>Ga0136560_1000778_pt1 | contig 16046 bp, 20 predicted proteins | sample AntRauMeHopE1497_FD_104925 | JGI IMG/M metagenome (GOLD analysis project Ga0136560, IMG submission 104925) | Saline lake microbial communities from Rauer Islands, Antarctica - Metagenome Hop E1 #497 | ecosystem: Environmental > Aquatic > Non-marine Saline and Alkaline > Saline | place... | reverse complement strand
TGGGATACGGTATTCTCACACAACAGGTAATCACAATCTATGTGGATCGTACGTACGCGAGTCGCGCCGCGGTTGCGGCGGCGGGTCATCCAGGACGAACTGTTAACAATCTATATATATTCACCATTTAGATACAAGGACTGTGCGTATGCGTGAGTGCAACATGTGTTCATTCATATCAACTACCGGAGAATAACAAGAAGACCATGGCAGCAGCAGGTAGATCATCGTATCCTACTGGAAACACTTCCACGCCGCCTGCCTCGTGCGCGTACATCTTCGTGTCCGCGCCCCACGAGATTCAAGGGGCATTGAGCAAGATGAGCGAGTGCGGGAAGATGCTCCGCACCAGCAAGGGCGCCCGCAAGCAGTACGTGAAGCTGGATTTGAAGTACAGCGAACGAAAGTATGGAAAGATTGCAGGTTGGGAGGACCGTTGGAGCAATGATGTGCAATCGACATACGAGGACTACAAGGCAGTGCTTGGGGTGAAGAACGTGATCGTGGTTGCACTCTTCGATCACACGCATGCAGTTGAGCTGTTTGGATACCGGCTCTTCGACCTGGGTAAGCGCGAATCTTCTGCCTCTAAATGGGAGCGCGGAATGCTTCGTGGTCTCGTTGGAAATTCAGCTCGCATAGAGAGGCATTAGGACACGAGCACTTGGTTCGGTACTCTCAAGGACATGGCACTGTCTTAAGATACCAGCTTCTTGTGAGGACATCTTCGTGTATGCGTTCTATGAGATCTCAAGGTGTTTATATTGCTAAGTCGAGGGACTCTGTACATCCAAAAATGTATTTGTGAATGATAATCAGTCTGTCAGAATCACCCTTTTTTGGACGTGAGGGCATAGATCTATGTGACGCCCGACACCCGCCTTTCCCCTTCCCCCCAACTGGCAGATGCACCGCATTGCGGTGTATGTCCTCTCACCGGTGCGATCCATCAGCAGTATCTCTCTACCCAGCCAGCAGTCCACCTTCTACGTCATCGATATCCTACACACCCACTGCACCCTGCCCACCCCCCACCCCAGCCGAGGTCGCAGCTCCGGCTGTCAGATCTACCTGTGCTGGCTTCAGAGCCAACTCTGTTTCTAAGGTTCCTGATTTGAGAGCAGAATCAAGGCCTGGCCCAGAACTCTTCGCACCTTCCTTGTCGGATTTCACGGCGGCCTTTTCCAAGAATTTGATGGCGGCGAACGCCCCGCCTCCAGTCAGCGATACGGCCAGTCCTGATATCTTCAGAGGCGTCGCGACGAAATCGCCGAACGCTATTGCGCCGATGACAGTGCTGACCACGTCCTTGAGGTTTCCCGTGATCGAAGTGAGCAAGGGGGAGTTGACCGTCGCCGAGAGGAATACCACGTAGGTCATAAAGGTACCCAGGGCGCTGGCGATGATGAGTGCAGTCCAGAACAAGGGGTTGCCGATGTGTTCGTACTGAGCAGCTTTCTCGAAGTCACCGAGGACGATCGCTCCTAGCAAAGCCAGCGGTACCGCAGTGATCGAGTTGTAGTACACCAGACCGAATCCCTTGGTTTCTGTGCGATCACTGAAGCGTCTGGACACGTTGAGGTAGAGCGCAGTGAAAACATTGTTCATGAACGTGTACATGTACCCAATGAGGTTATCCCCTAGGTCCGTGTAGCCTGCCATGATAGTTCCGGCCATGATAATGAGCACAGATGATACAACAAGGCCGGACTGCTGCGTCCCGAGCAGGAAATACTCTCCTACCATGGTCAGGATTGTGGTTGTTCGACGTAAGCAGAAGAACATTGGCACATCGATGAGCTGCATTCCGTACCAGCCGATTGCTATATTCACGACAAAGAGCACTCCGACAGGAATTGATTCGACATACACGCTCCACTTAAATGGGGGCACGTAAACGCCTGGAACCCCTTGCATAAACTGTTGAGCCACAATTGTGAATATCAATCCAACGCCGACCTATCCAAGGAGCATCACGTACTTGCTGTCAAATGCCCAAGAAGTAAGAAGTGCCTGCAATGAAACAATTAACGTGCATGAACTTGGGCGACGATGGGCAACGAAGTATAGATGGCGAGCACACACAGTGATAGGATGGCTCACTTTGTAACACATAGAAATCGAAATCGAAGTCACGGCATAAAGTAGACATATCTGCAAGGTCTTCCAATTGGCAGCAGATAGCCTCCCTTTCGGCGCTTGGCTTTTCGGTGGCATCAACTTCACTAAAATTAATTGGTAGTGAAATTAGAAATTCTAGATCCAGGCGACAAACGGGAGAATCTTGCTCCGGTCGGTAAGTTCTGCGGATGCCTCATATCAAGCAGAACGCCGATCGAGAGCGAAGTGCAGTGCTCCACTCGCGCGAGGGTGTTGAGCATAGCACGCTCGTGCGAATGCAGCCAAACGAACACTAGAAAGTTCTGTTACAGTAGCTTGTTTCTATCGGCCAGCACCGAGAAGAGGAGCGGAAGAGAGCGATTGCAATTGGAAAGTCAACGAAAACTCGTTTGGAGCTCTTGCGATTGCAGTGGCTAGACAAGTCAACTTTGGGGAGAGAAGTCGCTTCAAAGCGCAGGGAAGAAATCAAAAGGCAAAAAGCGCTGCTCAAATGGTTTCAGTTTATCGATAAAGACGGGGGGGGTTCGCTTGATGCTCCGGAGCTGGAGGAGCCACTTATCAGTGCTGGTCTCGCGTATAGCCGAGAAGAAGTGGTTCGATTGATACAGGCAGTGGATGATGACGGATCTGGCGAAGTTGAATTTGATGAGTTTTTAAGAATCGTCGAGAATCACACGGGCTCTGCTGAGGCCCACGACGGCCAAGGCCGCTCTGACGAAGTCGATTCCTCATCGAGCAACCCAATTAAGCAGCTAATCGCACGGCTGGACTCCGGCGACTACGGCGACCCTGATAGACTGGATCTTGCCACCCGGCTCACGGCACACAGGCGACAACTCATCATGGATGGAATGCTCGCCCAAATCAAAGGGGTCGCAACCTCCCAACAACTCAGAAAGGCCCCAACAAGCTCTCGCAGCGAGACACCAGCACACACCGCCGACAGGACCTCGGTGCAGCACCAGAAGGCCGTCCGCACGGTGGAAGCCATCGAGAGATACACTCGGTGGAAGCGAAACCAGACAACAGAAGACAAACGAAGGACACAGCTAAGGGAGGAGCGTAGGTTGCGTAGGAAGCTTCGCCGACTTGGCGTAAAGAACCCAAGGACTGTAGATCCGGCAGACTACGAATCCTACCTCAGACACGAGGCACTTGCCATGCTGGGCTCCTCAGATAAACAATCAAACCACCCGGCCGATGCTGCCCAGCTATAGCTTCGCACGGCAGACCAGTACATGGCCGTCGACGTGTTCGACGATGCTGCAACGGATGCAGAGTTGCAGGAAGAGGCAGCCAAGGACGAACGGAGGAAACAGATCCGACTTGCCCAGCGCAACCGGCAGTGGACACACGCCAAGATCGGCCTTAGTCACCTGGCAAAGGAGGTGCTATTGGATAGGAATGCGCAGGACAAACGCGCGCTTCAGACGAGGCGAGACATCGCGCAGCTTGATCGTGAGACCAATCACATCGCCAGCTGCGCGGCAGCTGTGCGGACAAGCAGCAAGCTGCAAAGAATACGCATTCCCTAAGCCAGATGACACCCATCAAAGCTGCAGTGCACCTGCAGTGTCCCCATTTGTACGATATACAACGAACACCAGAGCACGCATCGAACACGTCTGATGGATTCCTCTGCGCAACCGTCCCTACCCTTCGCAGGAGGGGATGTAACCATACGGCACGCACCGGTGTCTTCTATGCTGTAGACTGGCATCCCAAGACGGCTTAGAGACCCACCACCCCCGCCTGCCTCCGTTGGCCGCATTGAGTAGTACGAGCTCAAAGTCGCGGTCGCCAAGACGGCCATGCGACGGAGGGCGTCCCTCTCCCTGCCCACTGCCGGAACCGAAGGGTTAGCCGGGCTCCACAGTACCCACCGCTTGGGGGACCTGGAGGAGGCCAAGGGTCTCTTGCCGTCATACTTTGCCAAGAGCTTATTGCGTCGAAGGGATGTGTCGGGGCCTCGGGTGGCAGTGTCACCTGAAATTATCGCAGTTGCAGGGGGGTAGCACTCAGGGTCTACATTCCGTGCTGGTTTCAGACCTAGGTCGAGAGGGTCGAGATATGGCAGTAGCATACTTAGCGGAACAGAGCTGGAAGCGAGACGAAATGCTTCAGCCAATGGTGATTATCCGCAATCCGGGCCGACCGACGAAGGAACCGCCACTGGCGCAAATGGTGATGACAATGATGCTGACGAACATGACGACGAAACTATATTCAAGAGCGATCTCACTGGCCTGCGAGTGATGCGGCAGTCGTTGCAGCCGTTACTTGGACAGACACCGGGACATACTGCTGTCATGAGGAAACACGACAAACCCGCAATAGGAAGAGGTCCATGTCCAGATAACGGTCATATGGCTATCACTGTCCAACCGACGACTCCAATCATAGGAGGAGGAGTATCGCTACCACCGCTGTCCTAGACTAGCAACCCCTCCACCCCTCCCTCTCGTTCTCATGGGTGCAGCGAGCTAGAAGCCAGCATGAGGGCAAGCCTCCACAGGGTACCCATTCAACGGGCGATCGAGCTACTGGGGGAGGGCTCGGCACTTGGACGCAGTCTTGCCAAAGCAGCAGAGGAAAAACGCAGGTTAGCAGATGGCGACATGCACAGCTCTGTAAGGTCTTCAAAGGGTGACTCCGTGCGTCACAAGGTCATCCATCGTAACAGATCGTCGGAACGCAACGAGTCCAAGGTACCATTGACATCTAAACAGCGAGGACTACAGCTGCCAAAGCGAGCAATTGGAGCGCCAACTCGAGCAATTGGTGCACACAGGCAAGTATCTGCCCCAGATGGCCCCCAATGGTCGAGTCCCAGTCCCAGTCCCAGTCCCAGCGTCAGTGCCAGTGCCAGTGTCAGTGCCAGTGCCAGTGTCAGTGCCAGTGCCAGTGCCAGTGCCAGTGTCAGTGGCGGCGGTAGCGCCGGTATTGAGGCAACGGCTAACTCTGCCTCTGCCAGTGCCTCTGCCAGTGCCTCAGCCAGTGCCTCCCCCGGCAGATCCACCCATCGAGTGGTACGCCGAGCTACCGCATCCAGTGGTGGCTAGCACTCTGGACATGCTCGAACCGGGAGTTTCAGGGCAAAACTAACGCTGCTGGAACGGAGGAATGGCCGAGCAGTGCTGCCGATCAATGCGCAAGAGCGATGGTCGGCGATCCCAGGTCTTGCATAGTGAAGTCTCAGATGATGCATTCTGTGCGAAGGATGGTGGTCCGCTCACAATCTTCCGTCGGGAGCAATTTCCTAATTAATGACTTTTTCTGCTGTTCGCTGTGCTAGTGCCCAATGCCAACCTTTCCGGACTAGAAACTCAACAAGTCTATCTGGACTTCTACGGCCGATACGATATGCCCGCATTGCCTCCTTAGTACACGCTCCGGCGTCATCATAATCTTTGAGCGCATTAGATGCTTGCTCGCCTCTAATTCCGGCCTTTGATAGATCACCAAGAACTGCGATCCTACTTTTTGGTTTGAACTGAGCTCGCTATCGAACCATCCACTCGGCAAACGAGGCATCGTCTATGAGCTTTGCTTGATCTAGGTGTTTCACAACCTGTAGAGCTCGCTCTTTGCATTCTCTGGAAATATGCGATATATTCTTGGATACCCCTTCTCCACTTTCATCTTCGACCTGCATGATGCGATGGTATCGATGCTTGCCCTGGATTGCACTGCGCAAGCACAGCTGCTACAACTTTCTTGTCAGCTCGCCCGAACTCTACGGGCGCTGTCCTAGCAATTTAAGACTATGAAAATACATATGCTTAAACCATGGGGCAGTTTTAATCTGCGCCATTGCAACCATGGAATGAATTTTGAGAATACGAATCGGAATTAAGCACAGCAAAGTGGTCAGTTGAGAGGTCAAGCGGGCTAAATTTCCAGATGTCGTCGCCGCCGCCGCGGATGCGGGGAGTCCACAGTAGGTCTACGAACTTGAGCTGAACAAGGCAAACTGTCTCTCACAAAACAACCGATTCGAATGTTGCGGTTTGGGCTCTCCATAGCAAGCATATCAAGCTTCGTAATGCGGCGGCCACGAGAATGCATACGTCGCCGTTTCGACGTGGAAGTAGAAATCAGGTCGTGACCCGCCCGGCTGGCTGCATCGAGCTTCCCATCCCCTCTCGGTCGGTTTCCCCGGCAGCGGACCTCTTGTGCTGAAAGGGCCAGCGAAAGCCCCGATCAGCTTCTCTGGTATCTTAGCCGAGCTAGAAGGAAACGAAGTGCCGCTGCCCCCACTCCCACTCCCACCACCGCTACTGTTCCCGCCACCAACCCAACCACGTGACCCAGATGAGACCCGTGCCATACCATCGGCATGACCATGAGGCCCAACCTACCCACTTGCTGAAGCATACGATGTCATCGAAACTGGTGCAGATGAAGATGAAGATGCAGGAACACCGCTCGAGGGTGACCCAGGGAACAGGGCGCTGCCACTACCACTGCCCCCCCTCGGCAGCGACAGCCCGCTGGGCGGGGGCACTGCCCCCTACGTACCGGAGGCACTCGTCACACCACTCCTGGCAGCCTCCGCCTGCTCCCACGTGGCTCTGTCCACAGCGAACGGATTCCCGAAGGCAAACCTCACCGGCCTTTCACTGTGCCCTGCTACCATGCGGAGCACCGTGTCGAAGGAGTAGCGCGACAAGATACTGCCATTAACTCCCAACAGTTCATGGCCTCGGCCAAGCATCCGGATGCGAGTCATCTCCGAGGATGGCTACCCTACCCCGGTTGCCTGTGACCCAGGTGTGATGGACCGCACCGCCGGCCGCCCTCCTGAGTTCCTCACAAAGGCGATCCCGATCGGACCAGCCTGATGGAAATCGCAGTAGTATTCACGGACAGTTGGCAGCGAGGGTGTCAGAACACCTGTAGCATCGTTACGAAAGCACCAGCGACCCCCCTCTGACACCTCCCACTCCCATCGCCAGGGCTGAGGCAGCGGAAGTGGCGGCGGCGGCGGCGGGCTCTTTCCAGCGGAAGGGACATGTGTTCCGGAGGCGCCGCGCGACCAGCTTCCGCTCGGATTGTACCCAGTTCCGATACCTGCACCTGCATGCGATGCACCTGCATGCGATGCACCTACATGTGATGCACTCTTGCTCCAGCTTCTGGCCCCACCGCCCGCCGCCGGAGTCCCCGCCCCAGCCCCAGCCCTCGCTCCTGCTCCCGCTCCTGCTCCTGCCGCCGCGTGGATTTGAGCCACCGGGTGCTCCAGTGGAGGGACATGGTACGTACCCCCTTCAATATACCTTCCCTTGTGCAATCCACCGGTGGACTGCTGGAACCGGGGGCCCCCCGCCAGGACCATGGTGAAACGGATGGTGATACCGTGCGTCGAGCCATCTGTGCTCGCCAGGCGCATAGACACCTGTCGCTTGGTACGCGCTCGGTGATCCAGAGTAGCATAGTGGGTGAGCGGTAGTTTCCCTGCGAATTTCGGCACAGCTCCTCCCATGTAAAGATGACCCATGGCAGGGGCAAGCACCCGCACTTCTAGCTCGCCTCGCATGAACTCTAGCACATTTAGGGGCACCGATAGTCGAGGTGCATACAAAAGGCTGTGCTGCGTGCTGCTGCCACGGGAGCTGCCAGGTGGGAGCTCTATCTGCACAGATCGCATGGACCTGTCGCTCTCAGATTTAGGCTCGCTCCCGTGCTTGTAGAAGGCGGATTCCTACATACCGATCTCAAAGTGACTGACGGGATTGTCGCTCCTACCGACGTCAATCGTCACCCCTTCAATGCAGAACTCAACTTTTGCAACATGCACCATCCGGACTCGAACGCATAGAGTAGCAACGGGGCTATTCCCGCTGAACAGTGGTATCGCATGGTACTCAGCACCGGCTGCAATCGTTTGGAGATCTATAGAGCTGCCTGCCACCTCAGAAGAACTCCATCCGACCCAACCTGGTTCTTTTCGCGACAAACGAACCGTGAGAGCTTTCGCTTTCAATCGATTTGCGTGAGCGGTGTAGTACTAGAACGTAGAAAGGTACGCAAAAGAGACCCTAGAGCTCCCATCTGTTGGTGCTCCCAAGGCCTCTGTTTCTCCTTCGCTAAATCCATCGAAATCGAAGCTCACTGCGTACTTCTCGTCTGTTCCTAGTCCAGCCAATCCGTGAAATTCAACTCTGACGTCCTCTATTCTGATCCAAAACTCATCACGAGTGGGCATGAATCAATCACGTCGAATATTATTATACTGAGTACAGCCACCACTTCGCGTAGTACTCTTACAGCCAGGTCCAATAAGCGCAGATCCGCTTGCAAGATTGAATCAGATATATTGCTGATTGCTCAAAAGCACACCTTATATACTATATAGGCGCGTGAATTGTCCGAAGCAATCCCGGTGCAGACGCAGAGTACTGGGAACTAACTACTTCAGCACTACAGTGATCATATGGCAAGTTCAGGTGGATCCTTGCAGCGAAAAGTTGTTCTGGTTGGGGACGCTGCTGTTGGAAAATCATGTATCGCAGTCCAACTGCAACGCGGCGAATTCTACGACTTCAGCGAACCAACGATTGGAGGTCAGTGACAACATATGTGTCAGCATAGCTTTCAATTGATGCATTGTGTGATTCTGAGTCAGAGCGTATTCCATGAACTCGTTTTCGCAGCCGCATTTGTCACCAAGGAAATTGAGCTGCCAGATTGCACAATTAGCATGGAAATCTGGGATACTGCAGGACAAGGTGAGACACGGCGCGATCGACCCGCGCAGCGAATCCATGCTGCTTGCACGCTCGCAGTGCTCTGTTTAAGTCGTGTACTCATGTGTGACTTGGCTACCCTAACCTTCGCAGAACGCTATCGGTCGCTTGCCCCCTTGTACTACAGAAACGCAAATGCAGCTTTGATTGTGTACGATGTGACGAACCAGGAAAGTTTTGATGGGGCGAAGCGCTGGGTTAATGAGTTGAAGCGACAAGGAGATCCTGATACGCTCATCGCTCTCGCTGGAAATAAGTGCGACTGCGAGAAGGAGAGACAGGTCTCCTCAGATGAGGCGAGAGAGTTTGCCGAGCAAGACGGCCTCGTCTTCATGGAGACTAGTGCAAAAACTGGAATCAATGTCAAGGAGATTTTCGAAGAGATGGCCCGGCGCATGCCAAGAGATGAGCACGATTCGGAGAAACTCGAGGTTGGAGGCTCAGGGGGGTCCGACAAGGCATCAGGTGGGTGCTGCAGTTGAACATCGGGCTTGGCGCGGCTCACATGCACGCTGTTGGCGGCCCCTTCCAGTCCACAGTTAAGATATTTGTTTTCAATTCTCTTGCTACATGCCTGACAATACGCCCCTACACAACGCCCGAGCCTGTCCAAAGTTCAACAATTCGTTCGGAATATATAATTGAACCCGCGATCCTAATTTCTAAAGTGGCCATGCATCCGGAGGATAGATTATTCAGCCGAACAATTGAGCAATGGCAGCAGCTGCGGCTATTTCACGTGCTACCCCGCCCTTACTCAGGACGGCTCTAGTCACAGGCGGAAACAGAGGTATCGGATTCGAAGTTTGCAGACGGCTTGCTCTGCAGGGCTGGAAAGTATATCTTGGTGGAAGGAACTCAGCTGCTGTAAATGTAGCCGTCGAAAATATTAATAGGAAGCTAGCACTAGACATGTTAGCGGTCTCTGGTCTTATTCTGGACGTTTCTGATAGTAAAGGCATCGCAACCTCACTGCACAGCCTTGAGGCTACTTCTTTCAATCTTGTAATAAATAATGCCGGGGTGCTTGAAGACGGATGGACTAGCAAAATTTGGAAAGAAACTATGACTACGAACTTATCCGGCCCCCTAGACGTGATATCTGGAGTACGCAAGATGATGGTGGATTCAAGTCTCATCCTGAACGTATCGTCAGGGTACGGGTCTCTAGCTGAGTGCCCAAGCAAAGCATACCGAGACATGGTACAGACCAGGGTGAGCGTATCTGAGTTGCGCCAACTTGTTACAGATGATGGGTTCATGCCTGACGATCCCGGTGCCGCAATGTATGTGCCGGCCTACCGGGTGTCGAAATGTGCTCTCAACCGGGCAACACAGCTGCTCTCAGTTGATGAGGGCCTCGTCGGACGAAGCATTGCAGTTGCTGCTTGCTGTCCTGGATGGGTCCGTACTCGTATGGGTGGGTCTTCTGCCACTCGTAGTGTGGAAGAAGGGGCAGCGAGCGTGTTGGCCACGGTGAATGATCATTTCAAAGCAGTTGAGGAGGGCGTGCCAAGCCCAGTAGCAGGAGGGTTCTTTAGAGATGGAAAGGCACTCAAATGGTGAAACAGACAGGGAGAACGACTACCTAAGCTCAAGGGTTATAGCGTAGCTGCGGGCATTCCGAGCCAACAGAAGTGAGACCTGTAGTCTGAAGTGAGACCTGTAGTCGGAAGTCACGACGGGAATAGTGTCAAGACGGCACGTAGGGACATCCAGGATAAAGCCTAATTACAACTTGCGGACATCCAGGATAAAGCCTAATTATAACTTGCGCTTGACTATTTGATTGAGCTTTTGTGTGCCATCGCCAACTCAATCGCTCTCTGCGGGGCCAGATGCAGATACATCTGATGCCACCCTATCGAACGGTCCATATCTAGAACGTAGATCATTTAGTCCTCTCTGGGCCCATTAGACTCGTCGTCATATCCAGATGCATCGTCGTCGAAGAGATCTAGTTCTATTCCAGAAGTTGCGGCGACAAACGCTGCCAAGTCTTCACCTGTAATAGTTGGCCCCTATGCCTGCTCATCACCATCGGTGGCTTTAACCTAGGAACTCAACCCATCAATGATGTCTCCAGGGTTAGAAAGGGTGGCAGTAGCATAAGGAGCCACGAGATGCCCGAGGGCCTTACGCCTGTGCTGGGTGGCAAGGGCACTTCCTGCGTCTCCCCGAAGGATGTGCTGGCGGAGAGTCCAAGCTGGAGCTTCAAGCAGAGCGGATGAAAATGCAGCGGCGACGGCTCGTCCAGCCATTTGCTCAGCGCTGGCAAGCTTTCGCAGTCCTAGGCGTTTACATCTTGCTATTTTGGCTGCGTCAGAGGAAGGGATCCCAACGAATAGGCCTTGAAGAATAGCTCCAATCGTACCGAGCGAGCTCCTAGCATCACTGAGAGACTTCCACAGTGCAGCCACATCTGCCTTGGTGGTGTCACGTGCCAGTGCGATGTCAATAATGTCGTGGCACGTATCTCGAAGCGAAGCGGCGTCTGCTACATTCAGACGAGCAAATCGAGAGGACCTGCACATGCCCGCAATGCAAGCGGACAACAGCTGGGCCGGGGTTTCTGGCTCGCCTGCACTCAGTAGAAGTGCGCCAAGTAGAACAGTGGATGCACTGGGCCCGCTCTTGAGATAGCGACTGTGGGGGTTGGTCATTGCAAGGTCTGTAAAGCCTACTACAAGCTTCTCTCGGAGCTGCGCTTCACGGATGCAGCACATGCCCCTGCAGATCAATCGCAGCTCAGCTTGCGGTTCGGTAGTAGAGACGATTTGCTCCGATGGGAGGACGCCCACTCCACTGTTGCAGATTGGCGCGTGCATTGCGTACAAGGTCTCTTCGAATGAACTGGCAGAACCCAACGATTGCATTGCATTCGGAGCAAATATCCTTAGAATCGAGAGTTTTGAAGCAGCTGTCTCGGCATCCTTGTTGAGCTGTGTGGCAGCCTCCGCTTGCAGTAACCCAGCAAGCGCTGTATCTGCTCCATTAGATCCTTTCTACGGCTTGTCCTTCCCAGTTGCCTCATGTGTAAGTTCTGAGGCGGCCCTAGCAGTGACTAGGCGGGTGCCAAGCGATGAAATAAGCTGCCCAACCATGCATGCCACAGTCGGGCTGAGGCTACAGTCATCCACTGCGTGGATACATGCTTTACCGATGAAGTGTGACCATACCTGCACCAGAGCTAGTGGATCTGTATCAACCAGTGCTGTCAACCTGGTTAATCCAGCATCCATGATAGCCTCGATCAAGCTCGTGCTACAACGTATGGACTATGGCCCGCTTGCTAGTTCTGGTAGTGACCGTAACAAATCGATTGCCTAGAGACTTTCGTGACCCACAATGGCACCACCTTGGCTGCAGCTATAATAGAAGTATCCAAGCATCGTAGCAATTTGCTGGACTGAAATCTGCGCGATCATTTCGACCATCGATGATACGGGAATGTCCGGGCTGTCGGGGCAGTATAGACTAAGATGGACTGTCGCTGAGAGTGTAATGCCAACACAGTCTATGGCTGCACAGTCCAGCTCATCTGGCCTAGTTTTAATCTGGGGAGAGAGCAGCCCCTCTGATTGGCCGAGCATGTGTTTGACCGCCTCGACCATATAGTACGCTGCGCGTGGATCAACCTCCCCCCTGAGCATCTTGTCAGTTGCAATGGCGCGCAGGATGCATGCCCAAGACAGCTTAGCTAGTAGCACACGGCGTTGTGGTAGTCCCAGGTATTCGTCCTTAAGGCCTGCCACGACTCGTTTGTCTAGCAGCTCGAGCTAATCTGCTGGTACGATGCACGTACACGCATTCAGTATCAGAGTCAAATCCGCTTGGAACGGTCTTGAGAGCAACCTGCCTAGGTCGGTAGTGCAATCGGCGTATACACATATCTCGCCTGCGACCCGCTCCATGACAGAGATTGCAAGTTGCTCCCCAGCCACTTTACAATGTTCTATACTAGAAAAGCATACAGCTGTGCAGCATGTTGCGGCTGCAGTTGAGCTTGGATCTTTCGGAATTAGGTAGCCTGGATTGTTCGTCTCAGTTGAAGGACTCAGCAAATGCGATGCTACTCGAGCTACATCGAGCATAGATATCACTTCTAATCCCAAGCATCGGCTAACAATGTTCTTCATAGCCTGGTACTGCTTCGATGGCATGCCCTTCCTGCTTGCGAGGCCCGAGTCACGACTGATGAGCTCGTTTATGCCGATGTACTTCTCGCTGCCTACGCCCCCCCTTGTTTCGCTAGAACTCCGTCCTTCTATGAATAGAAGAGCCGGTTGAAATTGCATTGCAGCAAGTAATGACTTAGCTGCTGGTTGCAGGCGCTCGGGATCAACAAACGGCACTCGCATCCCATCGATACAGTCGAGTACCTCTGATGCGATACAAGAAAGCCTCACCAACTGGGTTTGTGTCCATACCTGCTGGGGACACACTAGCCCCGCGCATGCTGCATCGAATACAATACCAAGTGAGGAGGCTATAAGTTCAAAGCTGCTGATAGCCTCAAGTTCGGCTGGAGAAGGCAGCGAAGTATCGTCGTCCTCCTTGTCGTGGTATGCTTGCTGGTGCATCTGCGCCCATTTATGCATGCAAGGTTTCAGCGAGGTCAGACATGCTAATAGGACTTCCCTGGCTGTAGATGAGCGGGATCTAGTCTGAGCGTCGGTTTTTCCGCTGGGTTGCAGTCCAGAGGTCGGGTCCAGTTCTACTTGCTGCTGCAAGCCCACGATCCTAGCAGCAAGGGTAGCCAACATTCGGTGAACGACTGCCGCAGAATCCGCCGATGGAGTATCTACTAGCCACTAGAGCAGCTCATCAACGACCAAGAGGTGCTGCAAGTCTCTCGTGCGGGAATTAGTGCTGCCTGGGGTCATTGTGGTACCGGGCGCTGGCAGCCAGTCAGTATGGTTGCGAGCTTCGCATGCAGATTCGTGCCGCTCGGAGGCGGCCAAAACTGAAGATGCTGTCAACACAGGCTGTATAAGTGCGGCTGGTCTTTGATGTGATGCCAAGCGGACAGCAACAAGGGTTGTATGAAGTGCTTGCTAATCCTGCTCGTCCATGTCACAACGTCCTACCATTCTAGCAACTGCAGCTGCACATGCAGCTGCATGCTGCATACTCGATGAGACTGTAGCAGCAACAACACTGGACTTGGCATTTGCTGCAAACAGAATTATTTGTGCCTATTTACGGATCGTATGCGGCTCTGCGCTACCAACAATTTCGAGTAGGTCTATCCCGAGCTTTGTCACCACTGCCTATGCTGCCGCGCCAGAGCTGCTCGCCCACTCCAGCGCCACGGCAATTGATTGAGCGACCAGATTCTTTTTGGCAGCGTTGATAGGCTAAGCAACTACTTTCAGTACAGCTACACTCAGAATTGCGGCAAGTTCGTCTGATAGGGGCAACCTTGACCACGAGTTGCCATCTTCGGCGTGTTTGAATCCTACAAGCTTTTCGCTGAACTGTATGAAGAACTCGACCAATAAGCGACTTTCTAGCATTGAATTGCTAATAGATCGTACGATCTTGCACGCATGGGCGATACATAGCTCGTTAGGCTTCCGAAGACATTGGAGAATGTCTCGCGATATTGCTCGTTCATCATCATTGTGATCAGAGCTGGTTAGATTTGACAATCGCAATACGTGCGCCACGCTCTTGCTCCAGATACTCAATATATCTTTTAGACTGCGAGCACCCATATCTTGATCGCCGAGGGATAAGTGATTGACAGAATCGAGAGGGCCGCCAGGCACCTGCTCCAACTCCGGTATACTGAATTGTACACGCTACGTTGTACGCGTTGCCGCACAAGCCGCACCGCGCGGCGCACCCAAGACACTAGAGCTTGTCAGGAAGGGTGATGTACCATATAGTTGGGTTGTGACGGTGCTCACTATGGTGAATCTCACGGGGTGGCCCATCACCCCCCACTTGTAGCAACTCTCTCTTGGCACCAGTCCGCGATGTTGATCTGTGATGCTCTTACATCAAGGACAGGTCGGCAGGTATAGAGGGGCTGATTTTGTACCGGTGGCATAGTCGCCGCCGTCGGTTAGCTAGATGTAAGTGGTACACATAGCAAACAAGGAGCACATGATGGGTACCACTTACATCTAGCTAACCGACGGCGGCGACTGATATTTTCATCATCTTCACAAATCTCAATCGTTGCAGAATCGATTTTCACTTCGTATCTTAATCGGTTCCTGCTACGTATCAGCCGCAATTGCAGGCAGACATTGCGTTCCCGCTCCATTTTGCCCTCAGAGCGGCAATCATCTGAAGTCACGATGCTCCCAGCAACTATTTGTGTGGATGGGTACATTGCCTTCGGGGAAGAAATCCCGTTGGCCGCGGTTGGTGGGCTGCTATTGATTGTGTCACTATTAAGCATAGGAAGCACTCTATCTAAATAGACCACTCGAACATGCCCTGATGGCAGTTGTCAGCTTGCAGTGGTGGCGACGATATCTGCTGTAGCTTACACGATCTTAGCTGCAATTCAGGGAATTGTCTGGGCCGAGGTCGTGATTGCATCATCTGCATTAATCGCCTGTTTCTGTCTAATGCTGGCCATTTTTCTCAATCGTGTTCCTGGATAGGCGGGTAAACGCCGGACATGCTGCAAGTGGCGACCAGAAGCGACGTTTTTGCTCGCACTGGGTGTGCTGCCAGGCGCAGCGTTGCTCTAGTCAAATATTGTGGCGATGCTTCGTGGCCAGTCATCTGTCCAGACCGGCAAAAGCGTATGCTTACTTCTCATAGTGATCCTTTTGATAGTATGGGTTTGCCTGAGAGGGTGCTTTGCCCACGTGCGAGTGCAGTCGGCAGGTTCAAGCACACCATTTGCGCCCGAAAGTCTCAGACAGCAAAGCCGCGACCAGCTTCAGAAGGAGGACGATCATCTGGGGAGACGCGCGTCCGAAGCCTCTACGGCGACGTCTTCAGGGCTACCTCAGCATCGTGCAAGCGACCTAGATCTTGTGCTGCTTACAGAGCGTGGCATGGGCAAACGCAGAGGCTTTGAGTCTGCCGCCAGAGCGGGGGGAAACCTCAGGATGCCTCAAAGCAGTGACGATGACCGCACCCCGTCACCCGTGGCTGGCGTGGAGCAAGCAAGAGGGGGACTCGGAGATGTGCTCGCACTAGCATCTG
>Ga0136560_1000777_pt1 | contig 16052 bp, 9 predicted proteins | sample AntRauMeHopE1497_FD_104925 | JGI IMG/M metagenome (GOLD analysis project Ga0136560, IMG submission 104925) | Saline lake microbial communities from Rauer Islands, Antarctica - Metagenome Hop E1 #497 | ecosystem: Environmental > Aquatic > Non-marine Saline and Alkaline > Saline | place... | reverse complement strand
CACTCGCCGCCGCGGCGCGCCTGCCAGACACCGAGCGCCACACCCCCCAGCTTGCGCGCCGTTGCCTCGGAAATCACGACGCCGTCGCGCAAGGCGCCGACAAGCCGGTACTTGTCGCGGTAAAACTCCACCTGCTCGACCACGGCCGTCCACTCCCGCTCGTTGAAGTCGTCCAGCAGCAGGGCGGCCGGTCCGCTCCAGTCGCTCTCGTCAAGGCTTCCCTTGGTGAGCGCCCTGGTCGAATCGCGCGCCGCAAACATGCGGTACGGCCCGTCGGGGCCATAGAACCGCGCTCCCTCAGAAATGTCAAAGACCTCGCCGCCGATCGAAAGCAGCAATGGCAGTGCAGCATCCGTGCCGTTGTACGCCGCAAGCTCGTCGAGCGTGAACCAGCGTGATGCCGCCGGCACGAACTGCATCAGCGCCTCCGGCGCCGCGAGCCTCCCGCCGGCCAGTCTCCGGAACGCGATCGGGCACGGCCCGAGCATCCCTGTCGGCCAGAACATGGTGAGCCCGAGCACGACCGAGGCCGTCACTGCGAGGGCGCGGGGCGAGGGGTCGCGCCACGCGCGGGTCGAGAAGCGCCGGACGGAAGGGGGTGGACGCCCAGCGCGAGCCGCAGCGGCTCACCAAGCACAGACATGGCCACCGTTCTCCTGGTGCAGCAAGGCTCCGCCGTGACAGGCGCCGCCCTTGCTGGCGCCACTGCTGACGGGAGCGCTGACGCAGCCTGGCGGCGCAGCCGCACGGTCTCGAGCTCATCATCTTCGCGCATCCCCGCGGCCGCTCCAGCACGGAACCGGCGGCCCAGTGCCTCGTGTGCGGCGCTGCGATGCGCAGGGGGCCTGGGCGGTTGCTGCTCTACGCGGCGCGGGCCGAGCCAGAAACCGCCCTCCCCGGCGGGACCACATCGCAGCGCAGGCCAAGCCTCCTCTTCCTTGGGACACTTGGCAGCCCCGCTGTCTTTTGGGCCCGGGCACTTGCCTCGCGGCGGGCTCCCCGCTCGCGGCCGCCGAACCTCAATATGTCGGCGGCCGAGACAAGCTCGCCCATTCATCTCCTCACGCGGCCGGAGCACGACGCGGAATGGCAGTCTGTGCTGCACCAGGAATTGCTCAAGGGGTCCGACGACCCGACCTTCACGGGCGCCGAGCTCGCGGCGTGGCTCGTGCGTCGCCGCCACTGCGAGACGACTCTTGAGGCCGCGAGGTACGGGGAGCTGCTGCGGCGGCGTGACATCCTCTTCCACGTGTCCCACAAGGCGCCCTTTGTTGTGGATTCGGCGAACAGGTACATGCTGAGGGCGGACGACACGCACGGAGCGCGCGCTTACTTTTTCCGCCAGCTCGGGCCGCTCAGCCTCCCGGTGTCGTACGTGGCCTGCCGCACGGGAAAGTACGTCATGGTCGCCCCGTTCACCAGCGAGGGGACGCTGTTGCACAGCCTCCGGTACCTGGTGCTGGACCGGAACTCACAAGTGCTCCACGTCTACAGCTCGGCCCACTCCGGGGCTTCTCGGCGCTCGATTCAGCTGTTTTCCGCCAAGTACTTCTTCTCGGTGACCACGCTGCGGGCTGAGCGAGCAGCGAAAGCCGCAGCGGCCGCCGCTGCGGCTGCCAAGGCCGAGCAGCAGCGTGCGGCGGCGAGGGCGGCCGCGACGTCGTCGTCGTCCGGCACCGAGGGCGGTGCCGAGCCCGCGTCCTTCCTCGTCGTCCCTGACCGCGCGAAGCCGCGTGGGGAGGACGAGGGGCTCCTGGCCCTGCACGACCCGCGGGCGGAGGCCAGCGACAGCGGCACGGACACGGGGGACGACGACGCCGAGGCCGCCGGGCGGGGCGACCGGTCGCGCCTCGGGGTGCGCCCGGCGCGCCGCTACTTCCCCAAGGCCCCGCTGGCGGGCGACAGCGGCGGCACGGGGGGCACGCCCGCCGACGACGATGCGGCGGCGCCGGCCGGGGACGAGGCGGCGGAGGACCTCAGCGTGGTGGTGAAGTGCGACTTGCTGCGGTACCGCCGCGTCTACTTCGCCACCTCGATGCGGCGCAAGAGGGTGTGGATGCGGGAGCTGCGGCGGGCGGTGCGCGGGGAGGAGCCCAAGTCCACCTTCTCGCACTACCAGCTGGGTCTCAGCGGCCTCAGCGGCTCCAGGGGGGCCGACGCTGCCGACGCGGTGACCCTGGCCGCGGAGCGGGGCGGCACGCTCGGCGCCGGAGTCGGCCTCAGGCGCCTCCTGACCCCCTTTGTGAGCCTATCCCCCGAGCAGAGGTCGGCGGCGGCGGCGGCGGCCGCGGCGAGGGCCGCGAGCGGCACGCCGGACCAGCCGGGCAGCGCCGGCGACGGCGACTCGGGACCGGGCCGGGCAGGCTCGGGCTCAGGGCGGCGCCGGGCCGGGCGGAGGCGCACAGGCCTCGGCTCGAGCGGCATGTCGCCGCTTTCGGGCCTGCGCGGCGTTGGGGAGGCGGCTGATGCCTCGTCGCTCATCCGCCCCCCGCGGTCCAGGCCGCACCAGGCTGAGGAGGAGGCGGAGGGGCACGCGGCCAGGGAGACGCGCCGGCGCGAGAGGCGCCTCGTCCGCGGCGCCGCCGCCTCGTCGCGGTCCACCCTGGGCGGCGTGGGGTCCCTTCACGCCTCCCCGGGGCTCCAGGGCGCGTCGTCCAGCCGGCTCGATGTCGGCTCGCTGCCCGCGCCGGCGGCGTCCGAGTGCGGCTGGCACGCCGGCCGCGGGGAGGACGAGCCGTCGCTCTCAGGCACGCCCAGGTCGGCCGCCAGCTTCGCCGTCTGGCGCCTGGGCAGCCCGGGCCTCGGGCCGTCGTCCCTGGCCACGCCAAGCGCCGCGGGAGGCTGGGGCGGCGACGACGACGCCTCACGGATCGCGGGGGACGACGGCACCAGCGTCGGCACGCTCGAGGAGATCGCCATCGACGGGCCGTTCCAGGGCCACGGCAGCGGCAGCGGCCGCGGCGTCGCCGCGGACATGCCGTCCATGGCACCAGGGATGCTTGACCTCGGCGGCATGTCGCCCGATATGACGCCGGCGGGGACGCCCAGGCCCTCCCGCCACGCCGCCGCGCCGAGCGGCCTCCCCAACCTCTCCAGGCCGCGGCACGCAGCCGGTGTGGCCACCACCGCGGCCGCCGTCCGCCCGACGGCCGGCTTCGGCGCCGGCCGCGGCAGCCCCTCCTCCGCGATCTCGTCGCTCCCGGCGTCCCGAGGGCTCGCGGCGGCCGTCGCTGCCGCCGGCGGCGTCAGCCGCCTGGCCGCGGCCCCGCCCTTGGCCCCCGCGCGGGCGGGCGTGAGGTCCGACATCCCGCGGAACAACGCCGCGTCCCCGGGCCTCGCGTCCGTGGGCGCCGTCGCCGGCTCCCGCCCGCCCATGCTCTCCCTCCCCGGCCCCGGCAACGTCCCGTTCCCCTCGCACTGGGTCGCGCCGTCCGAGTCCATCCCGGCCTCGGCCTCGGCCTCCGGCTCCGGCCACCGCGCCGCAGGCGCGCCGCCCCAACCCCGCGCCACCAACGGCGCCGCCTTTGTGGACGAGTGGCTGCGCGCCGCGCGGGTCGGGAGGCTCTACGCCGGGCCGGTCAGGGCCCTGCTGGGCGCCACGGCGTGCTGGGCCGTGCTGGACAGGCCGTCCGGCGCCGTCCTCGATGTCCTCGGCGTCTCTTCCCCGGAGCACCGCGCCGCCATGGCCTCGACACCGCTCCCCTCCTCGGTGCCGCGCCGCGAGGGCGACCGCACGAGCCGGGACGCTCTCCTGGAGCTCATGGGCTGGGCGCCGGAGGACCTCGAGGACGCCGCAGCGGCCGCGGCGGCCGCCGGCACCCAAACCCCTGCCGCGCACCGCCTGGCGCTGGGTTCCGACCCCGGCCGGGGCGAGAGCGGCGGCGCGGCAACGGCCGTCCGCGCGAGCCTGCCCGCGGGGCCCATCCTCTTCCCGACGGAGCGCACACCGCCGGTCGTGCCCCCGGCCGCGCTGCGGGACGCCGACCCCGACCGCAGGCAGAGGCTCGGCGCCACTGGCGCGGTCATCTTCAAGGCCGCCAGGGCCCAGTTCGGCGTGACGGTGAGCAGGGCCCTGGCGCGGTACGTGAGGCGGTCCGAGGGGAACGGCATCACCATCCAGGCGCTGAAGCGGGCGGAGCCGCGGCACCCGCGCGGCGCCGACGACGCCATGGTCGAGGCGGCCAACGCGGAGCTCATGGCCGGAAGGCACCGGGGCGGGACGCTGGACGCCTGGAAGGCATCGGGAGCCAGCAAGGTCCGGCGCCAGCGCCGGCCGGGGCGCCCGGGCTCCGCCGCGTCCGTCGCCACCTCGCACGACGATGGGGCGAGCCGGCGCAGCGGAGGCTCCTCGACGCGGCGCCCCGACCTCCGCCTGGACGACCTGCCCGGCCCCGGCTCTCGCGCCGGCTCGTCGCCCGGCAGCAGGGGCGGCCACGACGACGGGGATCTCTCCTTCGGCAGCTCGTCCGACGACGACGCCGCTGACGCCATCTTCGCCGCGGAGAATCTCAGCCGCTGGGACGATATGGCGGCCGCCCGCGCCTCCTCGGCCGCCGACCAGCCGGCCGGCGGGCCCCGGGGCACGATGCCGGTGCTGCCCTCCCCGCGGGCCGTGCCGGCGGCCGCACAGCCCCGCGCGCCCCTGCTGGCCATCGCCCCGCCGCAGCCGGGCGCGGAGCGGTCGCGCCTCCTCCAGGGCGGCCGATTCTCCTCGTACGGCACAACGACGACTGCCGCGCCGGACGCGGGGCCGTCCCCGTCGGCGCCGCGGCTGCCCACCGCCGCCGCTGGGGACCTCGACTCCCGGCCGCGGAGGGACAGTCCCCTGGGGCTGAGCTTCGGGCGGGACAGAGCGGCGTCCGGCGCGTCAGACGACAGCCACGGGTCGAGCGACTCGGGGAGCAGCTCCGTCAGCGTCGCTCTCACCAACGGACACCGCGACGGCGCGATCGAGGCCGTGGCGGACGACTTCACCGCCGCCATCGGCCTGCCGTCCGTGGTCCTGGAGGGCCTGCCCGGGGCCATCGACGGCGACGACGGAGTCGGCGGCAACGACGGCGGCGGCGGCGGCAGTGGTGGCGGTGGCGGCGCGCCGGTGACGCCCGTGGCACGCCCCCGACCCGGGGCGTTGCCGCGCGCAGCGTCGGCGTCGGCTCTGCACCCGCCCGCCGACGTCACCCCCACCCGCCCACTGTCCTCGGTCCTTCATGCCGTGGCCACGCCGACGTCGCTCGGCCGGACGGCCGGGGCTGTCGTGACCCCCGCCCGCCCCGCGCCGTACCACCTTGACGAGGACGACGTGGACGAGGATGACGAGGACGAAGTCGACGAGGACGAGGCGCCGGGGCGGCGGCGCGAAGCCTCGACGCCCCGCGGAAGCGGTCCGGCGAGCCCGACGGTGCAGCAGCGGCAGCAGCAGCAGCGCAGAGCCACCCCCGTGCGGCCGTCGGCTCTGTCCATCGCGCTGTCCACGCCAACGTCCCCGACCGTGGCGACGCCCGGCTCGGGCCAGGCCGCCGGGGCCTCCACCCCCGCCGCTGCGACGCCCGCTGCCCTGCCCATGGCGCGGCCGTCGCTCCTCGTCCGCTCCGCCCTCCTCGCCGGCATCAACGCCGTCTGCCAGTCGCTCCAGGCTTCCGCGGAGGCGACCTTCTCCACCGGCACAGCCTCCCCCGGCCGGGCGCAGCGGCAGCCCCACGCCGCCGACGCCTCGGCGCCGGACGACCCGCCCCAGACGGATCCGGCGGCGAGGCCGGAGGGTATGACCCCGGCGCGAGCAAGGGCGGTGTCGCGGGCCCTCGCGGCCAGCGCGCCCGAGCTGGCAGAGGAGTGGGCGCGGGTGCTGACCGCAGCGGGGGCGATGCCGGGCCTGGGTGCGGCCGCGGCACACCGTCATGCCGGCTCGGCAGCGGGCGGCGGGGACGGGGCGCCGCGCCCCGCCGAGACGCCGCTGCGGCACGCTGGCCGCTCGGCGCTGCTCCCGCAGCCGGTCACCGTGCACCAGGGCGCCGCCTTCCTGGCGCCGGGCGGCTCTGCCTCGGCGCTGCTCTGCTCCCCGGAGGAGCTGCCTGCACGGGCGGCGCTCCGCGACGCCCTGCGAGCTGACACCCTGCCCTGGCCGCTCCGGGAGACCATCCTGGTCCTGGCCTGCGCCGGCCCCGCCGCCCTCTCCCTGGGGGCCAGCGGGGCCGTGCCCGGCGGCAGGCTGGCCAGCCTCGCGGCGTGCGCCGACGAGGCCGCCGCCGTATCCCTCGCCTGCGTCGTCGCCGCGCTGTGCGCCCTCGCCATGGAGCTCGGCACCCACGAGCTCGCGGCTCTGCTGCACCTCGTGGCGGCAGAGCTCGTGGCGCTGTACGGCCCCCTGGGCGCGCCGGCGATCCTCCTGTGCGCGCCCGAGCCCCGGGAGCTGGGCGCCGCGGTGCACGAGGACTGCGTGGTGTGGTCCGGGGAGCTCGGGTCCCTCGCCGCCGACCTGCCCCCGCAGTGGGCGGGGGACCTGGGCGACCTCGCGCGGGCCGTCGGCGCGGCGCCGCAGCTCCCCTTCTGCCGGGACCTCGCGCGGCAGGCGGACGAGCGGCAGTCCCGGAGGATCCGGGCGGTCCGCGACGCCTCGGGGGGCGCGCTCCCGCCGGCGTGCGGCTGGGACGCCATGCGGCACTGGGACGTCGTGGTCGCGACGGCGTCGAGCTCTGCCGGCGGGCAGCCCGGCGAGGGAAACGACGGCTCGGCGCACGGCGGCACGTCCGGCTCGCGCGTCTCGGAGCGGCGCCTCTGGGCTCGCATGGCCGCGAGGGAGCCGTCGGCGGCCGGCCTGCTCTCGCCGGGGGTCGCCGCGCCGCGGCACGTGCTCCTGCGCAGGCAGGCCGCGGCCTCCGCCACGGCCGCGCTCGACTCGGCGCTCTTCCTGGACCTCGCTCCCAGGGCCTGCGCGGTGGTGGCGGCCTCCGCATGCCAGGAGCGGGCTCTGCCCCACGTCCGCCGCCTCTTCCAGGCCCTGGCGATGCCGGCCTCCTCGGCCATCGCGCGCGCCCTCCGCCCCGTGCGGGCAGAGCTGCGCCGCGAGGCGTCCCTGGGCGTCCCGAACCGGGTCCTCCGCGCGCTCCAGGCGGCGGCCAGGTCCGCGGCGGCGGCCCGTCTCCCCGCCGTGCATCCCCGCTCCCGGTTCGACGCCCAGCTCCTGGCGTACCGCCCCGCCGCCCTCGCCGTCCGCGCGCTCACCACCTCCCCCGCGTGGGCCATGGCGTCGCTCGGGCAGCAGCTCCGGGCCCTGACGCCCATCGCCGAGGGGCTGTGCCGGTCGCATTCCGCCTACGTCGCGTGGCTCGTCCGCGGCGGCCTGGTCCTGCCCGGCGACCCGGCCACGCTCGACGCGGACGAGGAGCTGCAGGCCGCGGCGCGGGACGACGAGAAGCTGACCGCGTACCTCGAGGCCCGCGCGGCGGCCGCCGCCAGCCCCGGGGCGCTCGAGGCCGGGACGCGGGGCGGCCTCGCGGACCTGATGCACCGGTCAAGGTCCGGGCCGCACGTGCCCGAAGGCCGGAGCCTGCTGGGGGACATCAGCGACGTGGACCGGCACATGTTCGGGTTCGAGGTTTGCGTTGCGATGGACAGGGCCGTGACCCGCTGCGGGCACGGCGTTGCCGAGGCCCTGGAGCACATCAGCCCCGGCGGCACCGGGCGCAGCGGGATGGACGGGCTAGTGCTGAGGGACCTGAGGCACTTGCTCGCAGACCTCCAGTTCAGGGGGTGAGCTTGGGCTCCGACCCTTCCCCTGCCGGAGAGCCGCTTGCTCGCGCGCGCGTGCGAATTGATTGTGAGAGTGAGACCAGAAATCAGGCCTGAAGGTGTCTCGCGGCAAAGCGGTGCGGCGCGGAACGAGGAGTGCTTGAACTCAAGCGGCTCACCCGAACCAACTCGCGCCCACAGCCCGCCCCCGAAGGGGCGCACTGGGGCAAAGAAAACAACGAGCCAGGCCTTTGGGAAGCCATATGCACGGTACGGAATCATCGGAACGGAGCGGAGAAGCGCCTAGGTGGGGTCGACGGACGAGCCGGGCGGGAGGCGCTGAAAGTCACAAACCCAGTCAGCGCCAGCGGGAGCCTCGGACGTGGTCGCCAAACGGCAGGATGAATTCCCGAGCGCTTGGCAGCTCGGGACGAGCACGCCCGCGTGGAGCAGGCGCGGGTGGGGCGGGAACACCATCACGCGTAGCTCGAGGAAGAAGGCGACATCGAGCCGCAGGACGCACGCCCGGCGGGCGTGCTGGCCGCCGAGCGGGCCGTGGCCTCGGAGAACGCGGACGACGGGCGGGGCGAGGCGCACGCCTCGGCGACGCTGGGCGTGGTGGCGCAGTCGCGGGAGGTCTCGGCGAGGAAGGCCATCATCCTGGCGCGGAGCGGGGCATCGTCCGCGATTTTCACGCCGTGAGACGCCACGATGCGGCGCAGGGGCTGCGAGGTGGCGCCGCGGGCCTCCAGGGAGGCAACGGCCGCCGCGAGAGCGAGGACCTCGGGCCGCGAGGCGAGGAGCTCCGTGTCTGCGGGCGGCCAGTCAGATTTCATCACGGAAGGGAAGGATACGGATGGCAGGCGGCGCACGGCTCGGCCCGCGCGGAGGCTTGCCGCCGGGGCAACGGCGACAATCGAGGTGACGGCAGAATGATGTGGGCTCCGCGGTCAAGGGCGCAGCAGGCTGCATCTCTCACCGCGAAGGGTCTCATGGATGACAGCGCGGGCGTCGGCGACCGCAGGCTCGCAGAACGCCGAGCCGTCGGTGTCCAGGCAGCGGATGAGCTCCAGCATGCTCGAGGCCGTCTCTGTCTGGACCGCCCAGCTGAGACCGACCGCAACGTGGTACTCGTCCATGAGGATCTTCTGCCGGCTCACAATGCCCGAGACGGCGCTCTGGAACGAGGCCTGCGGGGGGCGGCGGTCGAAGGCGAAACAACAACGTGGCTGGTCGGCGCCCTCATCGGCGCGCCCCGGCTCCCAGACAGCCATTCCTGGCCAGGCAGCGACGGTCACCCATCCAAGACGACCCCTGCCTGCTAATGGACACGAAAACAGCCCCGAGGGGAGCGCGCGAGGCAAAGGCTTCTTGCCCTCGATGCCCAAAGTTCAAGTGCAATCAGGAGTCGCCTTCATCGGGCTCGGGGCGCAGCGGAACGGCAGGCCCGAGCCAAGGCCCGGGCGCATCGGCCTGGTGGCAAACCGTCCTTTCAACCTCCTGGGCGGCGGGACGGGGCGAAGGGCGGTCGCCGCGGGGCTAGGCCGGCTGGACTCACGAGCTCTTCGGCTGTCCCGTTAATCTTCACCGTGAGGTGCAGGCAAGCCACCGCGAGGCGCTTGAGCAGCTCCGTGTTGCAGGACATTGCCCTTCCCATGAGGAACCTGTCAAAGCTGGCCATCGCCTGGTGGACCGTCCCATTGGGCAGGCCCATCGATGCGGAAGTCTGCGGCACGCAAGGCAAAGGATCGGCGAGTTCTGGGAGAGGTATTCTGCAAAGCCCGCGCGCCTATGCAGTTGAATGTGTCTATCCGGACACTTGGGGGCGTGGGGGCGGCGGGGGGGACAGCTGGTACCCGAAAGTAGGTGGCGTTTTGCCCGGCCGGATCACAAAGTAGCAGCCGATGGGCGCCCCTGGCTCCAGGCCCGGCCGAGGCGCCACGGGGCCGCATGGTGGTGCAGCAGTTCTGCCAGCAATGACGCATGGCGTGCGCTTGGCGGTCATGAAGCCACGAGAGAGGCGTGCCGGCCACAGCAAGAAGGGGTCGCTAGGCGTTTCGGTCTCTTTCGCCGAAGTCCCAGCCACTGCAGGCTCACCTCGGCCACCCAGTCGACGATGAGACGCCTGTACTTGGGTGTCAGGCTGTCGTCACGCGGCACCGCCAGGTAGTTGTGAAGGGGCTTCGTTGTCCGGATCGCGGTGTGAAGCTGCACACCAATCATCTCAGCGTCGCCGACGCCGGCCTCCCTCTCGCGCTTCCCGCCAGAAGCCATGCTCAGCGTGGCCATGGTGGCAAGTCACGAACGCAACACCTTGCGCAGCGAGCGAGTGTGACGACCTTCCGGCAGCGATCGGAGAGCAGTGACTCCTGTGCCTGTAGAGCCTGACGCTCTGGAGGCTGCATTCCTGCGAAACTGACCGCGGCGCCCGGAGCGAGGGGCTCACGAATCCACGGGAAGGGGTTTGTGGAGCGGGTCGTGCTCTCGGTGGCCTGGAGCCCGGGGACTCGACACAGAGCCTCACGGTGTCCGGCGCGCCACCCCAAGCACCGAAACGCCGGGCCTGGGGGCCACCATGACCATGATCGCCCTCGACTGGGCAAACCGGCCGAACACGCGCGCGGCGATGGCTTTCCACGCGCGCGCAGCTGAAGATCGAAAGGCCCTGACGGCACTCAGTTTGTGGCCGCAGCATGGGCATATATTTGCAGCGCCCGCGGATATTCCGAGCGCCCCAGCACTGGCGCTCCAAATCATGGCCTTTGCGAGCCGCAACGCGGCCCAGGCCAAGCAATGGGCAGACAAACGAAGAATGGCGCTGGAAAAGGCCAGGAGGATGAGGGAGGAGCACTCACGCGGCCACACCACGACGGAGCACACGTTCCGACCTGAGTGAGCCGTTTGGCGGCCACGCTCCGTCCCCAGCACGCCGTGCATCCCCACCGTCGATTCAACGTGCGGATATGGCGTTCAAGGTGCTGCACTGTGGGGGAGGGTAGCGATGCGGGCCTCGGGCACGTCAACGCGTGCGCGGTTGAGCTTGCTCGCATCACCGCAGGACAAACCCCAGGCAGGATGAGGGTCCGGCCGGACAGTTCGACTTTGAGGCCATCGGCACAGCCCCGGGCCCCGAAGATGACCCAGAGGCGTGGCGTGGAGGGGCAACCCGGGCAGCAGCGGCAGGCCGGTCCGCCTCGTCGCGGGGATTAGGCGGTGAGCCACAGCGCGTGCACACCTACCGCAGCTTCCACTCACTAGCAGTTGCTCGCACTCGTGCCTCTTGTGTTTCCACGTCATTTCGGCCACGAGCTTGCGACCGCAGGGGGAAGCGATCGGCGCGCACTGGCATCGGCCGCGTCGGACCGCCGAACGGGAGCGGCTGGCCGCCGTGCCGGAGGAACGGGGATGGAACCGTCGGCTGCGCCTGCCCGGGTGCAGTCCGGCATCGTCAGAGGAGGTGCAGCGGGCGGTGGCCGCCCGGCGAGGGGTGCCGGTCCGCCGCAGCGCCGTGCGCGGACGGCCCACCAGGCGCCAGAGGACGACGGCGACGACGGCCTGGGATACGGAGTGCCCGGGCCCGGCGCTCGCGGGACCAAAGCCGGGCGGGGCCCCGGAGCGGCGCCGGGGCGAAGGCCGCGCCGAGGCGAGTCGCCGGGTGAGGCCGACGACGCGGCGGCGCCAGGCCCTCAGGCCGAGGCCGACAGCGTCTTCTTCAGCATGCTGCGAGGGGGCGACGACGGGGGCGGGCCGCGGACCGTGACGCACGAGCCAGCCGGGGGTGGCGCCGGAGGCCGAGGCAGATCCGGTGGCGGGCGGAGCAAGCCGCAGCGGAGCGAGCGGCCTGCGTGGAACAGCGGGTTCGCTGACGACGGCGACGACGGTGCCGGCTCGGCCGCCACACCGGTCTCCCGCGCGCCGCGGGGCGGCGGCGCGGCGGGCCCCCGCGGGCGGGGCGGAGGCGCCGCCCCGTCCCGGGCCATCAAGGCCGCGGCGGAGGCGACGGAGTCGTCGGCGGCGAGGCCCCGCTCACGCCTCGTGCGCGGCGACTCGCGGGGCGCACGGCCGAGCCCGCGCCCGGGTATGACCCCCCGCGGGGAGGCGCTGGCGCCGGTGCCGGCGGACTGGCAGCCGCCGCCGTACCGGGGCATGGTCCGTTTCCTCCCCGACGGTACCACGGAGGCCGTCGTGGCCGGGGACACCGCGTCGTGGACCACGGGCAGAGGGCGGGGCGGGGCGCCCAAGGTAGAGCCGGCAGGACCCGCCGACGAAGACGACGATTTCTTCGACGACCTTGGGGCGGAAGGCGCGGCCACGCAGGCCTTCGCCGAGCCCGCCCCGGGCCGGGGCGCGGGAGCCCGTGCGACCAACCGGCCGTCGCGAGGCGTGTCGCTCGATGACGTGGCGGGCGCCGACCCGGACAGCTGGGCCTCCGGAGGCGGCGCGGGGCCAGGCGGCAGCGATCCCTGGGCCTCCCCCACCGCTCGCCGTGCCGCGCCCGCCGTCGGCTCCCGCGCCCCGTGGCGGGCCGGTGCCGGAGTGGGCCTCGACGGCGACGATGTCATCGATGGCGAGGCACCGTCTCGTGGGGGTGCGCGCGGCGCGCCGGAAGCGGCCCGCGGGAGCCGCCGCAACGTCGCAAGGCGAGCCGAGGCTGGGGGCAGGGACCCTTGGGACGACGGCCGCGGGGGAGGAGAGGGCGGTGCGGAGGACGACGGGAGGTGGGACGACGGAGGCGGGGCGGGTCGCGGGGGTGGGGGTGGCCGCTGGGACGAGGAGGAGGGGCAGGTGGGAGCCGGGAGGGGCGGGGACGGAGACCGCTGGGACGACGGAGGGGCGCCAGGCGGCGGCGCGGCGCGCGGCGGGCGTGCACCGGCCGCACGTGGCAGTGGCAGAGGCGGAGGCGGCGGCGGAGGCGGCGGCGGAGGCGGCGGCGGCGGCGGAGGCGGGTCGAGGATTGCGGACCCACGCGTGGCCGGGCCGGACAGCCTCCCGCCGACTGGCGGCTCCCGCATCGCCCACAGCCCCGACCGGCCGGGCGCCCCGACGGAGCCGGAGGACCCGGACGAGAGGCCGATCCAGGCGGGGGCGGGGCCGGGCTTGCCCGACGAGGCCGATGCCGACGACGGCACGCGCGAGGAGTGCCCGACGTGCGGGCGCAAGTTCCGCCCCGCCGCCCTCGACAGGCACTCCCGGGTGTGCACCAAGGTCTTCGTCAAGAAGCGCAAGGCGTTCGACAGCACCGCGGCCCGGATGCCGGCCGAGGCCCTGGCCAAGGGCCCGGGCGGCGGGGGCGCCGCGGGTGGCAGGCGGAGGAGAGGCGGGCCGGCGGGTCGCGGGAGGCCGCCCCCGTCCTCCTCCTCCTCGTCGTCTGCCGCGGCGGCGGCCAAGGCCAAGGCCTGGAAGGCCAAGAGCAGCGCCCTGCGGGACGCCATGAAGGCCTCTCGCATGATCGCGCAGGCCGAGAAGGAGGGCCGCGATATCCGCGAGCTCGACCTCCCGACCACCGCCCCCGACACCTCCCTCGTGCCCTGCCCGCACTGCGGAAGGACCTTCAACGCCACGGCCGCGGACCGACACATCCCACGCTGCGCCACGACCAAGGCCCGCCCCAAGCGCCTCGCGCGGGGAGCCGGAGGCGGAGCCTGGAAGCGGAGCTGACGCCGCCGCCGGGCGACGGCCGCTTCCCGTCCCATCCCACGCGCCGGCAGTGCTTAAAGGATGGAGTCCGAACCGTGTGTACGGGCAACAGTGTGGGTGGGTGGTGCCTGTTCGTCCGATCGCTCGCGCCGTCTCGGCCGCTCCAACCCTCCTGCCCTCACTCGAACCCCGGCGCGATCCACGTGCCCGACTTGCCCCCCTCCTTGCGGAGCAGCCTCACGCTCTCCACAACGATGCCCTTGCCCCCCGCGGCGCCCTTGCACATGTCCACGACGGCGAGAGCGGCGACCGACGCGCCCGTCATCGCCTCCATCTCCACCCCGGTGCGGTCCGCCGCCCGCGCCGTGCAAAGCACGCGCACGAGACCATCGCCCGCCGCGCAGTCCACATCAACGTCCACAGAGCTCAGGGCCACGTGGTGGCACAGCGGGATGAGCGCGGGGGTCTGCTTCGCCGCCTGGATGCCCGCCAGCGACGCCACCTGGCCAACTGCGCCCTGCGAACGAAAAAGGTCGCCCAGTCCAGCGCGAGCGCGTTACCGCCGCACGGACGACAGGCCGCGAGCGCACGGACCACGGCTTGCTGGGTCTCACCTTGGACGTGATCATGTCGGCCCCGTGCTCAGCCACCACGGACGCAAACACTGACTCCGGGAGCCGCACCAGCGCCTCCGCGACGGCAATGCGCTGCGCCACAGGCTTGTGGGCGGTGTCGACCATGCGGAACTGCGATCCCCTCACATGCGTCAAGGACGACGCCCGCCTCGGGCCGTACGCCAGCCTGAGCATTGAAAATTTTGGTCCACCCCGCCGCTTGTCAGTCCTTGTGGCGCGTGGGGCCCAGGGTTCAAGCCAGGAGTTGGTAGAGCGCTCGTGCGAGACGGGGTGGAATCCGACAAAGCGGCCCCCCCGCGCCCACTCGGGCCTCAGAGAGGCGGCCCGCAATGACGGAGGGGTTCGAGATCTTTCTCGGCATCTGGTTCGGCGCCCCCATCGCGGTGAGACCCGGCGAGAGGGCAGGACCATGGACGGCCGCCACGGCACGACGAAAGCCGGGAACTCTCCTGGCAACACAGCGCGCCCTCGCGGAGGCCGCCCCCTGCCCCGCCCCACCGAGCCTGGCGTTTTGTGACACTGGTCTGCGCAGATCCTTGCGCTGTATGCCCTCCTCACCTGCTTCTACGTGGTGGAGGACGGCTTTGCCATGATCGTGGAGCGGTTCGGCCAGTTCTCCAGGCTTTGCCCCGGTGGGCTGCACTTCCTGATCCCGTTCGTGGACCGCCCTCGTCCCCTTCTTTGGCGCTCGACCACCGTGACGCTGCGCACCCTGCCGTCCGGCGGCGTGGCCAACTCGCTGGTCATCCAGCAGGCATCGGTCACCAAGATTGACCTCCGCGAGAACCTCATGGACTTCCCGAGCCAGGTGAGCCCTGTCATGTACGAAGCGTGCGGCTCCCGTCGCGCGGGGCTCGGCCCGGTTGCCTTCGGCGACTCACGCACCCGCCCTGTCGCTTTTCCCCCCGAGCACGCAGCCCATCATCACGCGCGACAACGTGCGGGTGGACGTGCACCCGGCCCTGTTCTACCGGATCATCGACGCGCGGCGCGCCGTCTACGAGACGTACGACCTCGACCACGCCGTCTCCAAGCTTGTGCAGACGGCGCTGCGCTCCATCATCGGCGACATGGGGCTCGACGACACCCTGGCCTCCCGCGAGGAGATCGAGCGCGGCCTGGAGGCCCGGATCAAGGGCATCTGCTGGGACTGGGGCCTGGACATCGTGTCGGTGGAGCTGCTGGAGATCACGCCGACGCGCGAGATCCAGAATGCGATGCACGAGCAGCTGGAGGCCGAGCGCGTGCGCCGCGCCGACATCGTGGACGCCGAGGGCATGCGCCAGCAGCAGAAGACCATCAGCGAGGGCAGCGCCCAGGCCGAGGTGACCATGGCCCGCGGCTACGCCTCGGAGCGGGTGACGGTGGCGCGGGCGCAGGCCCAGGCCCGCGAGCTCCTCGCCCAGGCCGAGGCCGACGCGCTCCGCGAGGTGGGCTCCGCGCTTGAGCGCTTCGGCGAGGACCCCACCCGCTTCATGATCGGCCTCAAGTACATCGAGGCCTTCACCTCCATGGCCATCAACGCCGAGAGGCGCCAGCTCTTCCTCCCGTACGAGGACGACGTCCTCGGGGGCATGGCCGACGTCATCGGATCCGCGTGATGGGCGAGCGCGCGCGCGTTTCCGAACCGAGGCCGCGAACTGCAACCGCCGCTCTGTCTGTTCTGCCACGTCGACGCGCACCGGTCGAATCGAATCTCCGCCCCCACGCACCTGCGCCGCGCCCCCGAGCCCCGGAACAGCCCTAGCAGCCATGAAGCACCTTCAGTCCTGCAGCATCGCGCTCGCCTACCGCATGCCCGTCCTCCTGGCCGCGGCGGGCCGCCTTGACCCGGCACGCGTCGCCGCCCTCGCGAGCCAGGATCTCGCCGCTCTCGCCGGGGCCCCCGCCCTCGCCGACGGTATCCGCACCAAGCTTGCAGATGTGAGGACGCGAGCGGGTGCGTGCGTCTTATGTGCGGACGTGCTTTGGCCCCCTGAGCGTGGCGACAGTTCTCGGATCCGCGCACCGTCCCCCGCAGGTCGGCGGGCTCCCCGCAGCAGCAGACAAGGCGGT
>Ga0136560_1000776_pt1 | contig 16110 bp, 24 predicted proteins | sample AntRauMeHopE1497_FD_104925 | JGI IMG/M metagenome (GOLD analysis project Ga0136560, IMG submission 104925) | Saline lake microbial communities from Rauer Islands, Antarctica - Metagenome Hop E1 #497 | ecosystem: Environmental > Aquatic > Non-marine Saline and Alkaline > Saline | place... | reverse complement strand
CTGAGAACTTTGTCCAGAGCGCTAGGGCTAAACTTTAGGCAACGGAACACAAAGTGCAGAAGGCACTCGTCAAAGCAGAAGCCAGACGTGGGGCATCTAGCGCGCGCTCGGGTACCCGCGGAGGCATCGGCATGCAACGAATGGACCGCGGGCAGCGTGACAGAGCGCGAGCCGCCCGCCGCGTGACAGCGCGCGGTGGGGGTGCTGTGCGAGCTGAGGTCGTGGAAGAGGCGGCTCGTCACACCGCTCGCTGGGGGATGATGGAGGAGGCGGAGGTGAGTGGCCTCCGCGACCGGCTTGCGGCTTCCGGCGTGCTCACTCGCGGTGATGCAGATGAGGCAAGGCGCATGCCGCAAAGCGCCCATACTGGTGTGTTCTCTCTGAGGGAGGCAGCGGGAAGGCACGAAGACCGCTCCCGGCGACTGGCTGGCGGCTTGCAGGGTGGCGGTCTCCGCGGAGGAGGCGCTGGTGCTTCGAAGGTATTCACCCTGACAGACATGGAGCTGCAGAGGGAGAAGAGGCGCGTGGCTCGGAAGGAGCTGTCGGAGAGGCAACTGACTAGTGGGATGCCGATGCGGGGGGGAACTGCGGCCGGGAATGGAACTGGTCGCGTGATTCATCCACGTGAAGGGGGGGTCAGGGGGGGTGACTTTGCGCTTGACTCGGCACGGGCAGCGGTGGCTGACGATGTGCAGCAGAGGAAGAGGAGGCTCCACAGGCAGCACGACATGCAGATGAAGCTATTCGAGGCAGAAAAGGGAAAGGCGGGAACCGGGGTCACCACGCTTTTCCCTGGCTTTCGCATGCGGTGATGATTGCTGGTTTTGAATTGATCCACACGTCTCGAGTCTAGACCGGCAGCTGGAGTGCCAGATGACGTTGACAGTCGTTTTGGGGAACGCGATTGGCCCCAGTAATTATGTGCTTAACTCATCTGCATTCGTGCCTTTGCTTGCATTATGCAACATTCCTTTCTAAAATTTCACTAGACGATTCTAAAAATTTCACTGCGCGGCCTATTTCCGATCTGGATCGGTTCCGCTGCAAAGATTCGTCTAAGCAGCAGCCTTAGATGCAGCCCGTACTCCCCTGGCCCACTTCCGGATGGCGGCTGTCAGGCGAAGGACGGCAGCGGTAGCTGAGCTGCTGACAGCCGTGGTGCTGGTGCTCGTCCCCACCACTGCCGAAACAGTTGCCTAGCCAGGAGTATGGTGTTTCTTATTTCCTGGTTCATTGGCTCCAAGCCAATTAATGACGGCATCAGCTGCCTGCCGGCTGTTGCTTGGCATGTTCAGGTGCTCACTCATCGGAGTTCCGAGCAAGTGTCTTTCCATGGCCAGACCCCGTCGATACGTGAGGGCAATTGCATTCCGAGCATGCGCTTCATAATCGCCGATTAGCTCCACCAAATCTACATCTATGTCGGACGAGGAAGGTGCCTTCTTTTTTCGTCCAGGGCTCGCCTTCTGGCCTGGCTTCGGAGCACCTGCTCCACCAACCCCGAATGGATCCTGTGAGGCGAGCACAACATCTGCACCGAGAGCGAATTGTCCAGCATCCGGCTGCATGGACAGCACTTGCTTGGCTAGGGACATTGATTCGTCTGTGCCGGAAACGTAGGTAGAACTGATACTGTCAGCGCGATCCATAGCCACACCTGGGTGGTCGATGTCACTGTCAGTTTCTGAGCTGCTGCGCGCAGCAGGAGCAGGGGGCTTTGCAGCGAGCAATCGGGCGGTTGCTCCAATAAGCACAGTCTAGAGACACGCTTCCAGGGCAGCGACGTCGTGCTGCTCGGTCAGGCCGGAGCACTTGCTCGAGGCAAGCACTTTCTTCGGGAGCAGAATGGTTGCAGACACGCGTGCCGCCCTCCAGATCCGAGACTGAGGCGTCAAATTAGCATCAGGATTCGATCGAAATTCTGACTCAGGGTCCATGCTACCTCTGAATCGACCGCCCGTGAGCATGGCAGCCGCTTCTAGTGCCACGATGGCGCCATAAGCTGCTACCAGGGCAGCGTCAGCTTCATCTGACGTGGCCGGATCTGTCGTGATCAGTCGCTCAGCGATATCTATGGCTGTCACTGGAAGTCCCATTTCTGGCAAAGCCTGCGATTCAGCCGGCTTGCTGCGATCGGCGGTGGCGGTGCTGGTGGTTGTGGCTGTGGTTGTGGTTGTGGTTCTGGTGCTTCCGAGGGAACCAGGGAATGCTCGGATGCAGGCTGCAGCTGCTGCAATCTTGACGATGTTCTTCTTTAAGGCGGCTCTCTTCGCTTTGGGTGCAGTTTCAATGGCCCGCGCGCGCTCCAAATGTTTCACAAGGACGTCCACGCCGAACATGCCTCGCACTCGATTTGGCATGGCATGGATAGGCGCACGTAGCCGTTGGCCCGGTTGCTATGCCGACTTCCACAGTTGGTGGCACACTACTGCGTTAAGCTATGCAAGGGAAAACATGCCACGTGAATGGGACATGCCAGGCATGAACTGTCGCATGAAATCTTCCACTGCCCATAACGAGATGTTTCCTGATGCTTGCTCAGACATGAACTGAGTCATTCTCGCCTACATTTCAGCTGTTTCGTTAAAATCTTCTATGGAACCAGAACCTTTGCACGATAAACGACCGGACCACTGTAAACACCATGTTGATACATTAATAACTGCCCCACCGGGGGATCTTGTGCTAATATCTAGACCACCAGCGTGAAAGAACCTCCTTGTATTGGCCTGCACACCCCGGCTCAGGCATCTTAAATTTTTCAAAGCGCGCATCACTAGCCCATAACTGTAAATGTACGTAAATCAGTTGTGACGCATAGGAGCCATCGGCTCGATAATGCGCTCAATTTCAAGATGTCTCGATCAGATCCGCATCTAAGATACTCGTCACACCCAAGATCCGGATCAAGTGCAATATAAACCATATAGCAGTGTGCTGCTCATTCAGTATGGAGGATATTGAAGAGATTCCAGACTTATCCGATCTGATATATGACAGTATTGCTGAGTCGGGAAGTTGGGCGTTTTAGTATAGCCGTAAAACTCTTCCTGCCGAGGTTTTGGTTGAAGCCATTTAGCTTTCGATAGATTCTGAGGGCATTAGAGAAGCAGATGCGAAGTTTATTGGTTCAGCCGTATAGAGGAGTGGTATTGAATCCCTTAGGCTTGTTGGGCTTGAAGTCTCAACGCTTTTCCTCTCAAGCATGATGGAAGCGTCTGCTTCAATGGAATTGGAGTTAGATAGGCCGGCTATAGCGGCTAGTACAGACATTCTCAATCAATCTAGTGGCTCTGTTGCTGGGAATTTGCAGTCATTCTCGGTAGACCGTGCTTCGAAGCTCGAATCAGCTGCGTTGAGTTAGTTCGGGCAGCTGTTTCCCGCCCTCGAGGCACTACGCGTTTCAGCGTCCAACTTAGATACATCGAGCGCGGTCGCATGCGTAGACGGCTTCACCAGTGTGTGCACCGGTGGAAAGCACTCTGGCATGGTGCACGCATTGTGTTTCCTTGATTTGTCGGGTAATCCAGGCGTGGAAGACCTATTCACGAGACTTGAATCTCGCACTGCTACACCTAGCTTCGACAGCTCGCCCGGCAGCGCTCCGTAGTCGGGCACAAAAGCACCCATATCATCGGAGGCATTGCTGCCATATTTGCAGCACCTGTCTCTCTCTAATTGTAGCCTCGCTCTGGCATCACCTGCCGAGGTGAGGGCGATGGCACGGACAGCACCACGACTGACAGACCTGGATGCCTCCCGGACTGGCATGGACAACGCAGGGGTCGAGGCTGTCATTGTATGCTTGCCGCAGCTTCACCGCTTGGCCATAGGAGGAAGTGGTGTGACGAGTGCTGGCATCCTGGCTATAGGAAGCATGCAGCCAGGCTAGGGGGATGCGGAAGATGGTGTGGCATCCGGCGGTGGTATCGGGTCCGAGTAGTCGGCCTAGACCAAGACCCTGGTCTAGATTGGCCGCAACTCGGGATGTGAGTTTGCTTCTGCAGTTGGGCATGTGCCAGCGCCGAGAGTAGGAGCGAGGCTTGCAGCCAAAGTGGAGCTAGATGTGGAGAAAATGGCGGGAGGGGGTGCCGGTGCCGGTGCCGGCGGGGGTGGGGGTCGGGATGCCGGCGGCGGTGAGGAAGAAGAAGAAGAAGAAGAAGAGGAAGACGATCAAAGTGAGTGGGCTTAGCAGATGAAGTCAGGTTTGTCGGCGCTAGACTGCAGTGACCTGGGCCTGGACGACAGAGCAGTAGCTGCTTTGAAGAGTTTCCGTCAGCTGGAATGGTTGCGACTGGACGGCAACAGGGACATATCGTAGACGGCTTTGGAGGATCTAGTGTCTTGCATAGGCTCTAGCATCGCCTTTTTGAGTGCAGCCGCGACCGGGATGACCGATTGTAATGCCATCGTAGCATCGTCGTCGCGTGGCATTGGCACGGGAACGAGAGCTGCGGGTAGCGATGCTGGCGGGGAAGGTGAAGAAGAAGAAAGCCAGGAAAGTGGTCTGGTGGTAGCAGACCCTGCTGAAGCGAGATTTTGGCAAGCAATGTAACTTGTTGGAAATCACTGCAATGCAATGGACCAACTGCAAGTGCGACAAGAAAGGAGAAGGGGTACACATCCAAGAATCGCAGCGCATTCAATCCGTACCACACGACGCACCCTCGTTTATCATGAGGGTGCCTCGCTGTCCACGGTGACGCTGCTAGCGACTCGATGCCTGCCCCTTGGGATCTTGCCACTCCCTCTCCTGTGACTTTTTGTGGTCCTAAGGGCACTCTACCCCTTCCCGCCAGCCCGAGGGGTACCTCCTTGTGTCTTGCCACCGAGCAGTGGATTATGCAGGTACTGCACCTTCTCCATCTGCTCCCCGGTCCAAACCAGGGCGCTGGAGCTGCCAATCTCAACCTTGCGATATGCGCGGCGCACCCCCCCAAGCTCGTCATCGCCAACAGCTTTTCTGTCAGTGATACCCCACACTGCACGCCGCCGCTATTCCTCCTTTTTCTTCTGTCTTCTCTTCCGCTTTGCCTGCTCGTCCTCCAAACCGAGAGCACTTGCGATTGCATCCTTGACCCCTGCGAATACATCCATACCCTCCCCCGGTAGCAGCCGTAGGAGGGCAAACAGGTCCAAGAACATATCGTCTCTGTCTCCCTCCCCCCACATATTCACGTCACGGAGAAGCAGACCACCCCTGCGCCGAAACATTTGCTCAAAGAGCCTTTGCTCCATAGCCGCACGCTGATAGCGATTAAACCCCAGCCGCGCGTCGTCATCGCTGCGCTTGCGGTTCCTCGCCACCTCCATGAGCGTGGTTAGTAGAACACTTGCCAGCGTAACTATGCACACAATCACGACGCATACTGAGAGGTACAGCTTGATTGTATCGTTGAGCTGCTCGTTGAAGCTGAAGAGCACGGCACTGAATAGGCAGAAGAGTAGAGCGAGCGAGCTGCCTACCGCCAGCCTGTTGTTCTGGGCAAACTCATACGGCTGCACAACTGAGAGGGTGAATGCGTACACGACGAAGACCGACATGGTCAGCACGATCTGAAGGATGCTCTACTCCGTGGAGTTGTTCGTGCCTGTGAACATGATCACAGCGACGACAAGTCCTTTCCTGGCCAATTGTACGAGCTCAAAAGCCCAGGCTTCTTTTACGTAGGGCAAGGTCAGAGATCCGAACAGGAAGTCAAACTTGGAAGATCCTAACATTCCGTTGGAATAGCCAACTAAAAGTATAGAAGCTGCAATGACAGGCACCCCCACTACGTAGACTACGACTGCCAGCAGCACGTAGGCCACCCAGTCATTCCACTCTTGCGTGTAACACTGGACTTCTGTGGCAGTTCGCACCAAGAAACTGCCATCCGGCTGCTCGACACATGAAAGGGGTTCAAGGGCTGTTGTTGCCAGAAACGTGTAGCTGACTGATAATAGGGTGATGGTCGCATACACGAATCGGTTGGTGATATTAACCTGCACCTCCATTCGTCTGACAAGCGCACGCTCGCTTTCTGTCCTGGGCAGCAGTGCGACGGCCTGGTTGATTCGCTGGAGCTCCATCTCGTCCTCGGAGCTGTCACCATCGTACAAGTTCTCTGGTTCAACGGGTTCATAAGCTATGCCTGCACCTTGGACAGCAACAGCTCTGTGCACTGACAGATCTGATTTCAACGGCGGAGTGTCTGGTGCAAGCACGCTTGGTTTCCCGAGTACGTTCCTTCTCGAGCCACCTTTCGCCCTAGCGATAGTCTATTCCCCGAGGAGGCCAAACCCTGTGGATATCGATCGATCTCGGATGGGCATCGAGTCACCAAAATCCATCTCCTCGTCAATGTCACCTTCTGATGGTGCACCAAGGGGGATACCAGCCTTCGACTCTGCCCCTGCTGCCCCTCCAGGAAACGATGCCGAGATACCAGCAGGCTTTACTTGCAGCATCGGATTGCTGGCCACAAACGAACTTTGCTACTGCTGCTACTAAGCGCTCTTGCCCCCTTCTGCGACATGCATATCCTGTTCAGAGAGAAGTGCTTGCTTATGACTGCCGAAGATAGATGCGCGCTTCCTGGCGGATCGAGCGGCCCAGTTGGCACCACTAGCACCTAGCCCGGACTGGCGGTGGATCTAACGCAGCATTGCTCCATTCGCAATAGATGGACGCACACCTCTTTTCAGCTAACCAAGTATTCTTTTGGTCACATCCCCACCTGGCTTACGATGTACTACGGATCGGCGCTTATAGTGGCTTGCCAAGGCGGCCAATTGGGCGGCTGCATCGCTCTATTTCCGCGCCTGCTAGGACAGTGACTGCGGCTAATTCGGAGCACTGTCTTCTGCTCCTGAAGCAGCTGCAGATGCGGCCCGAAAATCGAACTTTCCTGCCGTGGTCTACGTTGAAGGGGGTGTGATGATGGGTCTTCCAGGCTGCACTAGGCCAGCAATCGAACGGCTCGAATCGATTGGTCCAGCCACCTCGCTCTCGCCTCTGGAGACCTGCAGCTGCCTGAGACTTGGAGTTCTGCGAGCGCTGCCCCCACGACCCCTTGTTGCAGTCCCTGAAGTAGTGCCTGATTCGCTCTCGGACGAGAGGCTGCCATCAACAGAGGCCCCAACAGCAAGGAATGCCCGCTTGGGATGCGGCTTAGACCCCCGCAAAGCCTGCTTGACCGAACCAGATACACTCATGTTGTCTGCATGCCTCGGCTATTGGCCTCGCTGTCTTCCAGAGGGCCTAGTCGATCGTCGCTCAACGTGGCTTAGTTCGAACGGAAGCTCAGACAGCTGGTCTTGCTCCGATGCGGTACTCGCGGCGTCCATGCCTTGCAGTGGATTCGCAGCGGACGATGCATCGGACTAGGTTGCATCGACCAGGAGTTGCCTTCGAGACGACCTCTGCTCGATCGCTTGTATCCTAATCATTGGCATGATCGATGCACGAGGGACCTTGCTCTGAAGCAGTCCTTGGTGCTGCGACTCTTCCCTGACGTATCGACCAGCATCAGCCCGTTCTAGAGCCTGCAGTCGACGACGCACCCAGACACCAGCGCTGGTTTTCTTCTTTTTGGCAATGGCTCGTTTCCCAAGCATTCGCAGAGGGTTTGATAGCCAATACCCTAGCCACGGATCATCCACCTCCTTATTTCCACCAAACAGTCCACCGAACCATCCTTTGCTATCCGTGTCTGCCCCTACCTCACGAATTGCCTTTCCACCTCGCCGAGTTCGGTTCTTCTAGTGCTTCCCTCCGCTCGACTTAGCCAGCAAGCGGTCGGCGTGACGCTGCTCCATAGTGTCTGAGCGAAGGGCAGTCAAGAAGAGCCCACGCCATTGGGCGCGAGATGCGTCTGTTCTAGTGTCTGGAGCGATGGACACAGCAAGCACATCTCGAGGATACCTGTCATCCTCGTCAAGAGTGAGGTCAGGCAACCCAGCAGCAACTGCCATAAGTTGTAGCTTTGACTTTGAATCTTGCGGCGTGATGAGGCCTCGCCTTCTGGTGCGGCCTGACGTGCTGCGACTCACAGAGCTGGACTGCCCCGACTTCTGCATCTCCGCAAGAACCAGCCGCCGAGCGTCTGGAGAACCGGGGGATGATTCCACGCGGCTCTGCCCTTCATCTGTTCCAATTTGAGAGCCGATCGACGGGTCGGAGTTGCTCCCGCCATCCCCACTGTCATCGCCACTACTGCCGCTACTGCCGCTGCTGCTACTGCTGCTATTGCTGCTATCGGACATGGCGGCACCAACTGCATGGGTGCGTAGTCGCTACAGCCTCAGCCTTCTCGTCTCGTACTCCCGTGCATGTCCTTTCATAAGACGCATAAGCTCTTTCATCTGCCCTGGATCTACAGCATCAGCTGCTTGTCGCGCTGCTGATGCTGCAGCAGCGACAGCGACAGCTTGTGACTATTCAGCATCGCCAGTATTCCGCTGAGAATCGCTCAGGCTACGCCTCGACCGTCTCGATAAGGAACGACTTCTGCGTCGGCTCCCGAAGATATTCGACACAGAGCCATCGTCAAGACCACTTTGGATGGATCGCTTGCTTGCCATCATCATGGCGGCACCCGCTGGTCTACGAGCTGCTGCAATCCCTCGGAGCAGAGGTGCCGTAGTTGCCCAGGGAACAACCAAACCCCGCTTGGATTGTCCGATGCCCATGAAGGAGCGAAATGACGAGTTCGTTGAGCCGCCTAGCGAATTGTTAGAATCTCGTATGCCTGCTGCGGCTCGCATGGCTTCTGATTTAGGTCCCGCCTTCAAGCGAGCCTGTACCTTAGGAGCGCCATTCTCTAGCTGATTCTGCCCAAAGATGCTGTGGAAGCGAGGCGCCCGCCTTCGGCCCCCAAATCCAACTCCAGTAAAGAACTAACCAGGCGAGTCTGCCACCACAGCCTGGTTCCCGCCCCCTGCCGATCCAGCATCGGAAGACTGCCGCCTTCGCAGACCTGCCGGAAGTCGGAGATCGCCCAGTAGCTCCTCGTTCTCTCGAAGAAACGGACGTGCCCACATGGGCCCCACGGTCATGGTGCCGTCTTTCCGCAATAGCGCGTGCTCTACAAGTGCTTCTCGCAACAGCAGCCGGGGGTTAGGCTATCGACCTGTCTGTGGATTCCCTGCAAAAGGACGGTGGCCACGCTTCTGCGGCGACCATGCGCTCGCAGCTCCTAGTGGGTTGACCTTCCAATCACCTTTTGTCGCGGCACTAGCACCAGGCCCTGCTCTGACGCCGTCCTCAACAACTCGCCTTTGAGATTTCTCAGCTGCGGCTGGAGCAGATTTGTCATTGCTTTGGATGGTCACAGCAAGCTATCGCGCCTGCTCCAGCTCTTCTCGCTCTGCTTTTCGCTGCTCGCTCCATGCATCCTCGATCCACCGCAGGTGCTACGTGCTCAGGTTGCGACCACTTTTGCTGCTCATTGCTGTCAGAGCACCCAGACGACCTGGACCGATCTTCCCCGAGGAGCCACGTCGCTACCCGGTGGATGTATCTCGGCTTTTGACCATTAGTGTCCCAGCAACAAGAGCCTCGGCAGCAACGAGATTTCTCTTGCTGATACCTCTGTGAGCCGATGATTGCCTCGACTACGACTGCGCCAGCATCCGTCGGTTGTGCTGCCTCCGCTTGCGATCAGCTCGCGCTGTCCTTGCCTTCTCGTCCTCTCGTTGCGCCTACCGATCGAAGTACTGCACGAAGCAGTAGATGCAGAGAGGCGCCCCGCAGAAAAGTACAGTGACAACGATTGCGGCAGTATATCGAAGACAGCTGGCAGCTCCTTCGCTGCACGACTTGCTGAAGGCTTCGAACGCCTCCTGCGCCCTGTGGCTGAAGCTGTCTTCCGGATAGACACTCGGAGCACATGCGTAGCGAACGCATGGCCCACAGGTCTTGCTCCTTTCAAGAACATGCCAGAGCCCTGTGAATGAACGGGACAGGTAAATATATGTGGGCACTAGCAGGTAGTACAAAAGCAGGATACTTCCAACGAATGCAGGTGCCATCATCTTGAATCCCCACTTGCCAAAGAAACTCATGGGTATGGAGCAGTCGGGGCTGAAGAGCTCGACGTTCGCATTTGCGATCGATGTCACGCTGAATACTTCCACCACGAGGTTCGGCCACTCAACTTGCACGGCATGGAAAATGCTGAGGATCTGCACGAAAGACAAACCAATCGCAGGAGCTACGATCTTACGCCCTGTCGGGGCCGCAAACATGAGCAGTCCAGCGCATGCCCCGAGCGCTAGCACGGCAAGCAGACCCCATAGCCACGCAGTCGATGGTGGGCACTGCACACACCTTCCCTACAGCTCATAGAACTCAAGCGGTGTGCACGTGCCGCACAGTCGGCCAGAGTATCCTTCTGCGCACGTTGCATTTCCTGCATTCGGACCGTCCTCGATAAAACCGAGACAGGCCTCCTCAGGCGCGCACTGAAAGAAAATGTATGGGGTCGCCATATCGACCCAGAACCCAGGGAGCGCCCTTGGTGGGTCTCGTGTCATGCCAGAGCAGGAGGCTCCATTTGGGCATGCGAAACACCCCCCTCCCGGCTCCTGCTGATAGAAGCCCTCCTCGCACAGGCATGCCTCTATCTGCGTCGATGCCAAAAGGAGCGTTCTCGCGTTGGCTGGACACGCTTGGCACTCGGGCTGACTGGAATTCGGCTAGAAAGTTCGCACATCGCACAGCTCGCACTCGATAGCACCTCCACTGCCCGAGAATCGCCCAGGAGGACAAGGTGTGCATTCAGACACGCCCCTGTCCTCAACATTGCTGAAGAACCCAGGGCTGCACGGGGTACACGTGGTTGCAGCAGATGTGTTCGAAAATGTTCCCGGTAGGCAGTCACGGCACTGAGGCGACGCAGGGGTGGACGCAAACTCAGTGGGACTGCAAGCCGTGCACTGAGTAGATGCAGTGGTTGGTGCCTCGAACCCAGCTGGACACGGACGGCAGGCCTGTTCCCCATACAGATCGGTAAATAGTCCCGGCGGGCACGCCTGGCATGCCAGCTCACCTGGGCCCGGCAGTTGTCCTGGAGGAAGGGTTGATCTAAAACCAGGTGGACACCCCTCGACGAAGGTGAGCAGCGTCTGAGCCGGGGCTGAAACTACTAGACGACCAGTGCCACCATCTGCACGAGGTGCGGACAGCTCCATGTCTAGCAAGCGCACAATCACAGGACCGAGGAATCCACGCCCAACAGGTGTAGGACAAGCCAGTTCTTGTTCTGAGATGAACCGAATGTTGGTGCTGGCAGTTCCTTGCCTCGCGGTGAAGTAGCACTGCATCTGTCTTTGGAAGGATGCCCCAGTGATGATGAGTTCGACCTCTGCGAGCTATGCTACGACATCTGCGCTGACTGCGTCGATGCTGGTCTCAATGCACTCGGATAGAGCGCACCGGTCCGAATTACAAGTCGTCGCGATGGACGCAGGCACCGGGCACTGCACGCTGTTCCCTATGAGGTTAAACTGAATCGGCCACTGCGACTGAGGCGCATTCGCAGCCCCAGGTCGGTTGTGCACCGTCGCTGGGACAAGTGTGCCACTCAGTGCATTCAGCCCGAAATCGATGTAATCCAGCTCACCGGGATTGGACTGCACTAGCGAGGACGGCCATATTTCTACTCTCGTGTGACCTGCCTCAGGAGGCACAGACACATCATCAGGTCCGCCCACCTGATCCGGAGCATCAAATCCGATTAGTCCAGCATACGGGGAATCATCAGGGATGTCGTGCACCGAAATAGCCGAGCTGTTGGCAGACTCGATAGTGCCGAGCTGAAGTGCCTGCTGGAGGCGACTCTCAAAAACGACCTGTCTCGATCGGTTGTAAAAGTTGGCCGGTAGCCGCGACACGAGCAGGTTACCCCTGAGATGCAGCTCGCGCAGGTCGTCCGAACGTGTGAAGAGGCAGTGCGGGATCAATCCGAACATCCCATTCCAGTCCAGGCGCAGCTCTGTCAACCCGGCGAAACTCGGGAGCCGACACACGGGTTCGATTGCCATCTGCGCAGAGGCTAGCCTATTATGTCCAGCGTCAAGCACTCGAAGTCTCGGCAAGATTCCGCCATCGCCTAGAGTAGACAACAACGCTAGAGACTCGCGGGTGAGCCTCAGTCGAGGCAGGGACGGGCCTCCAGCGTCACCATATCCAGCAAGGTTCTCTCGATCGAGGCCCCGCAGGACCCCCGAGATCCGAACAGATGCCTCGATGGCGGCATCATCGGACAGCTGCAGATTGCCATTAATTGTGAGGGTTGCTTGTAGGGTTCTCAGTGCTGCTCGAATCGCTGTCCCGTAGTGCGACTCAAGGTGCCGATCAGGACGAGCATGCGCAAACTAAGGAGCCTTCCAAGCCACCTCATCATGCATCCAAGCTTCGCGTACCTCAAGCACCCCCGTTTCAAAAGCCGGGACATCCAACGGGGACGCACTTCCCAGCAGCATTCCGATACCCCTATCTCCATCTCCATCCTCCTCCGACGTGGGATACCGTGCGGCTACCCCGGACGAGGCATCGCGGTCAGGACCGCGAGACCTGAGTGCAAGGCGTAGACGCCGCGATGCAGAATCAGTACCAGATCCATCAATGTCACTTGCACCATCAGACAAATTCCCAGATGGCAAAGTTTGATTGCGGTCGATCTAGAACTGGACGGCGCTGAAAGCATCCAGGTCTCCGTCTGCGAGGTAGAGGGCTTGCAGAGCACGTGGCCATGCAGGTACGGCGTTGCCTCGAATTCTGAGCTCCCGGAGCTGCTGCATAGATACTAAGCACTCTGGAAGCACCCTTACAGAGTTATGCTCAGCCTCTAGCACCTCCAAATTTGTCATTCTGCACACTGTCCTCGGCAGCTGCACCGGCATTGAGGCATTGCTGATCTGCAGCACCGTGAGAGCTGGGAAGATCGGATGCTTCGGATCAGTCCAATCATGAAGCTCGCCATCCCCGTCGGATGGGAGGCTGTCCTCCTCGGAGTCAAACTGGGCTCCTGCCTCTTCCAAAGCGTCGACTAGCCCGAGCGCATCCTTCGATGGCAACCACACCGATGGCTGGGAACTCAATGGAAGCCCAACCCCTGGCTCTATCGCAAATCCCGCCAACGGATTTAGGGACAGATCGAGCCGTTGCAGCCTATGACTATGCACTAGCGCGAGCGGCAGTCTCCGTCCTGTGTTGGTGGAATCGTCGAGAGCTATGAGGTTGCTGCTGAGCAAGAGCACCTAGAGTGCACTTTGAGTCTCATTCGCCACGACGTATGCTGGAATAGACGTGATTCTATTCCGTTCCATCTGTATCTAGCGCATGGAGGGTGGTTGGAGCAGCTGCGCTGGGATCGTCGTATACTCGTTATCAGAGAGGTCAACGACAACCAGAAACGGCGCATGAACCTCTAGCGTCTCTGGCTCTGTACCCAGATCTACAGGGCCGGTTGAGAGCTGGTTGCGCTAGAGCTGCAGCTCGACAAGCTCGGACATATTTCGCAAAACCACCGGTGTATCGATGCCGCAGTCCACTACCTGTAGGCTCGTGAAGTCCGGCATGGGGCCGACGAAATCTGGAATCGCACGTAACTCCCTGTTGCCACTGATTCGTACGTCATGCAGTGCTCGAGCACCCTAAAAGAGCGTTTTTGGGAGCGATGTTATCCTGCTGCCGTAGGCGAAGAATTCTTCCAGTGCCGGCCGCTGAACCCCAGCGAACTGCGTCCCAATCGCCCCTAGCCTGTTTCCATCCAGTCGCACCCTCACGAGGCCTGGCGTGTCATCCAGCATGTTTCCCAGCGAAGTGATCTAGGAGTCAAAGAGCTCGAGGATCTCCAGCTGTGATAACTGCGCAGTGGAGGGTCCCAAGGGGAGTGCTAGGGTTTCTTTATTCCCGTGTAGGTAGAGGCGACGCATTGCCGTGTTAGTTGCGAAGAAACATGGAGCGATCGTGGCGATCGGGTTGTCAGAAACGTTCGCATGCACCAAGCCACTGAGGCCGCATACTTCGGAGCCGAGGGACTGGATATCGTTGTCGCCTACGCGCAGGATAGCAAGAGATACCAGGCCCGAGAGGGTGGGTAGCGTGCGAATACCGTTAGATTGCACTCTCAGCTCAACCAAGGCAGCGGCTCCGCTCACCCAGCCGCCGATCGAGTTGCCGCTGCCGCTGACCATGTTATCTGCGCGGAAATACGACAGCGCAGGCGGTGCAGTTTGCAAGCCTTCCGCCGCATCCAGATCGAGCCTGGTTCCGCTCACCCGGAGGTCACTCAGTCGAGCGAGCGTGCTCAGTTGCTGCGGGAGGTAGCCTCGTAGAGCGTTGTTCCAGTCGGCGTTGATACTTTCAAGATACGGAAGCTATGCAAAGGCATCACCTGCATTCTCAAGCTGCCCTTGCAACTGCCTGTTGTACAGATCGAGCCTGGTGACCCGGGCACCTGCCCAGGGCTCGCCTTCGATAAAATTGCACTCGATGAGCGGCCAGTCCTCGCACATGTTCGGCGATGCGTTCGATTGCTCGCGCTCCCACCGCCGGATCATTTCGTCTCCATTACCTCTCCACCTAACTCGGTTCCCCTGTGTATTCACTGAGAGGGCCTGATACATCGCCACGACCGCAGCTCGTTCAGAGTCAGGCGTCTTCACTCGAGCGATATCGGTGGCTGGCGCGAAGAGGGCCGCCGCATCCACGTCTCTCCAGCCGATTACCTGGCCTATCGATTGATTTCTGAACTACCACTGCAGCTCGTACTGACCCGGTCCCCCATGATTGCTGATTTCGCAGGAAATATGAGTGGTTTCGCCTCTGACAAGGCGAATCCATTGCTCGCTGAACTCTGACTACCCCACACGGGTAGCCGTGAACATTAATCCTTCGTCCCTCCAGCATCGGCCCCAGTCATCAACATATGCTCTAAACATGTACTCCCCTGTTCTGGGTGCTTGGATGGTGCTGTTAACACGGATTGCCCACAGCTCGTACAGACCCCAGGTTCTTGCGTCGTTTGCAGTCCGAAGCTGGAACATGGGCAACCATCTCCAGCCCAAGGGGCTCGAGCCTGGTGTTCCTGGCCAAGCAGCCCGTCCTGCATCCGCAGTCGACCAAGCTTCCACTAACGTACCTGCCTCCGTGTCGATAGGGTGCGACATGTTAGCAAAATCATTTTCCGTGAAACCCTGAACTTGAAGAGCCTGCAAGGCCACTGCTCCAGCCAAAATATATGCTAAGGTCTCAAATAAATGCATCAGCTAGCCTATTCTTGCAATCGGCCTTTGAACGCAGTTGCCAATGGCGCCAAGTGAAATCGAAACCAGATGCTACTTAGCCGAAGTGGACTCGGGAGTCGCTGTACGCCTCCATACTTACGAGCTTATCCTAGCGCTGTATTGTTTAACTTGCTGCTACAAGCGAATACTCTGCTGAGTGTTAAAGGCACCTTCGTCGTTGAATGCTGTTATTTTTTATTGCGCGACTGTTTTCGCACGACTTGGTCGCAAAACTGCACGCAAGAGTCGAAGGAAATGAGATCGCGGGATAATGGAGATTTGCATTCGTATGTATAGCTAAGCTTGTGCTCAGGCATCGGGTCCAATGTTAATACTACTGCTGCGATCTGCTCCTGTCATCGCCCCGACACCAAGCCTAGCCCCAGATCTGCTGGAACCCTCATGAGAAAGCACGCCAGAAGAGGGTCTCCAGCTGCTGCCGCTACCGCTTCCTAACGCTGGCGAGTTGCTGCTCTCCCCTGATTCGCTAGTCATTTGTCTTGCCAGCAATGGGCGAGCATCCTAGTCGCGCGAAGCACTCGCTCCGGTTCCGGTTCCGCTGCTCGCACCCTGGCTTTCTGGGCGTGCCCAGCCGCGACCCGAAGCACTCGCTCCGGTAGTGAAACTCTCGGTCAGGACAGCCATCGAAGCATGACCCGTCGAGACACCCGGCCGGATCGACCCAGACCCAAATTGATCCTCGCCCTCTCCCTCTCCTCCTGGCCCTCCTCCTTCGGCTCCGACCACTCGTCCTCGTCCTCGCCCATGCATGGACACCCCCCGCGCATCCCTCGTCTAAGCCAACCCATCCTCCCGCAGATCCCGCGCATCAAT
>Ga0136560_1000775_pt1 | contig 16112 bp, 2 predicted proteins | sample AntRauMeHopE1497_FD_104925 | JGI IMG/M metagenome (GOLD analysis project Ga0136560, IMG submission 104925) | Saline lake microbial communities from Rauer Islands, Antarctica - Metagenome Hop E1 #497 | ecosystem: Environmental > Aquatic > Non-marine Saline and Alkaline > Saline | place... | reverse complement strand
GAAGTGGGCAAGGGCATGTGCTTGCAATGGTCGAACAATCGCGGGTTCAGTAACCAGCGCGCTCGGCTGCCTGCGCCACTCTCGGTGTGAGCCGGCCACACCTTGAAGGCTGCGAAACCGGCAGCCAGACCGCAACGGGCACCGCAGCTCGGCTCGCTGGCGGCCGATGCCCAGTGGTAGGCCTGCTCTGGCGCCGAGCAACGCCCGTTCGCGTCGGTGCAGGAGGCGCCGCTTCGGCCGAGCCCTTGCACCAGCGGCCGAGGCATCGTCGCTGGCCCGCCCCTCTGACGACCGAGCCGCCGGTCTGCTTCCTGCCCGCCCTGAGCGCCGTGCCTGTGCGGCGCCTCCAGAGCTCGTCGCGTCGGGCTGCCACGCCCTCATGCTCGCGGAAACCGCAGAGTGAGCCTGGAGAATCGCTGCCTCGGCCGCGACTCCCCGCGGGCGAGCGCCCCCACTGGCCGCCGACATGTTGCACGGTCACCGCGTGGGGTGGCACACGGGGCCTGGTCGTCCCTCCATGCAGGCGCAGTCTGCAGTGTGTCCGGCTCGGCTCACAGCCGACCCCTCGTTCCGAGGCGCTTCTTCGAGCCAGAGCCGCCCTTTGGAGCCACCTTGCTGGGTCCTTTGCCTGGCTTTTGTTTCCGTGCTGGCCTTGCCGTGGATCGCTGCCGGGATGGCGCTGGCCTCGCCCAAGCTCGAGCCAGATCCCCCTCACCCGCCTCGTCGAGCTCCTCGCTCCGCAGCGTTCTCAATATGGCTGGACTGATGACCCCGGGCGAGAACGAGCCCGGCCTCCAAACTCCGCGAGACTCCAGGAGCCTTGCTCGGAAAGCAGTTAGGCTCACGCCAGCTTCTCTCGCAGCTGGACCCCACGACGGACGCGTCGACTCCAGGCGTTGGTGAAGGTCCGCCTCTGCCACGTCCAGGTCGCCGTCCTCCCACTGCAGAAGCGCCGGAAGGTCAGGAGGAGCAGCGGCGTCGCCGAGAACGATGCGCCACTGGCTGCCACCGTCAGCCCAGACGACGGCCTCCGGTGGATCTGCGTCTGTCACCCTGCGGGAAATCACCCGGGCATGCATCGCTGACGTGTGCGACTGGGAGGCTGTCGGCCTGTCGCAAGCAGAGGTAAACGACGAGCGAGAGTGGAGGCAAGGTGCTGTTGCCTGCTGGGCCCGGACAGCCGGCAGCCAAGGAGCGCAATACAGCTTTTACTTCGTGTCGCACTCGGCTGTCTCGGCCAGGGCGTCTTGCGACAAAGCCTGGCGGAGCACCCCGGAACGAAGACTTGCGTGCATGCCCACGCGGCTTTGCAATCGTGTCCGAGATGGTAATCACTCTGTCTTGGCCTCAACGCTGCCCTGCGGACCAGTCGGTGCAACCGGGCTGCTCGTGACCGTCGATGACCTCGCTTGCCCTTGATCGCTCGACTTGCGGACTGTCGATTGCTCGAGCCGCGGCGGTTGCACGAGCGCCCAAGCGTGCACCCAGGCCCCCTCCGGCCTGTGCCATGGGACATTTTTTCCTGTTGACATGGCTTGTGAGTGGTTTCGCTTCGCACGGAATGGCTGGGGCGGTAGGGAGCGCGTGGATGTCGTCGCTTCCTTCGTCGTTACACCATCGCGGCCTGGGACACCAACGGCGCCTCACTAGCAATGAGCAAACCAATGACACCGCATTGCGCGCGGACCTGATCGGTGAGTCATGGTGGCCCTGATCTGGGCACGCGCTCCAGAGGCAGCCGCCTACGTTCTATGCCATCGAGGCGATTGGGCTGCTCCCGCTGGTCTCGGGATAGCCCAATGCCAGAAATTCGGTGCGTTTGGCGTTCGCAGAACTTGGGTGGCTCCTGTTTCCGGCCACCGGGACGCCGAAATCGCAAACTACGTTACGCAACTGCACCGCGCCGGCGTACAGTTTCGATGGCCAGTTCAAAGGAGATCAGCCGTGGGGCAGCGATAGCCACACTTCGTTGTGGACGTCGGTCTCTGTGAATTGTCCTATGCGAGATGACCGCGACGGATGCGAGGCCGAGCTTGACGCGCTGAACTTTGGCGAAACTGACCTGTCCGGCTCACTGGAGAGCGTTCTCGCCGCCTTCTCGCGGTGAGTATGGACAAAGCGCGGAGAAAGCTGGCAGCCGGCGACCTCTCACAGGTCCAACAGAAAGCTGAGCGGAACGCTGCTGCCCGGGGGTCGCCTGCCGCCGCCTCTGCGACGTGGTGGCCCCGTGACGTCGTCTTGCCTGCACGATCACCGCAGGTTCCCAAGAATAGCCATGGGGCTGAAACTCGTTTTCCTGCACGACCTACCAGGACTCACCGGGCCGATCGGGAACGTGGCCAAGGTACTGCCAGATCTGGTCTTCGCGTCATTCGACAACACAGGCATCAGGACAACGGTACAGGAAATGAACGTGGCTTTTCCGCGCAACAGCGACATGCTTCAGGTGTTGGCGTTCCAGGGCATGCATATCGAAGGGCGAGCCTCCGACTGGAAGCTGCCAAACTTGACGGCCGCCCTTATCATCAATTACGTGACCGGCCTGACAGGAGCACTCCGTGAGATCACGAAGGAGCTCTTTGTCGTGAGGTTCATCTGTGCATCCGGCACATCCCTGGTGCGAGGCCGGCTCTCAGACCAGGGGCTGGTGAATCGCCCGGACCTTCTCGAGCTCTTCACCTGCGACGGGTGCGACCTGTCCGGACCCATCCCGGACGCCTGGTGCGCGCTCCACCCCGTCCTCACACAGCTCTCCCTCCGGTCCAACCTCATCACCGCGGGACCCCAGTGCGCCCGCGGCCAGCTTCCGAGCCTGACCGAGCTCGCGCTCGACGAGAACCCCATCACAGGCACCCTAGACTCGTGGGCGTGGCTCAACCGCTCGGGCGTCGATCTCATCAGGCTGGGCCTGTCCGGTACCCTCATGACTGGGTCTCTCGCCCCACTCCGTCTCGCGACCGGCCCTGACACCAAGGCTCTCCGGCTCGGCAGGACGCCGTGGACCGGCAACGGCGACGCCGACGAGGCAGATCGGCCGATGGAGCTGCCTCAGTGGCCCTTTGCGCTGGCAGGGCTGGACCAGCTCGACCTCTCCAACGGCGGCTGGTCGGGACGCCTGGACTCGGCGACCGCCACGATGCCGCCCGCGCTGCGCGTGCTCGACATCTCCCACAACGCACTGACCGGCGACCTTCCGGCGCCGCCCTCGAGCGTGGTGATGTACTCGGCAGCGTACAACGGCTTCGCGGGAGCCTGCAACAGCGACGGCGGCGGCGTGGACCCCGCTTCGACGTGGTTTCCGGGCGGCAGCACCGGGCTCGTGGTCCTGGACCTGTCTCACAACAGCCTCTGCGGCCCGTACCCGGCCGCTGCAGTGGCCGCAGCGAGGGACTCACTGCAGGTCCTGAACATGCACTCGGCAGCTGCGCCTGCCGTGCCGGGCCCCGACGGCACCTCCTTGATCGACGCGAGCGACCTCAACGGCGCCAGATGCCTCGAGTCGCTCGACCTGGGAGGCATGCCGCACGTGCAGGGCAGCCTGCCCGACCTTGGCACTCTGCTGCGGCTAGAGGCGCTTCGGGCCGACGGCTCGCGCCTGGCCGGTGGCATCGGGGTCAGCAGCGGTCAGGCCGCTCGCCTGCCGCCGTCGCTCAGGATCGTCGACACCAGCGACGCACCGGAGCTCATCGTGAACGTGTCGGCGGCGCTGGCTGCGGGCGTGAGGGAGCTCAAGGCGTCGGCACCTCCCCAGCAAGGCGAGGGCACGGAGTCCGAGTGGATGGCGTCGCTGCTGCTCGGAGGCAGCCTCGAGACGATGGCGCTAGAAGGCACGACCATGGTCATGGACGAGGCCTTCGTCATTGTCGTGGACGGCCTGTGCTGGGAAGCCGCCGCGTTCCCGGTCACCAACCATGTCCCGGCGTGTGCACTCCCCGGGGTCGGCAACTCGTCCGCGAGGGCCGCGCTGGACCGCGTGACAGAGATCAGCCTTGATGGCACCGTGATCCGCATGGCGGGGCGGACCGCCGGCGCCACGGTCCAGCCACCGTCGTCATCGGGTGACCGCCAGGCCGGGATCTCAGAGGAGGCGTCGGTGCTGCTTCGGGCGGTGTGCCTGATGCCCCGTCTGCGGAAGCTGACCCTCCGGGACATGGGGCTGCGGGCGGCAGTCCTGCCTCCGTGCCTGGGAGCGCTACAGCGGCTCGAGGTGCTGGACCTATCCGGCAACGGCATCGGCCGCCTCCCTGGGCATTGGGCCGCCCCGGCGTCGGCGGCTGAGGCCGTATCCGGGACGATCCGGCGCACCACTCGATCGCTCGCCAAGTCGGAAGCGCTTCCGATGCTCCGGCTCCTCGACCTGTCGCGGAACGACATGTCTGGGCAGTCAATCGAGTCGCTCATCGCTACGGTGTCGACGCTGGCTTCGCTTTCGGAGCTGCGGCTGGAGAGCACGTCGCTGCATGGGCGGCTGGACGACGTGGCGCTTCAGGTTGAGGTGGCCAGCCGGGTGGTGCTTGCGGACGGTGTGACCCCGGCGGGGTCCGTGCTGAAGGCGGGAGAACTGGCTAGTGTCGGAAACGGCATGATTCAAGACACCTGTGCGGCAATTTGGTCCGCACCCACAAGCAGTGTTCCGCTGAGCCCGATCGGGACCTCGGCAGTCTTCAGGATTGTGTACCCGATCCTGACCCTCTACTCTGACCTGCTGTCGTCGAATGCCATCCTCACGTCGCAGGCCAAGGCGGTGCCCAGCCTCGCACGGCTCCTCCTGGCAGGCAACCCCGACATCTCAGGCGGCCTCTGGCCGAAGCCTCCAAGCGCCCTGCGGCTCCTCGACGTGTCTGGCTCCGGCCTTAGGGGCGCGATCCCGGACTCCTTCTCGCGCCTGGACTCGCTCGACGTCCGCAGCACGAGCATGCGAGGAGTGACGAGCACAAGCGCCGACGAGGACGGCGCAGACCAGGTGGTGGTGCCACCGGCAGCGGACGCGTCGGCGGCGTCGGCGTGCTGCACGCTGCCGTTTTTCGCCCAAGCAGGGGCCGTCTTCACGCCTGCGGGCCCGGGCTCGGCGTACGAGTGCCTCGGAGTCCGTCCCGCGGCCGGCTACTCGACGTCGCTGCTGGTTGACCTCGGGTACGACGCTCATGCCCGTTGCCGGTGCGCAGCAGGGTACTACGGGCCGCGGACGCAGTGCCTGAGGTGCCCGACCGGCTCGACGTCACCTGCCGGCGCCACGCACCTGTCGCACTGCGGCTGCAGGGCCGGGTCGCAGCTCGTCAACAGCCGCTCAGGCGTCGCGCTGTCAGAGGCCGTTGCCGGCGCCGCGGCAGCCTGTGCCCTCGACGCATCCGCTGCCGGATGTCGCGACCCGGCATCGGATCCCGCCGAATGGGTGTGCCAGGCGTGCTCGGCGGGCAGCACCGGAGCGCCGTCCGCGGGTCGCGACCTGGTGGTGCAGAAGGCCGTCGCGGAGTCGTCAGCGCTCGTGGCGTCCTGGATCTCGACCGATACCGGCACAGAGGAGCCGGCTGCGGCCCTTGACAGGCGCAGCCTGATGGCAGCGCTGGTGGCGGAGCCTCAGTGTGTCGCGTGTGCGACCGGGTCTGAGGCTGCGGCTGGCTCTGCGACGCCATCCGGCTGCATGTGCTTGCCCGGGCGGGAGCGGAACCTCACCTCGCCAGAGGCCGGATGCGGAGAGTGTCCGGCCAACACGGCCAAGGTCTCGGCCGGCGAGGACAGATGCAAGCCCTGCCCATCGGGGACGTACTCGCCTCGTGGCTCGACGGTCTGCAGCCCGTGCGTGAGCGAGGGTGTGCGTTGCGCTGACGGCAGGGTGTGGCTGGAACCGGGCTACTACAGCCCCGGCAACGCGACCCTGGACCTGCCTCTCGATGCCGTGCAGGCGATGTGGGGTATGGAGGTGCACCCGGCGGCAGAGCTCCTCGGCTGCTTCTTGCCGGGAGCGTGCCAGGCACCCGAGGGGGCCGCGCTGCGCTGTGCCGAGGGCTACGAGGGCAAGGGGTGCCTCGAGTGCTCGGCCGGGTACGTGGCGTCGGGTCCGACGGGCCTGTGCTCCGAGTGCCCGACGGGCGAGCAGCTGGTGCTGGGCTCGCTGGGGCTCGTCGCTGTGGTGTCGGCGATCGCAGTCGGTGTGACGGTGCTGTCCGAGTCCGCTCCGGCAGGGCGGCGCGGCCGGACCGCTGACGCCGTGACGTCTCTGCTGAGGGTGTCATTTGACCATGCCATGCTGACGTCAGCCCTGCTCGCGACCATTGTCGCAGCGTCGAGGGACAAGAGCCTGAAGGGCATGCTTGCCGTCATCGACATGGCCGGCAGCCTCGGGCGCGTCATGGAGCCGCTGCGGTGCGTGTCAGGCGGCATCGCACCGACCATGCAGCCGCTGCTCCGCATCGCGCTGGCTGCGTCAGTCCTGGCAGCGTGCATGGGTGCCGTGTACGGCATCAGCCGATGCCGGCGGGCCAAGGCGCCCTGCTTCAAGGCCGCCGCGGCGGGTCTGGCCGTCGTGATGGCCTCGTACCCCGGCACGCTGCGGTGGGCCGCGGGGCTCGTGCAGTGCGTGGGCGACAGCGACGGGGCGTGGGTCGTGGCGGGCCTGCACGAGATCTCGTGCCACGACCCGGAGGGTATGCCCAACGGTCTGGTCTGGTGGGTGGGGATGATCACGCTCGCGGTCATGGGCGTGGCGCTCCCGGCGAGCGTCGGCATCGTCTTGCTGCAGTCCTGGAAGCGGCTCACGTCCGACTCTATCGTTCGCGCGCTCGGCTTTGTCTACCGAGGACTCAGGCTTCCGGGGGCCGACGACTCAGACGTGGCAGAGGCCCAGGCCAGGGGCGGGCGCTTCTCGCGCTTCGTGCCGCAGACGATGCGGTGCCAGCGCGACCTGAGGCTCGTGTACACGGTGGCCGTGGTCCTTCCGCGGCTGGCCAGCGTGACGGCGCTCATGACGTCGGATGATGTGGAGGGGGAGATGGCGGGCGCGCTGGGCGTGCTTGTGGGATGGCTGGTGCTGTTGCTGGTGGTAGTGCCGTACCAGGCGCGGGAGATCGTGGCGTGGGAGGCCGCGAGCCTGCTCATCGGGATCGCGCACTGCCTTGCCGGGGTGCGTGGCGGCCGTGCGATCGGCTTCACGCTGGGGATGTCCCTGGCCTTCATCGCGGCGGCGACGGTGCGCGCGGCGTGGGATGTCGCGAGCCTGAGCGGGTGCTGGGGGCGTCCAGCTGGCGGGGCCGGGCCGTGCTCGGCAGCCAGCAAAGGGCGGCTGGGAAGCTGCTCTGCTGGGAAACGCACTATCTCGCCTTCTGTGTTCAAGTCGAACATGACTAGCCGTGCTCGCCTGGCATCGTTCAAGCCTGAGTCCTCCGTCTCACGGCCGGCTTCAATGCAAGGATGCAGTCCTATGGATGGATTGCCCTGCAGTGACGCCCAGCTGATGCTGGAAACGTCAAGAGCACATCGAGCCAGCGTTCTCGGTCAATCTCCGCGCGTCTCCGTTTGAGGGCTTGCAAGACTCCGTGTAACAGTGCAAGTTTCTTTTGCCGCGTGTCTGATATCATGTCGGCCACTCACCATGTGCACGAAGCAAAGCACCTTAGGCCCCCACTGTAACTTCACCGCGTGCACTCTCTGAGGCTCCCGTGCATCACACCCAGGCACGCACCGCCACTGGCAAAGGCCGCGAGCCAGCTCCACCTGTTGCCTTGGAGCTTGCCGGCAGGATCGCCGGCCACCGACCAGCACACGGAATCGCGTAGAGCAAACTTGCTCCCAGCCGTGAGGAGCAGCCACACCGAGCCCGTGGTGCCATGGAAGCCAGAATCGCTGAGCTGCTGGCCGGCGGTAATGCCCCAGGCGTGCGTGCGCTCCTTCCGCTCGGCGAGCCGTCGTCAGTGAGCCGAACAGATTCGTGCGAGAGCAGCGTGCTTCTCTGAACTCGCGCGTCAGTCAGTCCTTCGATCTGTAAGTGCGCGCACAGGTCTCAGACATCGACGAGGTCCTTTGGGGCGGTGCGGTGAGCCTGCTCGAGGCGGCCTGCGCCAGGAACCGGACGGGCTTGGAGTCTGCGTGCGCAGGCGTACTTTGTCGCGCCGCGAAGCTCTCCTCGCCCCGCGAAGCCGTGCCGTGCATCTGCGGGGTGCTCTCATCTGTGGAGGATCCGTGTGCGCTCGTGATCAGCGCGGCAGCGGCGGGCCTAGCCGTGTCCGGGACCGGCCGCTCAGGCGCCCGGGCCACTCAGGGAGTAAGGTCCGCGATTGCGGCCGCATGCGCCGGAGTCCTTTCGACAGGCTCGGCCGCGGACGATGCGTCCAGCCGCCGGGCTTCGGTGGCGGTTTCTTGGCTCCTGGTCGCGGCCTCCACCGCCCCGGGCCTGCTGAGCGAGCGGTGCGCCCGCATCCACGAGCGCACGGAGGCATGGGCGACATGGCTCGGCAGCGGCGCCGAGGAGGCCATGACGCTGGCGTCCCCGGACCGCCGCCTCGAGGGAGCCGGCGGCAAGGCTGCGGGCCCCGCCTCGGATGCCTCCCCCGCGGCGGCAGGGTCCTCCGGCCGAGGGGAGGCGGTCGCGGCCGTCCTCACGGGGCTGGGCCAGCTCGGGCTCCCCGGCTGGGCCGGCTCTGAGTCGGCTGGCCGCGCAGCAGGGCGCTGGCAGCTTGACCCGCCCTGCCTGCTCCTGCTCGGAGCGCTCAGGGATCTGGGGTGCGTCCCGGACCGGCCGCAGGACGTGGCCAGCGCAAGGGACGTGCCGCCAACGGGCCCAGTGGGCTTGGTCGGGCTGTCCGTGGCCGCGGCCGTCGCCCTGCTCCCACGGGCCGGCGTCCCCCCGACCCCTCCCCAGAGTGCTGCTGGCCACGGCCCCGCCCCGCCCCAGACCGGCCCGGGCAGCGAGGCCCTCCTCGGCCCGTGCTTGGAAGACGCGAGCGCCTGGGCGGCGGCGGCGCCGACGGGGCCGGCAGGCCTATGGGGTCAGCTCGTCCCCGCGGCGGCGGGGCTCCTCCGCGCGGCACAGCACCGCATTGATGGCCACGAGGAGGCTCTGGACCACGGCGACGCGACCACGGACGAGATGATGGTCTCTGACCGCCTGGCCCTGCCAGCGGCCGACCCGGTATCCGTCGCCCACGCAGTCGCTGACCTCTGCGCCTCCGTCGCCCGCATCTGCGACGCGGGGGGGCTGACCATGCTGCGCTGGCCCCCTCCGGCAGTGAAGGACCTGGTGTCGCTCGAGGAGGCTGCGCAGCGACGGGCGGCAAACCTGCCGCCGTCGAAGCGGGGAAGGCAGGCCGCGGGCACATTCGTGCCCCCCGAGGTCCGCGTCCTGTCGGCCCTGCTATCGCGCGCGACGCAGGCCTCGTCCGAGGCGGAAGCCAGGGCGGCGGGGCTCGACTTCGCGAGGGTGATGGGCTGCTACAAGGAGCGCGAGCGGGTCTGGCTCGGGCGGGCGTTGCTGACGCTGACGCCCCTGGACCACGAGGCAATCGCCGTCGTGGACGTGCTCAGGCGCACGGTGGCGGCCGCTGCGAAGCACCACTTTGCCGCCGCCGCCGGAGCTGCGGGGGCTGCGGCCGCGGCAGCCCCCGTGGCGCTGCGGTCCGCCGCTTGCGGCGGCGCGGCCGGGATCCTCGACGACCTGGTCGAGGCGAGGGTGAGGTGCATCGCGCGCGCGATCGATGACGCAAAGGCGGCCGAAGGGGAGGACAAGGAGGCCGCCGGCGCTGCGCTGGCGGCGGCCGCGGAGCCGCTGGCGTCGGTGCTCCAGCTTGTGGCGCTGCTGCTTGGCGTGGAGGCGCGTGCCATCTCGCGGCTGCCAGGCGGCTCCCTCGTGTCCTCGCGGCTCGCATTGGGCCCGGGCGGCGCGGCCGACAGCCCGGCCGCGGGCGCGGGCACCGGCGGCCGGGCGGCGGCGTCCCTGCGCCGGACCCTTGGCGACGAGGGCTCTGCCGCGGGCACCGTGTGCCCGTGCCTGCGGGCGACGTACGGCAGCGGGCGCTCGAGGCACCGTCGCTTCCGGGCATTCGTGGACACGCTGACCGCATCGCTCGCGGCACGACAGGCTCGGGTGCGGTCGGTGGCTGGGGCCAGGCCGCGCGGCCCTGCGCTGCCCGGTGTCGTCGCGGAGATGGAGTCCAAGGCCGCGGCAGCCGGGGCGCCCGCCCGCGTCACGGTGCCGGCCGCTGCGCTGCGTTCCTCCGGCGAGGCGGGAGGGGCGGCGGCTGCGCGTGACGCCGCGCGGGAGATGTCGTCGCTCCTGATCCTGGAGGCCGCGCTCACGCCCGTGAAGGAGGCGCTGGCCGAGTGACGGCGGGGCACGGCCCGGCGTGGTGCGGTGCAAGGGTGTGTCTGTTGGCGCGGGGAATCGGACGAAGCGTTCGAGGCGCACTCGTTGCGCATGTTTCGTCGATCGGAGTGGGTCACGCAAACGCAGTCTTGGATGCCCTGGAGCCCGAGTCCGCGGTGGAGCGCCTGCTCCGCCGCTTCTCGGCGCGCATGGCGAGGAACTGCTGGCGCAGGCGGCGGCGCACGAAGAGGTAGACGACGAAGAAGACAAAGATGGAGGCGGCGGCGATGATGAGGAGCAGCAGCAGGTTGCGCTCGAACCACGTGGGGACGTAGATGGTCAGGTGGCACGTGCGGAAGGAGCCGTCGGCGTTGAGCGCGCCCTGGTAGCCGTCGAGGCAGTCCGAGTTGCCGAAGATGAAGCCCGCGGGGATGGGGCGGTTGAAGATGTCCGTCCACGGCTCCTCCACGAGGTTCCCGTTGGCGTCCAGCCATGTCCTGGACTTGCAGAGGCAGGTGCAGGTGTCCGGGGCGGAGCAGTTGCCGCGGCCGATGGTCCGGCCGTTCCAGACCTCCGTCTGCCTGGTGCCGCACGGGTCCAGCTCGAACGCCGTGATCTTGGCCGGGTCCACGGTGTCGAGCTCGGCGATGATCTTCTGCGTGGCGTGCTGCGTACAGACGGGGGTGCGGCAGTCGATGCCGGTCCACTCCGGCGGGCAGGTGCACCGGTCCGGCGAGGTGCAGTTGCCGCCGTTGGCGCAGCGCCAGCAGCCCTGGCCCATCGCGGCGGGGCCGCTGCTGCCCCCCGGCGGCACGTCCCGGCAGTCGGGGTCGAAGAACCCCTGCACGCAGATGGGCATGGAGCAGTCGGTCCCCATCCACCCCGTGTCCTCCCGCGCGATGACCAGGGTGGGGTACTGCTTGGGCAGGATGGTCGGCTTCAGGGGGCAGTCGCAGATGTCCGGGGCGGCGCAGACCGCGCCGTTGGAGCAGCCCCGCTCGAGCCCGAACAGGTCCGTGTAGGTGCAGATGGGCACGTTGCAGTCGAAGCCCTCCCACCGGCCCGCCTCGCACTCGCACGTGTCGGGGGCCACGCAGCTCCCCTGGTTGAAGCACGCGTAGATGCCCTCCCCCGTGATCTTGTCGCCCTCGACCCAGGAGGAGGCGTCCACCTGGACGAAGTTAGGGTGGTTCACCCGCACCTCGCGGCCGGGGGCGCGGAAGGAATTGTCCCCCGCGTTGTCCCACGAGTTGTCCCACACGCCCTGGTACCACTGCTCCTTCCCGCACAGCTGCGTGGACACGCGGGTGCGGTTGGGCGGCGTGAACCGCGTCGGCGGGTTGCACCCGCCCTGGAACGTCACGCCGTCGTTGATGGTCTGCACGAAGCGCTCGGTGCCCTCCTCGTCGTTGCGGACCCAGCGCTCCGCCTGGACGCAGATCGGGGTGTTGCAGTCGAACCCGGTCCAGCCCGTGAGCTGCGGGTCGCCGTCGGAGCGGCGGAAGTAGGGCTCCCCGCGGAGGTCGCGGAAGGTATTCTCGCGCTGCACGCACGTGCAGGTGTCCGGCATCGTGCACACGCCCCCGTTGAAGCACTCCTGCGCGCAGACGGGGATGGTGCAGTTGAAGCCGGTCCAGCCCTTCTCGCACGCGCAGCTGTCCGGGTGCGTGCAGTTGCCGCTGTTGGGGCACTGGCGGAACTGCACCAGGGTGTCCGAGGGGAGGGACGGGGGCGAGAGGGGCTCCGGCCCGCCGCGGTTGACGCCGTCCGCGCGGACGATGGTCTCGGGCAGGAAGGGGTCGTCCTTGCCGGAGATGGAGGCGACGGTCTGGGAGCAGACGGGGAGGCTGCAGTCGTGGCCCTCCCAACCGGGCGCGCACTGGCACGTGTTGGGGCCGACGCAGGTGCCGCCGTTGAAGCAGCCGAGCAGGACCTCGTCGACGCACTTGCCCCCCGGCTCGAGCCACCTGCCCGAGGAGATGACCGTGCGGTCGGTGTAGGTCACCCGGGGCTGGAAAGAGAAGGTGGTGTTGGTCGTGGGCACGCCTATGCGGTCGTGCCCGATGTCCCTCGTCTTGGCCGGGCTCATGGGGCAGGTGCGGTTGAACGTGGTGATGCAGTTGATCTCGTAATCCCACTGCGTCGCCGGCACGCGCTCCCACCACCCGTCCCTGCGCCAGCCCTCGACCGTCGCGTCGCCCAGGGCCGCGGTCTTGGTGTGCACCGGGGTCCAGCCGATGGCGTCGTCCATGTGCCGGCTGAAGTAGTTGGGGTGCTCGTGCACGTACCCTCGGAACTTCCAGTCGGTCCTCGGGTTTTCCCACACCGTCATGGCCCTGGTGGAGCAGCGGTAGGTGCCCTGCCCCAGCGTGAGCGGCTCGAAGGACAGGCGGTTGCGCTGGTAGTAGCCGATGTCGCAGATAGGGGTGCGGCAGTCGAAGCCCGCCCAGCCCGGCGCGCACTTGCACAGGTCGGGGGCCGTGCAGTTGCCGCCGTTGGCGCAGACGTAGACGCCCTGGGAGACGCGCTGGTGGTGCGCGAGCGCCACCTGGCGGTCGGCGGACGACGTCGAGGGCGACGACCACACGTGCGTCACGTTGGTGGGGCCCCAGCCGTAGGGCCTGGTCGGGGCGCGGCGCCAGTATCCCGTGGCGTTGCCGAACTCCGTCTCGTACCGGAAGAAGGTGACCGCCCCCGTCGCGAGCTCCAGCTCCATGCAAAGGGGCGGGACCGTGGCCCGGCCGGTGAGGTTCCGCTGGGCCAGGACGGGGTGGTGCACGAAGGCCTTGCGCTGCTGGAGGCAGTCGAACTCGTTGGTGGAGTTGCACCACTCGGTCAGGTTGCACGGGGTGTAGCGGTCCCAGGTGGGGAGGCGCCAGGGGGAGGGGGCGAACCTGTCGGGGACGGGGTCGGGGACGAAGAAGCCCTGGGTGCAGACCGGCTTGGAGCAGTCGTGGCCGGACCAGCCAGGCTCGCACATGCAGGTGTTGGGGGCGACGCAGGAGCCGCCGTTCTCGCAGGTCTGGTCGCAGACCGGGGTGCGGCAGTCCACGCCCTGCCACTCCTTGGGGCAGGAGCACGTGTCCGGGGCGGTGCAGTTGGCGCCGTTGCCGCAGGTCTGGGAGCACACGGGGGTGGTGCAGTTGGCGTCGAACCAGCCGGGGAGGCACGAGCACGTGTCGGGGGCGGAGCACGAGGCACCGTTCTCGCAGGTTTGGGCGCACAGCGGCGTGGTGCAGGCTGGGAAGCCGGCGTAGCCGGGCTTGCAGGTGCACGTCTCGGGGCCGGTGCAGAGCTGCCTGGGCGCGCAGGCGGAGGAGCACACGGGGGTGGTGCAGTCCGAACCGGACCACCCGGCAGGGCACTTGCAGCGCTCGGGGCCCTCGCAGAAGCCGCCGTTCTCGCATGGGCGGGAGCACGTGGCCGTGAGGGCGCGCACGGCGTGGCCGGCGGCGTCGGCGATGATGAGCGGCTCGGCCGTCGCGTTGAGCGTGGGGGCTGAGGCGCGCACGGCGACGCCCGTGGGGCCGTAGAGCCGCGCCGCGAGGGGGGGCTGGGCGTCGAGGTGAGCGCAGGCGTCCTCGAGCGGGGCGTTGGCAGCGCCCGCGACGGTCTGCACCTCGACCAGGGACAGGTTGTACGGCTGGAGAGTGAAGGTCCTGGAGGTCGCGACGAGGCTCTGCGCCGCGACGCCGCCGCTGGTGCTGGCCGGGATGGCCGGCTCGCCGAAGCCGGGCGCGCCCTGCCCCGCAAAGGGGTTTCCCCACCCCCGCCTCAAGGTGACCGTGGCCAGGCCGCCGCCCGACAGCGTCGTGATGCCGGCGTGGGCCGCGGCGAGGCAGATGGGCGAGGTCTCGTCGTAGAAGCCCGCCCCGCGCACGGTCCCAGCGGCCGCCGAGCATGCCGAGGGGCAGCTGACGCGGATGGTGGAGGCGTCGGAGGTGTCCTCCTGCACGTCGAGGGCCACGGCCTTGGTGCCGCTGTGAGGGCCGGACGTGATGCGCGCCGACGTGAGCCCGAGGTCGGGGGGGGAGGCGCCCAGGCACGTGGGCGGGAGGCTGCGGCCGTCAATGGCGGGGTTGTCCCTGTTGTACTGCACGTTGCTGGACACGTCCGAGGCCATCTTGCCGGTCCGGTCCAGCTGCGGGTCGTAGGACTCGCAGCCGCGGGGCCGCCACACGTCGACGAGGCGGTCAGAGCACGAGAGGGGCATGGCCACGTGGTCCGCCGGCGTCACCATGCGGATGCGGCAGCCGGAGCTGTCGGCCAGGTACATGCGCCCGTCGGCGGTCATGGCGATGCCCTTGGGCTTGTCGAGGCGCGCCCGCTGGCCGATGCCGTCGCGCTCGCCGTCCTCGAGGCCGCCGGCGACCGTGACGACGCGGTCGTAGCTCATGATTCCCTGGATGGTCGACGTCGCGTAGGGCGAGAAGGAGCCGGCGCGGGTGATGCGGCGGAGCCGGTCGGCGTCGGCGACCAGCACGGTGCTGTTCTCGCCGAGGGCGACGTCGTACGGGTGGTAGAACTGCGCGAAGGAGCGGTTGCCGTCGCGGAAGCCCTGCACGCCGGTGATGCACGGCGCGGGGCAGCCGGGGCCCTCCTGCGCGGACCGGCGCACGTTGCCGGCGAGCGTCCGGACGCTGCCGGACGGGTCGACGTGCCGGATAACGTAGTTGAGGGTGTCCGCGACGAAGATGTGGCCAGCGTCGTCGGCGATGAGGCCGTGGGGGCTGTCGAATCGCGCGGCGGTACCCTGCGCGTCGAGGAGGCCGTGCTTCTCCGAGTTGGGCGGCAGGGTGGAGGCGCCCCCCGCGACGGTCCGCACCACGCATGCGGCGAGGTTGACGCCCCCTGCGCCGGGGGAGAGCGTGTCGGCCCCCCGGATCTCCCTGATCCGGTGGTTGCCCGTGTCCGACACGACGACGACGACGGCGCACGGGCCGGCGGAGCAGTCGTGCCACACCGCGATGCCCTTGGGGGCGGAGAACCTGGCGCTGGCCCCGGGGCCGTCCGCAAAGCCCTCCAGGGGCCTGCCCTCTGCCGGGTCCACTGCCCCGGCGATGGTGTCGACGCGCCCAGTGACCGGGTCCAGCCGCCGGATCGCATGGTTCCCCGTGTCCGCGACGAAGACCGCCCCGTCGGACGCCACCGCCACGGCGCTGGGCCCGCGGAACCGGGCCTCCGACGGAGTCCCGTCCGCGTAGCCCGGCTTCCCGTCGCCCATGGCCGTGGTCATCGAGGACAGCGTGCCCGGCCCGTGCGACGCGGTGGGGCCGCCCCCGGCGAGCGTGTACAGGCGCCCCTGCGGCTGCCCCCCCAGAGGGTCGAAGGTCCAGCCATCGCTCGTCGGCGTTGGCGGCGAGGTGGCGCCGGCGCCCCAGCACCGCACCGGGCACGCGGACATGTCCGTGGTGGTGTCCGAGAGGCAGTCGCCGCCCGCCAGGATGACGCACACGCGCTGCGCCGCCCCAAAGTCGTTCCGGTGCGCGACGGTGGGCCCGACCGCGAACGGGGCGTCGGAGCTGACGACGATGTTGCGCGGCATGTCCGCCCAGTCCACCCCCTGGATCTGGTACGCGCACGTCTGGGACGCGCCCGTCCCGCACTGGATGTCCTCGCAGATGTGGCACTTGGTCCTGGCGCCTCGCCGCACGCACTGGTGCCGCATATCCTGGAAGCTCGACGCCGTCCTTCCCTTTGGCTCCTCCGACTGGCCCGGCACCTTCTGGTACGAGAACGGCCACACCGGGTCAACAACCGACGAGCACCAGTGCTTCGTGGTCCAGGGCCTCTGGGACCGCCACCCATCCGAAGGCAT
>Ga0136560_1000774_pt1 | contig 16119 bp, 9 predicted proteins | sample AntRauMeHopE1497_FD_104925 | JGI IMG/M metagenome (GOLD analysis project Ga0136560, IMG submission 104925) | Saline lake microbial communities from Rauer Islands, Antarctica - Metagenome Hop E1 #497 | ecosystem: Environmental > Aquatic > Non-marine Saline and Alkaline > Saline | place... | reverse complement strand
GGCTGGCGGTCGGGCTGCTAAGGACGCGAAGAGGACGAAGCGGGCGGCCTCGGCCAAGAGAGACCCAACCAAGGCTGCAGCCGCAGCGCTCAAGGACATCGATGCCATGATGGATGCATTGGTGGAGCGCAAGCACGAGAAGCGGGAGGCGGAAGTCCGGCGCGAGGTGAGTCACTGGTTCCGGGCCCGACAGCCCCGCCCGTGCATTGTGCGTGGTTCACGCAGCGAGCAGTGTGGATTCGGCTGTGTTTTGCAGGCAAAGGAGGCTGCTGCCGAGGCCAAGGAAGCCAAGCGGGAGGCGGAGCTCGACGCCATGGAAGCCGTCGGCAGGAAGTCGAACCGTGCCAGGGGGGTTGACAGCCCCGAGCCCCTTCGGTATGATGCAGACCTCGGCATGCCCATCTACAGCGTGGACGCGCTGAAGATCGGGAGAGGCGGGGGCACCGCGCTTTGCCCGTTTGACTGCGAGTGCTGCTTCTAGCGCCCCCGAACTCCCTCGAGACGGACTTCAGGCACCCAGAGCACGGTCTGCACTGCATCAAACGCGGGGAGCGCGCGCAGGAACGGCTCGCGGGTCTGGTGTCGGACGCCTGGGCGAACCCGCCCGGTCGCTGGACCATCGTGCCGCCCGGTCAGCGATCGTGCAATGGCTGGCGATTAAGCACCCATGCCGCGCACCCCCTGCACTCGAGCTTGGAAGCCTCACCCGCCGAGGTTTCTGTCCCACAAGTGGGAACAAGCCCCTGTCAAGCGAACCCGCGCGGTTTCTCATGCCAGGAAAGCAGTCGCCGACATGGGCAGCCCCGGGCCGTGGTGTCATCGTTAAGTCCAGCGGGCCGCCGCGCCGGTCGTCGATGCGCGACCTGCATCGTGTCAAGGGCGCAAAAGCCGTGTCCCGGCGCCTGAGCCTGGCGTCCATGCGGCTGCTCGGCGTGGACGACGGGCCGGATGATGTCGTCGCATCTGTGGGCTCCGATGCCTCGAGCGCAACCTCCAGGGCGTCCCTGTTCCAGAGGCGCCCCAGGGCACCGTCGAGCCACGACATCAAGAATAACCTGGAGGCCTACTGGAAGCCGGAGTATGCTGGGGCGCTGTGGTCCCGGTCTGTAGGCCCGTCTAAATATTTTCTCGCGATCGGCGAAAAGAGCCCGTGGGTCAGGCTTCGCCGCCAGCTCATGGCAGCTGTCATGCTGAGTGCCATGATCAAGGACGTGCGGGCCCAGCGCCAGGACCCTGACGAAGGGGGCGACCAGGAGCCAGTCAGCACGCAGACAGTTAGGGTGGCCCTCGCGGCTCCCGCTGCCATCGCGCCGCGCTTCTACGCAAGGGTGATGGCAACGCTGCCTTCCATGGGCGGCCCATCCCCGATTGTCAACGACTTTGGGCCCGCAGACACGGCGCGCTTCATCGAGGCCCAGTGGCTCGTGACGGCGGCATGCTCGCCGCCCGCGCTTCGCGAACTGCTGTCTGCAGCCAAGGGGGATGACTCCCCCAAGCTGCTCAACAGCCCGCAGCACTCAAGCTTCAGCGTGGTCCGCCGCGTGGAGACCCCGACCTTCCGCGCGCGGCTAGTGTTCGACCGCCCCCAGCCGCCCCGCCACTACACCGACGCGCTGCTGCCCGCCCACATCTGCGGACCAGTGCTGGCCCTGCTGTCGGGTCGGCAGGAGGCGGCCTTCCGGCTTCGCCCCGCCAGCAGGCTCAACGCCTCGGGAGGCACATGCCTGCCCCTTTCGGGGCTCTACCCGCTGGAGGTGGACGAAGTGGCCATGAGGGCGGGCCTCGACGACTACAGCCGCAGACTCGCCGACGCCACGGCGCGGTTCCCAGCAAGCAAGCCACTCGCACCGGACGGCGCCCACGCTGTGGCTGCGGCTGTGGCCACGCTCGCTGCCAGGTCCCCGAGGATGACAGCGCTCAGCGCAACCGCCGAGCTGCTCGCCAAGGGTGCTGCGGAGCTCAAGACAACCCAAGTGGTCTTCACCCACGACGTCGGCGCGCTCATCGCTGAGTCGGTTGGTGATGGGGAGCAGGGCGAGGCCTGGGGCACCGACGCCGCCCTAGCAAACATCATCCGCAGGCTGCGCATCTACGGCCCGGCCCCCGCCGGCAGGACACCGACCCCCTTCACCGCCGGTGCTGCCAGCGTCCTTCAGCGGCTCGGTTTCCACTTCGGAAGCTGGCAGCGCGCCATCAACGGGCTTGCAACGGCCGTGATTGGAGGAGCGGCAGGAATGGACATGGAGGCCGAGGAGTGCACGCTTCAGCAGCTCCGGCGCCATGCGCCGATGCTCGCTGAGGCGCTCTGCGCTGACAAGGAGTTCTGGGCCGACGTGGTCGAGCTTGGCGACGACGAGGAGCTCGCGGCCGCGCGGGTGAAGCTGGTCGCATTTCTCAAGTCGCTCCGTGGCCCAGAAGCAGAGGCCAGCGACGCGGAGGCGCCGGCAGACCCGCTTGCAATGGCGCCGTCGCAGGCCCCGACCCAGCCGATGGCCACCGCGGCATTCCTGGACGCGGAGCCCGAGGCTGAGGCGGCTGGAGACCTCGAGTCCACCATGGATATCGTCGAGCCGCAGGAGCAGACCAAGGATGCCGACGGGTCGCAGTCAGTGGAGGACATGGCAGCCCCCGCCTCGGAGCACGTGACCGATGACCTCGGATCATGCCGTGTGCCTGTCCCGTCGTATGGTCTCGAGCCCATGGGCTTTGACATGACGAACGAAGCAGAAGCAGCCGAGCTGCCGGCCGAGCCCGTGGCAGTGGCCGAGGAGTCGGATGCAAAGCCCACCGCCAGCGAGGGCGACGACAAGCCCCCTGCGGACGAGCCTCCGGCCGACGGCTCCGATGAGGACGAAGAGCAGAGTGGTGCCGACCTGGACGATGAGACCGAGGCCGCCATTGAGGCCGCCCACGAGGCTATGGCCGAGGCTGCCGTTGAGGCTGCCAACCGAGCTGTGGCGGAGAGCTCGGAGCAGGAGGATGCTGAGGGTTCCAACTCTATCGACGACGAAGACACGGCGGAGGGTGACGCAAGCGACGCAGCGAGCAGTGACGATGGAGAGGCGGAGGCACACAAGCAGGCGGAGGCAGACGCCCAGGCGGAGGAGAACGATGGGGCTGAGGCTGATGATGAGGCGGAGGTGGACGTCGAGGAGGACGCCGCGGCCGAGGCAGGCAGCGCAACGGAGGAGAAGTCGGGCCGGCCCGAGGCGCAGGCTGGTGCGCAAGAGTCAGCGGCACGCGACGCACTGGACGAGGCCGAGAGCACGCAGGACGTGTGCGGCCTCGGCATGATCACGGGCGGCCTGCGGCCTCAGGGAGTGACCAACGGGGTGATTTGTGGGGGGCGGGGCGCCGGCGCTGGGGAGCCTCAGGAGCCGGAGGAGACGGAGGAGGAGGCAGCCGAGCGGGCTGCCGCAGAGGCCGAGGCATCTGCAGCCGCAAAGGCCGAAGCCGAGGCTGCCGCCGCAGCAGCTGATGAAGCCGCGGTTGAGGCCGCTGCCGAAGCTGCCCACTTGGCCCTCGTGGCGCTTGCCGAGAAAGAGGCCGCGGCCAAGTCCGAGAGCAATGATGACGGCAGCAGTGCCGGGAGCAGCGGCGAGAGCAGCGACGACGAGAGCGACGACGAAGGCGAGGACGGGGAGGCAACGGCCGTGACAGACGAGGCCCAGGCCGACGAGCACCAGGACGAGCAGGATGAGGAAGACGATGAGGACGAGGGTGACGACGAGTTTGACGACCACGTTCACATCGTGTCCGGCGGCGACAGCCCCTTGGCCGCTGAGCGCCAAGTGTCTGCGGGCCGCACGCGCTTGGGCGCAGCCGCCGATCAGGGCTCCCCCGCCGAGTCGAGCGACGAGGGTGTCGCAGAGCCGGAAGCAGGAGTCGACCCGTCTGCGGTGGCAGAGGCCGCCCTGGAGATCCACCTCTGCGCAGCTATCGGCGCACTGACCGACAGCACCCACCGGGCCGCTGACGCTATAATGCGCGGCAACTGGGTGGAGACCCACTCAGAGGCTCCGATCGGCCGTATGGCAGTCCTGGCTGCGGCGCAGCCAGACCTCATCCACCTGAGCAAGACCAGGCTCCGTGACTACCTCGCCCGCGCGCTCGAGCGCGACGACCTCCGGGGCCTGAAGCGGATGAAGCTTACCGGCGGGGCCGTGGACCTCTCCATGTCGGCGAGCGTGCACGGCACGCTGCGGGACCTGAAGGAGGACCTGGACAACCAGGACGCGCGGCTCCGGCGGATGATCATGACCGGCGATCCCGCCGGCCCGGCCACCATCCAGACCACGTTCATCTCCCTCGTCGATGTGATGCTTGCTGATTTGCGGCTTGCGTGAAGAGTGACACTCCCAGGTTCAATGTGCGGGAGCCATACCACTCGGCACCGTCTCACGCTGCGCCACACGCTCAGCTCGTGCCGGCCGACGATGAGGAAGCGATGACAGCTGCTGCCGCCGAGCCTGACGAGTCGGTGCCGAAGATCTCGTCCTCCGAGTACGACCCAAACTCGCGATTCCAAGCCTTGTAGCCCTCCAGCTCAGACACCGCGACTGATGACTTCACCTGGCGCATTGCCGAGTCAAAATGAGCGGGCGCAATCGGGGCCATGCTGTCCTCCGTGACTCCCGCGATGTCAGCCATGCCAAGGCCCTTGAATCCCTCCCGCACGGGACCCATCGCGGCCTCCTTGCACAGGTTGCTCACGTCCGCTCCGCTGTACCCGCCCGTGGCGGCGGTCACCCGCTCAATGTCGGCCGGGAGCAGGCAGTGCCGGTTGCTCTTCAGGAGCCGCTCGATGAGGTGACGCCGGGCGTCGGGGTCGGGCAGCGGGATGTAGAGCCGCTTGACGAACCGCCGCCTGGCGGCCTCGTCCAGCTCCTGCGGCCGGTTCGTGGCGCCGATGACGATGACCATGTCGTCCCCCGAGGTCGCCGCACCGTCGAGCTGGACGAGGAACTCCGTCTTGATGCGCCTGCTGGACTCGTTCTCCGTCTCGGACCGGGACTGGAGCAGCGAGTCGATCTCGTCAATAAAAACGATCGACGGCTGCTTCACCGCGGCCACCGCGAAGAGCGTCCTCACCATCTTCTCGCCCTCCCCGATCCACTTGGACGTGAGGGAGGATGCCGAGATGGAGAAGAAGGTCGCGCTGCAGGAGTGAGCCACGGCCTTGCCGACGAGCGTCTTGCCCGTCCCGGGGGGACCGAACAGCAGGATCCCTGCGGCAGCGGCGAGCGGCGCAGCGACCGGGGCAAGCGCTGGCAGCTCACGGCCGTACGACACGCAGCGGCCCGGTCGCCGGGGCTCCCAGCCTCGAAGGGGCGACGGCGCACGGTGTCGTCGCACGGCTCACCCTTTGGGAGCGAGCGCAGGCCCCGGAAGATGTCCGGGCGCTGCATCGGCCAGATGATGGACTCCACCACTGCACGCTTGGCGTGCTGCAGGCCGGCTGCGTCGGGGCGGGGCAGGGCGGGGCGGGGCAAGTGTGGTGGGGCTGTTGAGGCGGGCGCGGCAGTGCATTGGTCGGGGCCTCCTCACCGATGTCCTCGAAACGCACGGACCCTCCCCGGTCCATGATTTCGTTCTCAATCATCTCGATCATGCGCGGTTCCAGGTTCCGCAGCACCTCGGGCATCTCCTCGGGGGGCAGCGACGCGAGGGTGCCCTCCCTGGGGGCCGAGGCCGCGCCGCTGGAGGGGTCCCGCTCGCCGCCTCGCTTCGCCCTCGACGCCCCGGGGTCCTCCCCCGGCCGCCCCGGTGCCACGAACCCCTTGCGCTTGGGCGCACGCTTGGGGGCGGACGTCACCCCCGGGACCTTGCCGCCGCGGATATCCTTGGCGTACTGATCGCTGGCCGACACAAAGCCGGCCGCGCCCCCGGCGCCGCCGCCGGCGTCCGAGTCCGAGTCCGAGTCCGGGCGCCGCCGCTGCCTGGGCCGGACCGCAGAGACGGTCTTGTTCCCTGCCATGTGGGCGAGCACGCGGTTGATGCCGAGCCCGGCCCCCGCGGGCGGTGCAGCCGACGCGGACGTGGCGGAAGCGGCCGCGGGGCCGTGGGCGCGGGCTGGCACGTCCCGGACGGACGATGCGAATACAGCCCGTTCCAGTGCGAGCCGGTAGCGGGGAACCTTGGCGTCATCGAGGAACGTAAAGCCGCGCACATCGGCAACTACCTCGTCGAGCGGCAAGTCAGCCACGAGCTGCGCCGCCTCCGCGTCTTCCTTCGCCGAGAGCGAGCGCTTGTGCTTGGGCTCCATCGCTGCAACGGCATCCCGGGCGGCCCACGCTGCGGGGGTTGGGTCGAGCAATTTCGCGGCCATTCAAAACCGGCGCCACCACTAGCTCGCGGCAGCACCACGACGCCCCGGATGCTCGCGCGGCCTCACCGGACTGCAACCACCACCAGTCGTGCAGCATTGCCTCGGCCGAGGTGACGGCGCTTCCGTCCGATGCTGATGCGAGCAGGTCCAGCGCCTGCGCCCTCGCCGCAAGGGCGCGGTCCCCGCATCCCGGGACCGCCCCGCCTTTTGTCAAGAGGGTCAGCGCATCGACCCCTTGCATTTTGGCCGGCGTGCGTGTGCGGGCCGCGATATTTCCCTGCCTTGCACGAGGCCTACGGCTCTGTGCCCGGGGTCGACGCCGCTGCCCTTCCATGGCTCGGTGGCACACCAGGTTGGGTCGCACAACTCTGGGCACCGAGCCAGGGCGGACGGTGGGACAGCCCTGGACGGCCAGAAGCCTCACGAGGGCCGAGGGCCCAATCCCCGCTCGGCCTGGCGTACATTCTCACGGGGTCCCTCTAAGGCATGCCTGCATTCTTCAGCTGCCGAGCCTTGCTTTGGGCACGAGGGGCTTCAGCACTCGACGTAGGCAATCACCGACGGAGCCGTCGCCCTGGACACCTGGTGAAGGCCATTCACGCGACGCCGCCACGGGCACAGCAGCAGGTACGCCGCCTCTGGCCGCCCGAGGGCCAAGCGATACAATCGACCGCAAGAGCCGGCAGGCAGAGGCGGGCAAGGCCGCGGAGTTCCTCGGCGCACTCGTGCCTGCGGGCACAGGATGCGGCGGCTGCGCCGCCCCGCAGCTCAGGGCGTCCTGTATGTGCTTCTCATCGCAGCGGTGGCCAGAGGCTCGGAGCGGCCTCCCGATTCAGCCGCGCTCCTCAACAACGGGAACACCGTGCTCCTGACCGAGGCAGCATTCGGGCCGAGAGTGAGGCCATCCAGCATGCTGCGTGCTGGATGATTTGCAGCGGTGGCTCCGAAGCAGGCGCGGGCAGGGCCGTCAAGCGGGCTGCCCGTCGTGCTGCTTGTTTCCCGCAGCCTCCCGAGCTTCCGTCCAACGGCGCATGGGCAGGGACACCGTCCGCGACCCTGATCGAGGCCCCACCCCTGGAATCGCCCATGCTGTGCGACCAGCTGGGGCCGGTCCGCCCGGCCGGGTCGGCGCGGGCTGCCGTGCTGGCGATGCGCGGAAACTGCTCGTTTGCCGCCAAGGCGATCGAGGCCGCGCGCCGGGGCTACGCCGCTGTGATCGTGCTCAACTCGGTCTCTGGCATCGTATCGTCCGCCACGCCCAATTTCACCTCGACGATGCCGGTGGAGCAACTCGCGGCGCAGCCTTGCGACGTCGACTGCCACTCGGGGTCTGCGTGGGCCGACGCCTCGGCGGTCACGACCGAGCAGGTGCTGCAAGGCACGGCCTGCGGCGCGGCGGGCGTGTCGGGCTGCGGCGCGATGCCTTGCGTGCCCACGGGCCAGACCCGCAACGCCACGTCATCGGGCCTCCAGGTGCAGCTCTGCTGCGCGAGCGACCACGCGACGCAGATGCAGGGCGACACGCGCGGGGAGGCCGCGGCGGAGGCCTTTTTCGCAACCCTCGAGGCAGGGCGGGCGCTGTCCGGCGCCGCCCCGGGCGCCGCGGGCCTCGGCTCCCGCTGGCTCCCCGCCGTCGACCCGTCCGCCTTCTTCAGCTGGGCCGTGGGCTTCGGCGCCCTGCTGCTGGCGTCCTGGTACGGCGCGGAGGAGGACCGCATCGCCCAGACGCCCGCGGGGGAGCGGCCCGCCCGCCCCGTGACCCCCGCCGCCATCGACGCCGTCCCCCTCACCGTCCGGGAGGTCGCCCTCATGCTCGTGGGCGCGGCGCTCGTGCTCTCGGGCCTCTTCCTCCTCATCCAGCTCGGCTTCCAGATCGTGTACCTCGTCCTCCTCCTCTTCGCCGTGTCGGGCACCTCCGCGCTCGCCCTCCTCGTCTTCTACCCCTGCGTGCACCGCGTCACGCCCCTGGCGCGCGCCCAGTGCGACCTGCCGTGCCTGGGCCACGTCACCGGGTCCGGCGCCACGGCCGCCGCCCTCGGCGCGGCCTGCATGCTAGCCTGGTTCCTCACCCGTCATCAGTCCTGGTCCTGGGTGCCCCAGGACGTCGTTGGCGTCCTCCTGTGCGCCCTGTTCTGCCGCCAGATCCGCGTACCCTCCCTCCGCCTCGCCGTCGCCATCAGCGCCGTATTCCTCGTCTATGACGTCATCATGGTATTCCTCACACCCCTCCTCGTCGGGTCCAGCGTCATGATCGACGTCGCCACCGCCGGCGCACCCGTCGCCGTCATCGACCAGGGATGCTACTGCCGTCTGAACCCTGATGACTGGGCCGTCTGCGGCGCCGGCGAGCGCATGCCCATCCTCTTCGCAGTGCCCCGCACCTCCGACTACCGCGGCGGTTTCGCGCTCCTCGGCCTGGGCGACGTCGTCATCCCGGGCCTCATCGTCACGCTGGCTCTGCGGATGGACGTCAACCTGGCCGGCTCCGTGCGGGGCAGCTACTGGCTGACCGCGCTGGGGAGCTACGCCGCCGGCCTGGCGTGCGCCAACGTCGCCGTCGTGACTACGGGCCTGGGTCAGCCGGCTCTGCTGTACATCATGCCCTTCGTGGCCGTTGGGCTGACGGTGGCGGCGCGGTGCCGGGGGGAGCTGGACCACGTGTGGTTGTTCGGCGCAGACTCGAGCGTGCAGGCGGCGCGGCGCCGGGGGCCGGGGGCGAGGGCGAGGCGCCGCGGGGTGTCCGCGGGCGGGGGCGGCGGCGGCGCGGGGAGGGGCCCCGGGGCTGGGGACGACGACGACACGGGGGCGGGTGACGCGGTCGACGGGGCGTTTGCGCCGCTCAGGGAGGGGGGGGGCGCCCTCGGCGGGGACAGCGAGGACGAGGAGGCGGCCCCGGCCTGGTCGGGCCCGGCGTTCGGGGAGTCACCCGACGGGGACGTCGACGACCCGGCGGCGGGGGACCTCGGCGGCGGCGCGGGGCAGCACTGGGGGAGCGTGGTGCCGGAGGTGGAGCTCTCGAACCTGGGGTCGTCGTTGGGGGAAGGCGGCGCGCGCGGGGGCACCGCGTAATCGCGGACGCAGCGACATGGAGAGGGCGCGAGCCCCTCTGAGCCCCCGCGCGCGACAGTTTTGACCCTTGCCGCGCTGCGTGAACGTCCCGCACGCCGCCCGAAGCGGAGCGCGACTCACGGGTCCCATCGACGCCAGCGGCAAGCAGCGCTGTTTGTGCCATGCGGCGCCGCCCATGGGGTCGGGGAACCGCCGCGGCGTGATTGCGTCGCCGCCAGGCCAGCCGAGTGGGGCCGGCCGCCGGGATGCGGGCGGCCGAAGCTGCGGAGCGCGGGTCACCCGCCCCAGAATTCTGCCGGACAGCATCAGTGTCGCGGCCCCGGCACTCTGGCGCCGCCGGCCAGCGCAGGACGGCATGCCCAGGTCCAAAGGGTCCTCTCGGGACAAGAAGAAGGGCATGCCGCTGCACGGAGACTATGGCTCGGCCAGCCCAGGATCGTCGAGCTCCTCGCGGCGTCCGCGCCCGGCGGCTGGAGTTGCGGACGGGAGCGTCTCGGCCGCTGCCGCTGGACTGAGCATTGCTGCCGGCCTGGTCTCGGCGGGGGCTGCGTACGTGAGGCGCGGCGGGAGCACCCGGGCCGCCGACCTCGCTCGGGACGGACGAACTGCGGTCCACGTCGCCGCGTTCTGCGGTGTGCTCCCAGCGCGCGGCTGCCACCCCAACCCGCGGATTCCCTGACGGCACGCTTCTTCTTTCACAGTACGCGGTGCGCCCGGACGTCGTTAACACTGGGCCCTGGGAGCTCGAGTCCGATGCGCAAGAACGCTTCGCCAGCATCGCGCGCTTCGCCGCGGCGTTTGTCATCGTTGCCTGGCGCGTCGGCGGGCTTGGCAGCTCGGTTGAGACCATGACCATCGAGGCGGTCCTTGCTGGAGCGCTGGCGTGCGCTTGGTGGTCGCTACCGGCAGATGCCGGAGCTGACGCCGCGCTCGCGTCCAGCTTGGCCGTTCTGGCCGCCCATGCCCCTCACGTGCTCATCCCCCTGCTCGCGGATGCGTTCGTGTCCTCCGTGGGCGCCGCATTCCAGTGCGGCTTCTGCCGCGGGCGGTCGGGGGGCCGCGCCAAGCCCGAGGCGCACGAGGCTGACGGCGACCAGGAGGCGGCCACCCCCGCCTCCCTGGCCCTGTCCCCGGGGCCGCTCACGGGCGAGGCGCTCCGGTCGGTGATGGCCACGGGGGCTGCCTCGATGGTCAGCGGGATTCTGCGCTCGGCTGTGGCGTGGAAGGCGTTTGACCATTCCGTTTGCAGCGGCCTCAGGGTCACGCGGGTGTCCCTGTCCAGGGCGGCCGCCATGGACGCGGCGGTGGCCCTGCGGGGCGCGTCGCGGGACTCGGCGTCGGCCAGGCGGCTCGTGGCGTCGGTGGACGGCGCGGACGACGACCTGGTAGCGGCCGCGGAGGGCGGGGAGCGGTTCGCTGAGGTGGAGGCGGAGCTCCTGGTGGAGGGGGAGCACTGCAACGTGTTCGGGGCGCTGCACGGGGGCTGCGTGATGACCCTGGTGGATGACGTCACCACCCTGGCGCAGCTGGCGCTGGACTGCACGCGGCCCGGCGTCACCGTGGACCTCTCGGCCTCCATCACGCGGCCGGTGATGCGCGGGGAGACGATCCGCGTCGTGGCGAGGGTGCTGAGCCTCGGCAAGCGGCTGTGCTTCACCGAGGCGGACATCCTGAAATCGGACGGCAGGGTGGCGGCGTTCGGGCGGCACACCAAGGCCGTGTGACAGCCCGAGCCCCCCGGCTCAGCGGGGAGGTCGGGGCTCCACAGGTCCTCCGAGGGAGCGGGGCCAGGGAGGTTGGTTTGGTGAGGGAGGTGCGCCCGTGTGCGCTGGCGCACGGGGCAATTCACGGCGAGGTTTGCACCACAGGCACTGGCGCGCATGTGAGGTCACACAGAGCGGCAGAATGATGGCGCCCAAACACCAAAAACCGAAGCGTTTGGGCGGCTTCGTCGGCAAGCACTTGCGGGGCGATGCGTGCACAGAGCAGTTGCTGGTCGTCGGGGGCTCCGCCGCCCGCACGCCCCTGATCGGCACCCGGGGGCTAGCCGAGCGCATCGCGTCCGCTTGCGGGGCATTGTCGTCAGGAGCCGCGCCACAAGGGCAGGCTGCCGCCCTCGCACCCCATGGCAGCCGGCGAGATGACGACCAACCCGGTGCAGTCGGTCGGGCCCGCCGCCGTCCTGCGCCCGCTTCCGAGGGTCCATGAGCACACAAACCCTCTGCGGGCAGCGTCGTGGGGTCACAGCCGCGCAAGCGGCGTCGCGTCGCCGGGGCTTGCCCCGATTCGGACGCGGCGAGCGGCGCCAACTCGCCCCCCGCGGCCGCCCGAGGCTCCGTCACCCCCGAGGAGAACCGCCCCGCCGATGCGAGGCAATGCCAGCTTGCCGCTGAGGAGCGCGGCGAGGGCAGGGGGACTCAGCATCGCGGTGCCGGACGAGGCGGCGGATGTTGAGCCCGGAGTCTTACCGTCGCGCCTCGATGGCGGCACCCCGCGGAAGCAGGGCGACCCGAGGTTACGCCGGCGCAGCGCTAAGCAGCGACGGACGAACAACGTCAAGACATTCTCGGCCCTGAGCCGGGGTGGAACGTCGCTGAACCAGGCGCTGCCCACGGTTTATGCGCGCTCCGCCCGTGTCCGATGGAAGCGCATGAAGAGGCGCGCGTTCTTCCTGCTTGAGACGGGGAAAGCCCTGACCCAGACGACGCGAAGGCTGCGGGGGCTGCTCATCGTCGTTGTCGTCCTCGGGGTCATCGGCACCATGCTGGAAACGACAGCGGTCGAGCTGGACTCCCAGGCGCAGCGCGAGAGCCTTCGCATCGTCGGCCTCGTCACGGAGCTGCTGAGCACCGCCGTCATCATCGCTGACGCCGTGGTTCGCACCTGGGCGAGCACGGTCGACGCGCGGCTCTCGCGGCGCGTGACGTTTGTCCCTTGCCTCTGGAAATCGCGCGACCGCCCGGGGTGCGAGCTTTCGTGCTCCCGTCCGGGCGGTGCGCTGGAGGTGGACACACTGGGGCGCCTGCGGGACTCCGAGGCGGAGCACGCGGACGAGCGGCCGCGGCCGTTCGGCTGCCGCCTCCTGGGTCGCTTGCAGTACAACGCGCGGCCGTGGAACGTGCTGGAGCTGGCCACGCTGGTGCCCATCGGCATCTTCGCCTTCTCGGGCGGCTCCATCGACGTCTTCGAGCTGTCGCAGTGGGCGCACGGCCTGCGCTTCCTCCGCCTCCTCCGGGTCATCGCTCTGCGCCGCATGTTCTCGGGCGTCCGGCTGCTCTTCAAGGTGCTGGCCACCAAGGGCCAGGAGCTCTCCTCCGCCTTTGTCATGGCCTTCATCGTCGCGGTGGTCCTGGGCGCCACCGTCTACGAGCTCGAGAGGCCCCGGGCCGAGCGCACACCGTTCCGCACCATGTTCGACGGAGCGTACTGGTCCACAATCTCGTGAGGACCGGGCGGTCGCCCCCCGGCCCGCGCCCGCGGGCCTTCTTGCGCACAGGCCGAGCGCCGCCCCCGCGGCCTCATCTCGCCCGTATACGCGTCCGGTCACCTCGCTCCCGTCTCCCCTCCCCGCGGCCGTTCGCTTGACCCCCGCAGGCTGTCGTGAGCCCCATTCCGCCGCCATGACCCGACAAGCGCCCCTCACAAGCCACGCCAGGGATCGCGATCGCTGCTCCCCAGTCTTCCCCCGTGCCTGCTCGCCTCGCCGCGTCGAGCACCAGACCCTTCCCCCCTGCCTTTCCCCTCCCCTCCGCAGCACCGTGGGGTTCGGTGACGTTACTCCCAAGCGCCTCCCCGGCCGCCTGGTGGCCGCCTTCGCCGTGGCAGTGCTCATCGGCGTCTTCACGCTGCCGGCCGGCATCATCAGCTCCGGCTTTGTGGAGCTCACGGACAAGGCCAGGGTGGCGCGGCGGGAGGCGGTGGTGCGCATGGAGCGGGCGTATCGCCGTCTCGTGGGGCGGACCCTCCTGCGGCGCTGGCACGTCAACGCTGACGCCGCCAAGGGGTCGCAGCTCGCGCGCACGCGCTCCGAAAGGGTCATGAGCTTCACGTCGTCGAGGAGGCAGATCGTCTCGACGCCCGACGCGGTGGGCGCGGCGCCGGGCCGGGGGGGGACGCCGAGGCCTGCGGGGACGACACCCCTGGCCGGCGCGGCGGGGACGCCGCCCCCGAGCGGGCCCGGCGGCTCCCCGCCGCAGCGCGTTCCGTCTGGGCGCATCACCCTGTCGCGCACGGACGACCTGCGACGCGTGTGCATGCTCGACGCGGAGCTTGCCGAGTCGGTGGGGACCATGAACCGGGCGCAGCTGCGGCGCATCGTCGCGGCTCTCACGGTGCTGCGGCGGTGCGGGGGCAGCGACGCCGTGCTGTTCGAGACTCTGGGGAGGCACCTGAACGCGACGCAGCTCCTGCAGTGACCGCCGGGGGCGCCCTGAGGGAGGCTCCGCCGCGCAGCGGGCGGGCGTCGAACAAGGGTCCATATGGGTGCTGCGATCGGCGGAGCGTGCCTTGGCCGACGCCCCCACATGCGCGCTGCGGGTGGCATGACCGTACTTCGATTGCGTGACTGACCGAGTGCCGGGCCGGCGCGGGGGCAGCAGCCCCGAATGGCCTGGCCAGAGACCGCAAGACTGTTACGTGATGTGCCGAGGCGCAAAACCACGCTCCCGCCGGCCAGGCATCCCCATGCCGTTACCGCCGCCCCCCGCTTCCGCCCGTCGTCAGGCCTTGGCCCCGCCGCGCTTGCCCGTGGAGTCCGCATCCCGCGCTCTGGCGGGGTGCCGCTGGCTCTTGCGCCGCTCCCTGCCCCCGCGTCGCGTCTCGTCCGCCCGTCGCCTGTCTCTCCCCGCCTCGGCTGCCACCAGCGCCCCCACGCTCGCCCCGCCCGCCGCCTCCCACGCCGACGACGTGTCCTGCGCCGTCCTGGTGCACCGCCGGGCAAGACCCACGAGGCCCGACCCCAGCCGCGCCCCGCACGCAGCCACGAGCACGGCGGAACCCGGCACGCCGCCGCCGTCGCCAGCGTGCCGGGCCGCGCTGAGCACCGCGGCCGACGCCGATGACCACCACTCGTCCGACGCCGCGGCCACGTCGGACGAGCCCGCTCGCAGGGCCGCCTGCAGGCCCGGCTCCGGCCCCAGGCCCATGGCGGCGGTGACGTCGCGGGGCGCCGCGGCGAGCGTATCGTCCAGCCGCGCGGCGAGCGACGCGCACCTCTCAGCGCACTCGGCGAGAGACATGACGTCTCTCAGGTGCCCCTCCTCCGCCGCGCGGACACGGCGCCGGGCGTGCGCGGCGTCGGCGCGAGCCTGGGCTAGCGCGGCCTCCGCCTCCTCCAGCGAGACGGCGGCGAGGACTGGGGGGCCCGCCGCCGAGGAGCCGGCCGAGACCCCGTGGGCGTGAGTCGCGGACGACGGGGTGCCGTGGAGGCTCGGCGGGGCGTCGGGCTTCCCCGGGCTGAGGACCGACCCGGGGGTGTGGCGGGTGGCACCATGGCGGCGGAGGAGGGCGGCGGCGTCGCGGTTGAGCGTGGACTCCACTTCGCGGAAGCTCGCCGCCGAGGCGATGGCAGAGGCGGGGAAGGACGCGCGGGCAGAGGACGGCGGCGGAGTGGTGGTCGCGGCGCCGACGTGGGCGGTGTCGACCGTGCCGGCGAAGGAGTTGAGGGCGGGGGGCGACATGCTGGCCGCCCGGCCGAGCCCGGCGGCGCCGGCGCCGGCGGCACGACCGAGCGGCGATGAAGCCCCGGCGCGCCCGGCCGACCCCCTGCTCGTGCCGCTCGACCCGCGGGCCCGGGAGACGCGGGCGCCCGTCGCCGCGCGGAGCAGCGGGCCGGGCCGGCGGCCGTCGCCGTCGTCACCGCGCCCCGCCCTGTCGGCTCCGCCGCCCGGAGGCCCCGTGAGGCTCGGCGCGTCGGACCCCACGCCCGAGCGGGACGATGACCGTGCCGCCGTGGCGTCAGCGGCGTCCACGGACGCGTCCCTGGCCGCCGACGCCGCCGCCAGCGCCGCTGCGGCGGCCTCCTCTGCCTCCAGAAGGCCCGGCGTCGACTTGGCGCGGGACTCCGCCCTCCGAGCGACGACCGCACGCCACGCCGCGCACTCGCACGCCGCCAGGTGCGCGCGGCGGAGCGAAGCGAGAGACGCGGCGGTGTCCTCGGCCCAGCCGGCGGGCCGGCACGCCGCCGCCAGCGCCCCCGCGCCGCCGTCCGCCTCCTCCGCCCGCTCCAGGGCCGCACCCGTCACCGCGTGCCGCAGCAAGCCGAGCGCGCGCGTCAGCTGTGCCTCCCGGGCCGCGAGGCCCTCCGACTGCCGACGGGCCGCCGAAGCCGCACGGAGCGACGCCGCGCTGATCGCGCGCTCCGCGGCCAGCCGCGGGTCGTCCGCCACCAGGGAGGCCGACTCGGCGTCGTACCCGTCCCTCTCCTCCTGCAGAGCCGCCAAGGTCGCCCGCATTTCCTCGTTCAGCGCCGCGTCCGTCTCCAGCGACGACCCCGCGCGCGAGGCGTCCCCGGACAGGGACGCCAGCAGGCGGGCGGCCTCCGCCGTCCGTCGATGGAGCTCCATCATGAGCACTGCGGTGCGCGCAGCGCCGTAAAGGCAGCGTTGGCGGAGGCGGGCGGTCTTGCTGTCGGCCTGGCCGCGCCGGTGCCACCGACACGGGTGCCCTGCGATCGAGCGCGATCCGTGCGCGCTTTGCTCTCACGGTCTCGGGGAATCGTCCGG
>Ga0136560_1000772_pt1 | contig 16135 bp, 6 predicted proteins | sample AntRauMeHopE1497_FD_104925 | JGI IMG/M metagenome (GOLD analysis project Ga0136560, IMG submission 104925) | Saline lake microbial communities from Rauer Islands, Antarctica - Metagenome Hop E1 #497 | ecosystem: Environmental > Aquatic > Non-marine Saline and Alkaline > Saline | place... | reverse complement strand
GGCGGAGGCCGAGGCCAGGCGACAGAGGGAGGCCGAGGAGCGACGGCGGCGAGAGGCCGAAGCAGCGGAGGCGAAGCGACGGGCGGAGGCGGCGGCGGAAGCGAGGAGGCGCGAGGCGGCAGCGGCGGCTGCGATTGCAGCGGCCAAGGACGCCGAGGCCAAGGCGGAGGCGGAGGAGGCGGCCCGCAGAGCGGCAGCTGCCCGGAAGCAGAAGGAAGAGGAGGAGGCGGCCAGAAGGCGTCGCATCGAGGCCGAGAATCAGCGGCAGGCGGAAGCTGCGAGGCAGAAGCGGGAGGAGGACCTGGCCAGGATGAGGCGCGCCGCAGAGGCGGAGGCGTCGGCGAAGCAGAGGGAGAACGACGAGGAGGACCGGCGCCGGCGCGCCGAGGCGGCGGCGGCCCAGGCCCGGTCCGGGGCGGGCTTCTTCGAGGACCGCGCCCGGGCCGTCAAGGAGGAGCTCCGGTCCAGGGAGGCACGCGTGCGCGGGCCGGCGTGGGAGGACCCGACCTTCGCCGGAACTGCTGCGCGGTACGGGCCGGGGGGCAAGCCCGGGGCTCATGACAAGTACCAGCCGTGGACACGGTTCCGGGAGCGCATTCCTGCGGGTACGCTTGTCAGCGACGGCTTCGACCCGGATGACCTGATCCAGGGGTCGCTGGGGGACTGCTGGCTCATCGCTGCGCTGGCGGTGGTGGCGCAGCGGCCGGGCCTGATGGAGCGCATCTTCCCGGTGCGGGAGTCGCCCAAGGGCGTGTGGCCGGTGCAGATCTGCTTCAACCGAGAGTGGACGACGATGTGGATCGACGAGTGCTTCCCCATGTGGCAGGACGGACTGTCATCGCGCGGAAAGCCGCTCGTGGGGTCGGTGTACGTCACGTCGCGTGCGAAGGAGGAGATGTGGCCGTGCCTGCTCGAGAAGGCTTACGCGAAGTTCTACGGCAGCTACGTCAACATCGATGGCGGGAACTCCCACCACGCCTTCGCGGATCTTACGGGCGGCCTGGCAGACAGCTGGGACCTTGGAGACCTGCGCAAGGCGACGCCAGTGTCGAAGATCTGGGCGGACCTCAAGTCTGCGGTGGACAACAGGCACCTCGTCGCTTGCGGCTCCCACAGCGGCTCGGACACGACCCAGAACAAGAGCGGCATCGTGCAGGGCCATGCCTTCTCGATCCTCAGCGCCAGGGACTGCAACGACGGACGCGGGAACTCGCTCCAGATGGTCAAGATCCGCAACCCCCACGGGCGCAGCGAGTGGACCGGGCGCTACAGCGACACGGACCGGGCTCGGTGGACGTCTCGGCTGAAGAAGGAGATGGACCACGACCCGGTGGCGAGCGGTGACGACGGGACCTTCTGCATGATCTTTGAGGACTTCATCGAGAACTACGCCAACGTGTACGTGTGTCGCATCCTGACGCCGTACGACGAGGCTACGGGCAAGGGGTGGCACGTGGCCACAGAGCCAGGCATTTGGGAGAAGGGCGTCTCAGCCGGCGGCTGTGCAAACACATCCAGGTGCGTGATCAACCCGACGTGGACCTTCCAGCCGACCAAGCCTTGCTCGGCACTGGTCAGCGTTCGGACGGTTGAGGCATCGGGGTCCTCACGCGACTACCAGCACGTTGGCGTGTACGTCGTCGCCAACGGCGGGAAGCGCGTGCGGAGCGTCTTTAGGAGTGAGACCCGGTGCCGGACGGCTTTCGGGAGGGCACGCGAGCGGGTGGCGGAGGCCGAGCTCCGGCCCGAACTGCTCACCGTGATGCCGTGCACCTTCGATCCGGGCATTGAGATGGCGTTTGTGCTGACGGTGGCGACGACAGCACCATTGAAGAAGCCAGGGCTTTCGAGATTGCCGCAGGACGCCCCCTCGAACTGAGCGCCCCTGCTTTTTGTCTGTGAGCGGCTTTTGCGTGAATCGTCTCGCGTTCCTCGCGTCCGGCACCCTTATCGGCTTCGAATGCATCGACGTGTACGATCATCCACGCGACGTGGTCTTGCCCGGTCAAGCGAACGTTGTAGATTCGCCCAAGCCCATATTCCGGGGTGCCCGCCGCGTTCTGAGCATACCCGTCGGTCGCGTGACCGGCCTGGGTGCGGGCCTGTCGCCCTGAACAAGGCTGGCAGCCGCGAGCAGACCGAGCGACGCAGGCGTGCTGGCCCTGCAATGAAGGCCCACACGGTTCGCGGCCGCACGAACCAATCACCCACCCTTCTCGGCCCAGCGTGCCAGCGTGCCCCCGGGTGGGGATGTTGCGTCCTCTAGCCGTGCCGGCGTGCATACTGTGCATCTGCTTGGCGCTGGGCGAGGCAACGCAGCATCCCATCGTCGCCGAGCTATGCCACAACGGCGCCTTGCTAGCAAACGGAGCCCTTCCCGGACTGAAGCGCTCGGATGTGATGCCTGACATTGCCCGGTTGTGCGGGCAGGAGATGGAGGCTGCCGAGGCCACGTGTGAGGGAGATTTTCAGACGCGCGCCTCGTCGCTCCGCTCCGAGCTTCAGAACGCAGAAGCCTGGCCTGACGTGCTTGACCCTACAAGTGCTGCCGCCCTGCGAAGCGGCACGACCCACGCTGGTGGAATGCGGGGCCTGCGCGCGCTTCCTGCGGCAACGGGAGTCTACGTGGCACGCCGCGTCGGGGACACACCCCGTGTGCTCCGCGCACCCTTGTCCGGAGCATCGGACCCGCGGTGTGCTATGCACGCGCACAACGCGACGAGGCTCGCCGGGTTCGTTGCGCCCGGGGACGTGGTCCTGGCCCTGGAGGTCTGGTTCACGCCGACCACGTTTCCCTCCCCTTGCTGCGCAAGCGCGGACGATTGGAAGACCCGGCTCGTAATGTCGCAGTGGTTTGGTGATTGGGTCGACGAGAACGGCCCCATCGAGCGGTCCTACCCGCTTTGGTCGACCCCGTCGCCAGGCGTGAACCTCAACGAGGCCGGAGACTTTTCGGGGGCAGGGGGACTGGGGCTGCGCCAGGAGACCAACTGGGACGCCTCACGCGGGGTCCACCCGTGGGCAGACCGCAGGGCTCCCGTGCTCAACTTCAGGTCCGTGTATGCGACGTACCCTGACCCCATCACGCCTAGCGGGGCCAATGCCGTGGGCAGCAGCAGGCCGCTAGGCTGGTCACCGCCCCATCCCCCCCTCCCGGGGCCAGGACACGGTCCGAAGCTTCCGGGAGGAGGCGGTGGCGGCGGTGGTCCCGGGCGTCCAGCGAACCTCGTTCCCCGGGCGGACCGCCCGCACCAGCTGCTGGCACTGCTCGTGATTGGTGCCGGGGGCAGGAGCGGCATGCTGCGGCTTCCAAACAATGGCGTCTCCGGGTACTCGGACGCGGTGCAGGAGGTCGGCACGACCCGGATCACAGGGCTGAGCGCCGATTCAGCGAGCGCTCAGAATGCGACCGTGATGGCAAGATCTGCGTCGCTGCTTCACACCGCGTCGACCTTTGTCGACGGGGACGGGGCTTCGATCCGCTGCACCTACGACGCGGCAACTCAGGGTGACATCGTGCCACCTTGGCTGCTGGACTCCAACAGCGACGTGCAGGGGCTGCGGTCGTGTTTCGGGGGCCATAACACCACCTGCGACCTCGAAGCCAGATCGTGTGGGACGGTTGCCACACTGCTGCGGCCGGACGTTTCCAACGCCACGGTGCGGGAGCGGCTGATGCGCACAATCATCGGCTCCTACCCCGTGACTTCGAACGTATCAGCGCCATCGACGTCGTGGCAGGTGGGCTACATGTCCATGGCAGCGTGGTGGAAGCCGTGCCAGGCGTGCGGGCAGGTCGGTGCCGTCCGTGAGGGACGGGACGGCGCCCCGGTCCCGGCCTGCAACGCTGCTGCGTGCCGGGCGAATCTCACCAGGATCATGCAGTCCCGTGCCGTTGCTGCGGGGAGGGCACCCCCGCCCGCGGCTCTGGATATGCTCTCCAAGGCCGACGGCGGGTGCTTCGCGTGGTACGACTGCGCAACGACTCCGTATGGGGGCTGGACCAGCGGCCGGCCGCAGTGCACAGCGATGTGCCCGCACGCTGCTCCCGCTGGGAGCGGCTCTGCAGGCGCTCATGGTCCCACCTCGACACCATCTCACGAGGACGAGCTCGTTGCGTGGATCACCCCAGCGGACGGAGACTCGGCAGGCAGCCCCGGGCGGGGTTGGGCCGCCTCACGGCCCTGGCTCATGGCATGGGCAGGGATGCGGGCGGGGCCATGCGGGCCCGTTTCTCCGAGCAAGTCGCAGCCAGAGGCACGGGGCGGCTGCGTTTCTGCCCGCACCGTGATCGCAGCCGCGCTCGATGATGGCACCCTCTTGGCTCAGCCTAGGCTGCCAGGCAGGCCACCCAGCAGCTTGGCGGCCGGGGCCGGCCGCGCATCCGTAATCGCAGCTGCTCTCGTCCCGGCCCTGGCGGCCGCCATTGTGGATGTCACGCTTGACGTGCCAGTTGGCGAGCTTTGGCGAGTGTCGAGGGCGCAGTTTCTCCTCGAAGTGGCCGAGGAAGCCGCCCTGGCATCCGATGGGGCGGCCTTCCCTTGTGTCAGGGCGCTCTGCGCAGCTTGCCCTCCGGCCGACGACATGGATGTATGGGACAACGCCTCGCTTGACCCGGCCACGGGGATGCCGCCTGTCCCTTCGAGGGCGACGTCACCGAAGCGACTCGTCGTCTCCGTTGTGTTTGTGCCGCCCGGCCCGACGTGTGCAGGGGTCCGCCCGGAGCGGGCAAGCTCCTGGCTCGTGGACGCCTCGCAACGGGGCCATGACCCCGTGGCGTTCGAGGGCCCGGGTGCCAACGCCACATGGGCGGCGAGGAACCCAGGGGCAGCTCGCGTCGCAGCGTGGGACAGGAGCCCCCGCCAGCTGAGGTCCCGCAAGTCCCCGGCACTCCTCGGTCTGTCGCTTGCTAATGCGATCCGGCACGAGTCTTCTCACCGCATCCTCGGCCGCTGGCTGGTCTGGGCCAACGCCACGGCCCACGCCGCGGCCACGGCTCGGGTCGTGCCTCGGTGCCTGCTGGACTTCGCGCCCGCCCCTGTCTTCGTCGCCATGCCGTGGTGGCAAGGACAGCCGTGCCGGGAAGTAATCACGTCTGCTGGCCTCCTCAGCTGGTCGGCGGTGGCGGCCCTCCCGCTGCTCACGACAGTCGCAACCATGGCCCCTAGCGTCCTTGCTCTTCGATGCGGCCACCATAAGGCCCTCGCCGGAAGCTCTGCTTGGCTCGTGGATCAGCGCCTGTGGGCTGCCCGGACCGCGGCCCTCACCCAGCTTAGCGCAGCCGCTGGGCGGTCCGCGCAGCTCGTTGTCCTCATTGCGCTTGCGCTCACCCTGGGCAGGCTCTCGGACTCCGCCGCGGTCCTGCTCTCCGCTGCGCTGGGCACGCATGCCGTGGCGTGGCTGGCCACTGCCTGGGCGGTCTGCTACCGCACTGACGAGGACGAGCGCGACGAGCTGCTCCGATGGGGCGTGCCGTGGCTCGAGGCGCCGGTGCGCGCCCGCGGCATGCGCCCCGATGACCCGCATGCCGGGCCCGCTGCGAGCGCCTTTCCGGGAGACCAGTCCCTGGACGGCCTCGGCCGCTCCGGCCTCCTTCCCCGGGTGGCGATGCGCCAGCTGACCGGTGCCCAGTGGGTGGCGGTCATCACCGCATCTCTCGGCGATGTCAGACGCGCACGGCTTGCGGCGGTGCCGCTGGCTGAGGCAGCCACGCTCAAGGCCCGGTCGGAGCAGCTGGGCCGGGTGCCTGGGCTTCTAGCTGACAGGTTACACCGCCCAAGCGAAGAAGACCCCGGGGCCGAGAGCGACACTGCGGCATGGATGGAAACGGGAGGCGAGCTGGCCGAAGACAGTGCCAGCTCTGCGGCGTCTCGCCCGGCGTCACCCCACCGCCTGCGCCGCCTTTCGGCGCTGATCCCGGGGACGGCCGCATCATGGGACACCGGGTCGAGTGATTGGGGTGAGGACCAACAGTGGGGCCCCGACGTCATCGTCTCACACCCTTATGCCGGCCGACCCACCGCGGCTGTGAGGCCAGCGGGCAGCGGAGCGATCGATACACGGAGCGGAGCCGTGCGCTCTCCTCGCACCGCAGGCAGTGCTTCGGTGGCGGAGCTTCGTGCCTCGCGAGCGGCTGAGGGGATGCTAGCAACCATTGGCGGGCCGACGACGCTGCTGATCGCGCCCGGAGTCACTTCGGCTGGTGCCGGGGAGACGAGCGCGGCGGTCGACCCGCAAGCGTTGGCAGACCCCGTGAGCCCCGGCCGTAGCTCTAGGAGTGGCGGTGCGGCGGCCAGGGACGCGGACGGGGTGCATGCATCACCGAGCGGCGGCGAACCCGACGGTACACCTACCCATCCGTTCCGTTCCAACAGCGCGTTCTGGGAGGGACCGCGTGGAGTACCCATGGAATCGGCTTCGTCACCACAACCTGCCGAACACCGAGCGCCGGCTCTCGCACCGCGTGTGGTGATGGGCACGACGTCGGAGCGGACACCACCGGGTGATGCCAAAGCAGCAGCTTCTTCGGAACGCCCGCCCAGCAGCCGACTGCGTGTGGTGTCATCCACTCCGGCCCAAAGCGTGGACGGAATCACATCGCTCCGCCTCCCGTCGCGGCTTGCGGAGCCTGGGAGCACACCAACCGCACAGTCTCCTACGCCGGGCGCCTGCTCGCAGAGGCCGCCGCAGTGGTGCATTTCGTCTGCCCTGGGAGCTGCTGCCTTCGTGCCTGACGTTGCGTCGCTTGCCGTGGCGGTCTGGCTGGTCCTCGTGGCTCTGGGCTACTGGCCTGCCGTCAGCGCCATGTCTCCCAACACGATGACGGGTCTTCTGATTGTGATGGAGGCACCGTTTATCAGGCCCAGCTCAGCGCTCAAGGCTGCTGTGGCCGCCTGGGCGGCTCCTGAGCTTGCAGTGCCATGCGTGTGGGGAGCATCGATGCTGTGCTTCAGCGCAGCGGTCGCGTTTCTGGGCCGAGTGCCGCGTCGCGCTGCGGCATGGTGTCGCGCCTAAGCCGACCAGGACTCTGCCATCCGGATTCAGAGGCCCGGCCCGGCTTGTGACTGCCGCCGTGCGCTGTGCTTGGTTAGTGAATCGAGTGGCGCACACGTTTGGTCTGAAACGTTCGTGCGATGCCATGCGCCGTTTCCTGATGACGCGCCCCTCCACAGTCACGGGTCATGGAGCGAGGTGCCCGCCCGAGCACGTCCCGTTGTTTCCAACCGGCACGGCTGAAAAGGCACGGGGCGGCAAAGCTGCCGGCTGCGGGCATGGCTCACGCCTCGGCCAGCCGTGACTGTGCGAATCGCCGTGGAATGCTCCAGCCCGACGTGGGAGCTTCGTCTGTCGAGGCGAGCGAGGCGTCCGCGATGTGCCGGCGCACTATCGCCGCGGCCTCGGGGTCCGCTCGCACCACCGCAGTCAGAGTCGGAACCACCGCCGCCCTGCCGCGCTGGTCGGTGAGGAAGCGGAGGGGGAGCCGGCACAGCATTTCCAGGGGCGTGGTGCCGCCGTGCCGGTGAGCGGCGGGGCCGAACCAGAGGGCTCTTGCAGCCTCGGTGCCGCACGCCGCGACCCACGACCCTGCAGCGACGGCGGCCTCCTCCGCCAAGGCGTTGGCGACGACCGACGGAACCGGTGCCGCGCCCTCTGCTGGCTCTCCAATGGCCGCAGCTGCGGCCCGGACCAGGGCGGCAATGGCGAGAGATGGCTGCGTCACGCCCCCCGCCGTCGCCACATCGCTCCAGAATGCCGCAGGGGACGCTGCTGCCGCCGCCCCGCGGGACACCGCGACCAGCGCAACAAACACGCTTGCGCACGTCCCGGCACCAACCACCGCTGGGGGCGTCACCGCGGTGTCAGCCTGCGCTGCCGGGCGCGGGGGTGAGACGTGGCCTGGGGGCCTGGCGGGCGGCGGCGTGACCCGCACAGCCGATGTGGCGGCAAAGGCGGCCGACTCGACCGCGGCAGACGACGCGGCTGTCGCGACGCCTGCCGCCAGCACCGGCCCTGAGGGCGCCGAGAGCGCCGCAAGCGCCGTGGATGCGAGCAGCATTGCTGCGGGGACGGCGGCGGCCGACGCGGACTCCATGTCACGGGCTGCCGCCGCCTCGCCGAGCGCCGAGGCCGAGGCTGTGGGCAGCTTGCAGAGGCTGAGGGCGGCACGGCAGTGCGCCGAGGCGTCGGCTGCCGCCTCGATCGCGAAGGGGAGGGAGACATCCGCGGCTGTGACACCCCACTGTGCGACGGCGGCGGCAGCAACGAACGCAAAGGCCGCTGCAGCGGAGCGGTGCGACGGCAGGGAGGCGCCGGGCGGGGCAGCGGTGGCGGTGGCATCGGACGGCGTGCCGGCTGTGGACACCGCAGCCGTGAGGTCAGCGGATAGGGCCGCGGCGGCGGCGAGGAGGCCGGCCAGCCCGGGGGCGGTGCCGCCTTCCGGGACGAGGAGGAGGGCCGCGGCGGCGGCCGGGGCGGCGAGTAGGACGGAGGCGAGGGCGCGGGCAGCGGCCGCGGACACCGCGGGCGCAGTTGCCGACACGTCGGGCGCCACGAGCGACGCGAGCGACGCGATGAGGGACGGGCGTGTCAGCGCCATCGCGGCGTCTGACACCTCGCCGGCTCCCGCGGACGTCGCCCCGTCCTCGCCCCATCCGGCCACCGCCCCCGCGAGAGCGCAAGCGACGCCGGCCCACGACCCGCGGTCACCGATGGGGGGCAGCCAGCGCATCCCGCCGCGCGATGACGTCACACGCTCGAGCCCCGCCGCCGCGGCCGCCACTCCGGCGAGCGCACCCTCAGTCACGGACCGCCCACGCCCGGCCCCTCCGCCGACGGCCGATGCGGCTTGCTCGATCGCCCGCCTGGAAGCCTCCACCGCCCGCCTCCCCCGGCCGAGCCTTCCGGCGGCCGCGTCGGCCGTGGCGGTCAGGGCGGTCAGGGCGGCGGCGTTGGACGATCGCGGGTCCATGTCCGAGGAGCAAGCGACGGCACATCGCTCGGCCGCCGCGGCGCAGTGCTCCCGGCACCGCTTGGCGCGGCGGCGTCGCTCACGCAGCGCCGCCTTGGATCCGGGGTTCGTGTGGTCCGCCCCGGCAGCGGAGCCCGATGCTGCCGCGGCCGAAGCCGTGGGCGAGGCGGCGGCCGCCCCAGCGCTCACGCCCGCCGACGCCGGCACCTCACGCCACGCGGCCGGCTGCGGGCCGCCAGACGACGCAGCAGCTGAAGGCGACGCCGCGGCACGGCCCTGCGTCACCGCCCCGCTCGGAGTCGCCGCTCGGCCCCCAGCGGCGGCGGCGGCGGCGGCGGGCGGCGGCGGCGCTGCTCCCAGCTCACCAACAGCCGAAGCCCCCGGGCCAGACGGTGCCGCCGTGAGAGGCCGCGTCCCCGGCAGAGCCCCGGCCGGTGCTGCCGTGGAGGCGTGCAGAGCCGTCCGCGCCGCCCGCCCCGCCCCCTTGCCCGACCCTGCTCTCGCCGCCTGCCCCGCCCGCTTCACCGCCGCCAGCCTGCCCCCGAGCGTCCTGCTGATCCCGCGCAGCCGCTCCTCCCGCCTCGCCTCGCTGCCTCCCATGCGGTCCGACAGCTCCCGCCGACGTCCTTCCTTCGTCACCTCGCGGATGAAACCGGCCTCGCTCACGCGGCCGTTCAGCGTCGAGGCCTTCCCCCGAAGCCCCTCCACGTGCGCCGAGTGCCGCGCCGCCGCACCCTCCAGCCGAGCGATCATCGCCGCCCCCTTGCCCGCCCGCTCCGCCTCTGCCCGCCGCAGCACCGCCTGCCGCCGCCGGTCCTGACGCCGCAGCCGCTCGCGCCGCGCTGCCTCCCTCGCCGTCCTCCGGGCGTCAGCCTCGGCCAGCCGCCGACGGCTCGACTCCCACGTCTGCTTCGGCGTCGGCCTTGCGGCGCGCTGCGGTGACGACAGCTTCGCATGAATCGCCGCCGCGCCCGGCCCCCTCGCCGCCGCCGCCCTCGCGCCGCCCCGGCGGGTGCCCCCGAGCCAGCTGCCGTCATCCCCGCCGTGGGCGGGGGGTGGAGGCCCGCCGACGGAGGACGGCAGCGCGGGTCGGCGCGGAGGGGATGGCGACGCCAGCGGTCCGGGCCGGGGCACGGCCGGCGGCGGCGTGGCGGCGGACGCCTGCCGCGGGGTTTGCCGCTGGGCCTGCCGCGGGCTCGCCGGTGGCGCGAAGAGAGTGGACCAGGGCCTGGATGACGTGGCGGCGTCGGGCCTGGATGACGTGGCGGCATCGGGCCTGGATGACGTGGCGGTGGGCACGGCAGCGGCGGCGGCGGCTCGGCCGTCCTCGGGGGTCCGGGCTTCGATCCGGGGCGCAGACCTGGTCCGGCGGTGTCGCATCGGCGTGGCCGGGGCATCCCTGGGGAAGGAGCCGAATCCGGGCGACGACGGCCTCTCAGCCCCGGCCGGGCCAGCGCGCTCTGTGAGGGCCGCTGCGGCAGGGCCGCGGCCGGCGGCGGCAGCGCTCCGGTCATCAGCGGGGGCAGAGCGCAGGGCCCGGCGAGGTGGGGTGCGGCGGGGCGGGGAGGAGGCGGGGCCGGGTCTGCCGGCGTGGTGGATTCGCAGCGGGGAGGTCTCCGTGTCACTGTCCCAGTCAGCCCAGTAGACGGACACGCCGCCCGGGCGGGAGACCACGATGGAGCGGAGGTCGCCGGACGACGGGGCGGAGGCGGCGGCGGCGGCGGCGGCGGCGGCGGCGGCGGGGGGAGATGGCGGCTCGGCCGTGACGTCATCCGGCGGCACCGTGGCAACGAAAGGCGAATTCTCGAGAGTCCCGCCCGGAACAACGCCGGAGCTGTCCGCTGCTGTCTCTGCCGTTTCCAGCTCTGCTGCGGCGCCCGGCCCTTCCCCTCCTCGGGCGGCGGAACGACACCCCGGCGCCCCCTGCGCCCCAAACTCCCCCATCCCTCCACCCTCCGTCCGACCCTGCACCGTCCCGTCCGCCTCCTCCTCCGCCTCCTCCTCCGCCGCCGCCTCCTCCGCCGCCGCCTCCTCCTCCTCGGCGTCGCCGTCGACCGCGGCCGCCTCCTCCGCCTCGGCGTCCAACCGGGCGAGCAGAGCCATGGCCTCGCCCTGCGAGTGCCGCCGCGTCCACCCGAGGCGCCGGGACCACCACTCCTCCCAGTCAGCCCCCTGCCCCGCCCGGGCCGAGCCGGCGGACCGGTGCGCTCGCCGCCGCGCCGGCACCCGCACCTCCCACGCAACGGAGCCGCGCGACCGGACCACCGAGCTGGCGCGGGCGGCCGCCGGCTCAGCGCCGGCGGTGGGCGTGCCGCTACGCGTCCGCCCTTCGTCCCGGGGCGGGGACGGCGGGAGCACTCCGGCCGCGGTCCCGAGGCCCGACGCCGAGCCCGCCGCCCTCGAGTCGCTCAGCGGTGAACGGGTCAGGGTTTCGACCGACGGGGTTGCGTCGGGAGCCGGTGGCCGGGCTGTTGCTGGCGGAGCGGCCTGCGCGAGCCCGGCTGCCTGCGCTTTCGGCCCCGCGGCGCCTTCTCCGGCCTCCTGCGCCTCGAGGTTGTCGGCAAGCGACTCAAAGTCCGAGGCAGCGAGCCGCAGCTCGCGGACGGCGCGGCGCGCGTCAGCCACCGAGGACTGGAATTCGCAGACCGAGTACAGGTCATCCGCGGCGCAGAACAGGTTAGAGTGCAGATAGCTGAAAAGTGCCCTCCGCCGCCGCGCCGTCCTGATGCCGTCCGACCTTGAGCTCCGCGACGCGGACGATGGGGACGGCTGAGGCTCTTGCCGGACGGGCTGGCCGCCGGCAACGGCGCCACTGCCATCCCGCTCCTTGCTGGAGGTGGGCCCCCCATCCGCCAGCGCGCTCATTGTGATGGGCTGCACGCCGTGTCGTGTGAGCCGTGCCGTCGCCGGCGCGGCATCGGCATCGCTTCCGTGCAGGCGTGGCGAGGCTCTGTTGCCGCGCCCCGAGCACCCTTCCTCCGGGGCGGTCCCGCGCTGCACACCCCGGGAGGCCACCGCGCAGACGCCCATTCCCGCGAGCTACGATGCCAGAGGCGGCACCCGGCACGTGCTGCTGCTGCATGCCCAGGCTGGCCTGCGCAGCAGTGTGGCCGGCCATCGCGATCGGCGCGGTGCTCACCACGGTGTCCACAGCGAGGTCGACGATGGTTTTCCCGTTCCTTCGATCGCTTGCTGACCCGTCTCTCGGCCGCGAGGGCGTGCTCAACGCGGCAACCGCGATGCAGGCACTGGCCCAGGCGGTCGAGATCACGCTGCAGTTCCTGGTCATCAGCGCCGTGGGACCCATTGCCGACGCGTTTGGGTGAGGCGTGTGCTACCCGCGTGTGCGTTCGAGCGGCCGCCCGGCCCTGCTGTGACGGGACCGGGACCGGAGGCGGCCTCGCGCGCTGTGCCTCACCGTTGTGCCGCTCTTGTCCCGAGCCTGCCGCAGGCGGCGCGTCGTGGTTGTTGCGTCGATCGCCGTCTTTGCCTCCGGCGCCGTGGTCATGGCGGCGTCCGCCGTGACTGCGTCCTTCCCGCTGTACCTCGTCGGCGCGGCGCTGCAGGCGTGCGGGACGGCAACGAACACCATGATCAGCGTGCAGATCGCCGACGTCACCACGGACATCGGCGACCGCGCGGGGCTGCTGGGCGGCCAGACGATGGCCGGAGCCGTGCCGGCGGTCGTGGCGTCGCTCGCAGCGGCGCTGCTGGTCGGCAACGCGACGACGACGGCGCCGTTCGTGCTTGCTCTGGGCGCGCTGGCTGCCGCGGGTGTCGGCGCCGCGGCGGCCGCATGCCTCTGCTGGCCTGAGACGGCACGGCTGGGCGCGGGCGCCCGCGCTTGCTGCCTGGTGTGCCGAGCCCCCTGCGGCGGCGACCGCTCGGACACGGAAGCCCTGGTCTTGCCCGCCACGAGCGCCCGCGACGCGTTCGGGGAGCTTGACTCGGCCGAAGCAGGGCGGAGCGACGACGGCGGCATCGAGCTCTCGGCCGCCGGAGCGGGCAGCGGCGACGACAAGGACGGCTCGGCTGACATGGAGGTGGCCAGGGAGCCGACGAGCCCATCGAGGTCGGGCTCGGCCGAGGCTCGCGCCCCGGGCTCCGACGTCACCCGCTCCCCGCGGGGCGGTGCCCCGACCTCTGGCAGCCCCGTGGCCGCAGCGCCCCGCGACCGCCCGACGGCCGACGGCCGGTACGGCTGCACCGACGCCATCCCGTGCGCTGCCGTGTGCGGGGTGTGCCGCGACCCGCTGGTGCGCTCTGCCCTCGTGCCGGTCCTTCTCGCCATCGCCGCGGCCACGTCCCTCCTCACGCTGCAGCCGGGGGTGCTCGCCGCGTACCGCTGGGAGCCGCAGACCGTTCTCCTCGGCCTCGTCCTCGTCCTCGTCCTCGCCGTCCTCAGCGCCGCCACCAGCCCTCTCGTCGTGCACTGCCTCGGCGTCGTCCCCACGCTCAGGGCCGCCGCCCTCCTCGCGTCGGCCGGCTTCACGTCGCTGGCCTGCTTCCCGGCCCACCCCGCCATCGGCATCACCGGCGCCGCCGTCACCGCGGTGTCAGGCTTCGGCGTCCTGGCAGTCGTGGCGACTCTTACCAAGCTCGTTGACTCGTCGAGGCAGGGCAGGCTGCAGACCACCGTGAGCGCGCTGGGCGCGCTGGCGGCGGTGGTCGGCGTCGTCGGCACCAGCGCCGCGTCCATCGCCTGGATCGGCGCAGGGCTCGGCGCCGGGCCGGGGAGCGACGGCGGCTTTGCCGGCCTGGTGAGCCTGCCCCTCGGCATCGGCGCCGTGGGGGTGGCAACCGCCTCGCTGACCTGCTTTGCTTGCGTCACGAACCGGGCAGACTTCCAGGCGCGGCTAGAGGCGGACGACTGAGCTGCCGAGTGAGAGGGGCGATGCGGCCTGCCCCCAGACCGCCCAGTGCTGCCGCCCCACGGCCCGACACGGCCTCGCGCACGAGTTGAGGGGCCGCGGCTTGTGGTGGCTCGCAGCGACTCGACCCCCGCGCGCTCGGTGGCCGGGGGCGCGTCACCGGCCCCGGTGTGCTGGCACCGAGGCAGGCGGTTCGATGCGCTTCCACCCGGGATGGGGTGCGCCCCCCTTGCGGGTCAGCCGGGGCTGCAGCGTGTGTGCGTGTGAGTGGCAAGCCAGCGAGGCAGCGCTCATCCACGCAAGCATTGGTGTGGGGAATGCCGCGCCTCACTCGTGACGCCCCGGCTTCACCACTCGCAGAACTGCCTGGCCCTGACCGACAGCGACTTGCCGGTGTAGAGGAAGTGGAGGAAGAGGAAGGAGAGGACGCGCATCACCACCAGCTGCAGGGCGAGCCAGCCGAAGGCGACCCAGATGCTCTCCTGGGTCGTGGGCAGGTTCCTCGCCTCCAGGACCTTGGTCCCGTCCGTGATGCACCCCAGGGTGAGGTCCTCGGCTGAGCAGCTGATGGTCAGGCCGCTGAACTCGTTCACCATGGCCGCCTCGAGGCCGAAGCGCAGGAAGCTGATGTCGTTGATCCAGCGGAACACCACGGGCGTGTTCTCGGCGGCTGCGGGTGGATTGGGGGGTCGGGGCAATGGGGAGCGTGGCTGGCATCTGGAGGAGCGCGAAACGAACGCGGCGGGCAGCGTTGGCGGCGATTGGACGGGTGGCGCAGGCTGGCAGCGAGCCCGCGACGGCAGGAAGCAGGCCAAAGACCAAAGCAGCCGAAGGGCGCCTTGCCGCTTGTGCGGGCACCCGCGACGCTCAGGAGGCAACCGGCTGCGCGGGGCGCCGCCGATGTGGCACCACCGAGACCGCTGCCGCGCGGCTGGTGCTGCGGGCCAAGCGGACGGCCGTGCGAGCCGCGCGGGGGTACTGTCGGTGCGCCGAGGTCTCACAGATGAAGAATCCGTTGAAGATCATCGCGAGCATGAGCATGATGATCCCGATGCCGTTGGCCTCGGCCAGGGAGCGGCCCATGGTGGAGCAGAGCTGCAGGAGCGACGCCCCGGTGAGGATCATGAGCTCCGCGTCGAGGAGGAAGATGGCGAACTTGCCGGCGTCCGGCTGGAGGCCGACCATGAAGTAGACGATGGTGGACCCGATGGCGGTCAGGAGGACGTGGGCGGGGAGCTCTGCCAGGTTCCGGCCCGCGAAGAAGGCGAGCGTCCCGTACAGGTTCGCGTTGGTGTCGCGCACGAAGACCTGCCGCTCCCGGGGGAAGAGAGTGAGGAGGTCGATGGGGGCGAAGGCCATGACGAGGAAGAACATGGCGATGAAGCCGAAGCGGTCCTGCGTCCCCTTGAGGGTGGCGGGCAGCCCGAAGTAGACCCAGCCGAGGATGAGGGCGACGAGCACCAGGTTGGTCGCCTGCGTGGCGACGGCCTCGGGCTCCCGCAGCTTGAAGAGGAATGTCCGGTTCGACACCACGCAGCACTGCGTGCAGCACGTCGTCGGGTACCGCCCCGGCCGGGCCGCGGAGCCCGACGACGACGCCAGCTCGGCCGGCATGGCGGGCATGGCGCCCCCCGACACGGCGGCGGTCACGGACCGGCGCACGTCCGACGCCGCGAAGTGGCCCGCCATCCACTCCACGAAGGCCTCCCGGCTGAGCGACGCCCTCCTGGCCGCTGCGGTGGCGGCCCGCTCCGCCTCGTCCTCGACCGCGAAGAGCGACGCCGCCTCGCTGTCCCCCTCCCACCCCGTGGTGGCGACGAGGGGGCTCAGGCGGGTCTTGGACTCTGCCTCCAGCAGCGCGTCGTCGTCCTCCTCGGCATCGCCGGAGGGCGGGGCACCGTCCTCCGCCGACGAGGCAACGTCGTCGCCCGAGGCACGGTCAGCCCGGCCCTCGACCCGACCCCCGGCAACGTCGCCCAGCGACGCTGCGTCGCCGCCCGAGCCGGTGGCGGCCGCCTCGCCGGCCTGCTTCGCCGCCGCCAGCTCCGGCTCGTCCCCGTCCCTGGTGTTGACCAGGTCCACGATGTGGTCTGCCGGGTTGTCCACGGCCGAGCAGGGGAAGCCCAGGCCGGAGAAGTACGCAAGCATGCCGTCCGACAGCCCGGGGGTGAAGGTGGGGCCGCCGTAGACCTGCCGCCCGTCGGCGAGGAGGATGAGCTGGTCGGCGAGGGGGAGGAGGGAGGCCCGGGGCTGGTGGATGGTGCAGATGATGGTGCGGTGCTGCTCCTTGGCGAGG
>Ga0136560_1000771_pt1 | contig 16148 bp, 13 predicted proteins | sample AntRauMeHopE1497_FD_104925 | JGI IMG/M metagenome (GOLD analysis project Ga0136560, IMG submission 104925) | Saline lake microbial communities from Rauer Islands, Antarctica - Metagenome Hop E1 #497 | ecosystem: Environmental > Aquatic > Non-marine Saline and Alkaline > Saline | place... | reverse complement strand
TAGAGAGGGCCTACAGGCACACAAGTTTTTGAGCCATGAAAGGCTTGATGAACACCTTACGACGGGCTTCACCGCCCGAATGTTTGTGTGATGACCAATATCTAACAGAGCCCTTGTTGTTGCAGCAACGGTCGCCGGGATGTTCATCCTGAACCAGTCGTTCGTTCTGGCGATAGAGGTGATCAATGCACCCGCAAAAGCTGTTGCATTGCCCGTGTGGTGTCGTCAGATGCCCAGTTGTGGAATTTCGCTGTGCTGACTGCGGCATACCTTGCGTCAATCGCAGCGCTTGCGTTGTCTCCTGCAACATGGCCCTGCATTGTTGCAGCAGTCGTCCCTGTCCTGACTGGGGCGATCTATTCGATGGCCACCGGAACCTTGCAAAGTTGATGGCAATCTATGGCAAGGCGGACCGGCAATCCCTGAGCAAGAGACATGAAGACGCGAGTGGCTGCCAAGACGACAGTGCCCCGAACGAGCTCAAGCACCAGTATCAGAGTGGACTCGATCGCGCCATTGGTCCTCTCCGCCAATGGCTGAGTCGACGGGAAGACTATTTCGCTCCTGGAAGGTGCTGTGCACCCTTCATTTAGCAAAGATGACATGCCCAAGCAGCGATGGCAGTCAAGGCGGCATGGCAACACTGTCAGGCCCGTCCCCCGGGGGAGCGCGCGGCAGCCCCACGAAGCGGAGCTCGATGCGCGGCTGTGGCCAAAAAGACTGCGTGCGGTGAGGCGTGGGCTTGATTCGTGGGCTGGATCGGCCAACTGCTCATACATGCACCTCAGGGAAGGAGAGGCCGTGCTGGTGGAGGTCACGATCACCAGCGGTGTCAACAAGATGCTGCTCAGGAACTCCATCAAGAACCCCGAGGAGCCCCACAATTATCGATTCAAGGCCAAGACGAGGCAGTACGCGAAAAGCGCTTCAACGAAAGATCGCATGAGCGCGATCGTGCCCTTCGTCGTCTCGGCCCATGGACGACTGCACACCGGGGGAGCACGCCTTCTGGACAAGATCGCTCGTTGCGGCTTCGGAACCAATCTTTCCGCAGCAGGGCGCTGGAAGTCCAAGTGGTACGCGCGCCTGGTGGAGGCTACCCTTACGAGAGCCGCGTGGCAGCTCCGAGGGGAGTACGACCGGCTCAAGGCCAGGGTGCTGAAGCAGCGGGCGCGTGCCGCGAGGGCGGACGGTGGGATGCTGCATGAGGGCCTTGAGTGCCCTCTGAAACGATGCCTGAGTGACTCGTTTGACCCGGTAATGGAGCACCCACCCGCACGGTTGACGCTGCCGGTCCTCGGTTCACCGCGTGGTGCTTTCTCGCAGCATGATCAACCGGCGCCGCCGCCGCCACCTGTCGCTGCGCACTGCCTCGGCCAGATCCGCGCCCGGGTTGTCGCCCAGCCGGACGATAGCGGCACTGCCAGCGCAAGCGCGAAGCAGCGCGTGGCCGCCAGCCTCGTTGATGTCGTTTCGTCGCAGGTCAAGACTCGTAAGACACCTTCCTGATGCCGTTATGCCTTCAGCAATCGCTTTCGCCCCGTCCGTGCCGGTTCGATTGCCAGCCAAGCCGAGGCTCGTGAGGCACTGCGATGCAACCATTCCCAAGCTGATAGCCCGTGCCCCCCCCGGTCCGATGTTGTTGTCATCCAACTGCAGGGCTGTCAGGCTACGCGATCCGGTCATGCCATCTGCGATCGCTGTGGCTCCATCGGCCGAGATGGCGTTGCGGCTCAAGTCAAGGCTTGCCAAGCACCCCGACGCCGCCATCCCTCCGCTGATTGCAGCTGCTCCCTCGTCACCGAGTCTGTTACTTTCCAGACTGAGATCTGTCAGGCACCTGGATGTGGCCATGCCCTCAGCGAGCGCAGCAGCACCTTTGTCGCCGATGGCGTTCCCACTCAGGTCGAGACTGGTGAGGCATCGTGATGCTGCCATACCCCGGCCGATCGCTCTCGCTCCGTTGTCACCGATATCGTTGTAGCCCATGCTCAGGCTCGCCAGGCTTCTGGACGATGCCATGCCCTTGCCAATCGCCTCCGCCCCATCGGCGCCCACGTCATTGTCGTCCAGCCGGAGGCTTGCGAGACACCGCGATGAGGTCATGCCCTCGCCGATCGCAATGGCACCTGCCACGCCGAGCCGGTTATAGCCGAGGCTGAGGCTCGTCAGGCATCCCGACGCGGCCATTCCGTCAGCAATTGCCCTCGCCCCCTCGACACCGATGGTCAGGCTCCCATATTCCTCCACTGTCCCGTCGGCACACACCCAACATTTTGTCATTGACAGCCGCCTCAGCCTGCCCATCGCGCCGCCAATGGACCTGGCGCCCTCCTCGCGGATGTCGTTCCCGTTGATGTCTAGCTCTAGCAAGGTTGTTGAGCGGTGCACTGCTGCAGCGAGGAGCGCTGCGCCGGGGTCGTCGATGAACAGCTTGCGCGCTTGCAATCGGACCGCCGTCCTTGCCAGCGCTACCGCCCTGCGGAGTGACCTAGCCACCGTGATGGGCCGCATTCGGTCAGCCGCATGCAGGGCTGGCGTTCGTGTTGGGGCTGAGAGCGCAGCATCCGAGGTTGCAAGCGCCACGCCGGCGGTGTCGCCAGCGCCCGCTGTACATGGAGCAGAGGCCTGCGCCAAAGTGCAAGCATGTTGCTCATGTGCTGCGCCTGGCCCGCTCATTCCCAGAGTGCGGATCGCTTCGTCAAGGGGGGTTCGGTCACGGCGACTAGCTCCCAGGCCGAGTCCTCTGCCAGTGGCCTCTCGTGAGTACTTTTTGTGGTGGTGTTTCGTTGGTCCCCCTCGGCGTTCAGATTTGGGTGCGGCCGGCGAGCACACACAGGGCGGTCGCTTGGGCAGCGGTGCAGGAGCTCACTCCTCGGCAGCGGCGGCGCCGCCGGCGGCCGCCTTCTTGCGGGCCACGCGGCCCTTGCGCCCGGTGGAGGAGTAGGGCGAGTGGCTGGCGTACACGATGTTGGCCTCGGACGAGGCGCGGACCATGAACGACGGCACGGTCACGAGCTGCTTGCCCACGCGGATGTGGCGCTGGCGGATGCGGACGCGCGCCTCGTGCGGGGTCTTGGCGAGGCCGAGCTTCTGCACCACGGTCTGCAGGCGGCGCTCGAGCATGCGCTGGGTGGTCAGCGACAGGATGTCGTCGAGGCGGACCTTGCCGGACTCGGACGACTCCTCGGCCAGGAGGCCGTAGCGGAGCATGCGGCGCATGAGGGCGTCTCCCTCAAAGGTGCGCTTCGGGTCGGACTCGTCGAGCGTCAGCAGCTTGCGGGCGGCCTTGCGAAGCTTGGCGAGCACGAGCTGGACGCGCCAGATCTCGCGCTTGCACCGGAGGCCGTACTCTCCGAGGAGCTTGAGCTCCTGGTCGAGACGCTCCTTCTCGTACGCACGCCGGGGCGTGGTGAAGGTGGAGGAGTCTGCGGGCGTGGCGAGGCGCGTGCGAGCGAGTACAGCCGTCGGTCAAAGCGGGCGTTCCGGGCGGTGGCACGCGCGACCGCGGCCCTGTGGTTGTCGGGGCATGGTGTGGCTGCAGTTTGCACGGTTGGGGTGGCCTGCCCTCGGTCGATGGGGCGGGGGGGCCGTGAGCCGGCTCGGCATCGCGCCTTGCCTACTCACAGTTACGATGGCGGGAGATCTTGGGCATGGCTGCTGCGGCGGTAAGAACACGCTGGAGGGAGCGATGGGGCCACGGGGCGCGAGGCGGCCGGCTAGGGCCTCAGCGTTGGGGGCGGGGCGGCGCGGGGCAGAGGCGGCCGTCTCGGGCCGAGGCACCGCGCCACGGCGGCCGAGGCCGGCACCGGCCTGCTTTGTGGCGGCTTTTTGCGCGTGCATGATCCAGGGCTGCCGGCCGGGGGTCTCACCGTCCGCCCTGCGACCAGAAGGGGGAGGGTGCACCGGTGCCGTGATTGCAGAGTCATGACGTCGATATCGGCCCGCAGGGCAGAGCCGAGCTCTCCGCTGCCATCCGCGCCCGGCTGCTTTTCACGTCCGTCGCCCCAGGCGCCATGGCCGTCGCCACCGTGATGCGCATGATCAACACCTTTGATCCGGTCCCCAAGTTCATCCGGCGCGCCGAGAAGGCGGAGCTCGGCAGGAAGCTGATGCAGTACGGTGAGGCCGTCGGGCGCGAATCAGCCCCCGGGGCAGAGGCTCGGGGCACGGGCGGCTTCGAGGCATGTCTGACGCTCAACGGTGCCAGTCGCTACCTCCGCTGCGGCCCGGCTCGGGCGTCTGGGCGCCCGCTCGGCGCGCTCCCAAGAGAGCGGCCCTTCGGTCCGCGCCCCCGCCCCCCGCGCCTCCGCCCGCCCTGCGCGTGCCGCCACGGCTCGTGAGGCGCGTACCTTTCCCACGCAGGCCTTTGCTACCACGACGTCCTCGTCGACTCGCCCGCTTACAAGACGGCCATCGCCCGGCTTCCCGAGGAGCTCCAGGAGGCCCGCCTCCGCCGCATCCGTCGCGCCGTGGACCTGAGCATCAAGAAGATCGTGCTGCCCGAGGACCAGTGGGTGGACCCGTGGCGCGAGTTCGACGCCGTCCAGGGCATGCTCGAGACCACGCAGAGGGAGATGGACGAGAAGAGCCAGCTGGACGGCGAGCCCTGGTTCGCCAACGGCGGCGACGTCACATGGTTCGAGTACGACGTGGACGAGTCGTGGTTCTGGCGCGGCATCCCGGACCGCAAGCCGCAGGCCGCCTCCCTGGAGCGGTGAGGGGCCCCGGCGGCTCGTGCGTGTGGCGCGCCGGCAGTTCCCCCGCCCCCCTGCGCGTCCCCGCGGTTGGTGTGCGTGAGCTCTGCCGCAAGCGGCCCTTGTCCCCGCGCCCACCGGCGCGACGCACACCAGGCCGCGGCCCTCCGCGGGATGCCTCGCGGTCGCTCGATGCCTCGTCGAGTGGCGCGGATTGCCCGGCCGTGGCGCATCCGTGGACACGGGTCTTCGCTGTCACACAGCCTGCCGCGCGCGAGATCTGGCGCGGCGCCGCGCACGCACTTGTCGAGGCTATGCAGCGCCAAGCAGGCTCCGCGGCCCGCGCCGGGCTTGGGTGCCACAGCTGACTCATCGCAGCGATCCGCAGCCGCGACGGAGCGGGCGCCGGGCGCCCCAGGGTCCAGGCTGCGGCGCGGCGAGCGCTTCTGACGGTCCGAAGCGGCGCTGCCGCTCGCGCAGCCGGGCGCCGGGACGGCGCCGCAGCGTCAGTAGTCTGGCAGCGAGGTGATGGCGGCGTGGTCGGCCGCGGCCTGGCCGCGCTGCGTCGCCCCCGCGTAGACCATGGTGCTCTCGATGCGAGGCGTCGAGGACGGGGCGCGGCGGGACCGCACGGCGTCGTGCCCCGCGGAGCCCAGCGCGGACCGAGGCGCCGCCGTCGGCTTAGTGCTCGCGGACCGCCGCGCTGACGACTGGCGGGTCTGGGGCTCCGACGCGTCCGCCGGCCCGGCGAAGCCGCTCCGGGCGCTCCCCGGCGCCGAGCCTCGGGCGGGCAGGCCCCTCGACGGCGGCGGGCTCATCCCGGAGTACTGGTTCATCGACGCCGACGTCGCGCCGGCAGGGGCGCCGGGCCGCCTGGCGGACGACAGCGCGGAGCCGAGGGCCGAGGACAGGGCGGACTCCGGGCCGGGGGCGCCGCGGCCGCTCTCCATGCCACCAAGCGGCGGGACAGGGGCGCCGGCGCCCATCGCTTCCTCGGGCGAGGGCGGCGCACCGCCCCGGCTTCCCCGCGCCGAGCCCGGGCCCCGGGAGCCCGGCGTGCGGCCCCCGCGGGACAAGCGCGCGCTGCCGCCCGACGCCACGCTCCGCGGCCGGCCGCCAGCCCCGGGCGCCTTGGTCTCCTCCGCGCCGGCCTCCCGTGGGAGCGCGCCGCCGTGCGTCACCCGGAACGCCTCGGCGCGCGCGTGCGCCCTGGCCTCGAGCTCGGCGACGCGCTGCCGCAGGGAGTCGGCCTCCGCCTCGGCGGCTGCCACCCTGGCGTTGGCCGCAGTGACGCGGACCACGTGGGCGGCGGAGGGCTCCGCGGCCCGGGTGGAGCGCAGGCTGGCCTGCCCCGTCGGGACGCCGCCCGACACGGAGGCCTTGCTGAGCCACGTGGCGTTGAGCGGGGCGCCGTCCTCGCCGCCGGCGGTGGTGTCCCGCCTCGGCATCGGGGGCCGGCCGTCGAGCGGCGCGTAGATCCGGTCGTTGGGGTCCGTCACCCGCTCCGTGACGAGGCCGCGGCGCATCGTCGAGGCCTGGGCCCCGGCCACGTCGGCCACCGACGTGACGTCCCGGAACTGCCTGCGGCGGGCCGACGGGATGGCCGCGGCCCCGGAGTGCGGCGGCCGCCAGCCCGGCGTCGCGCCCTCGATGTCCCTCGTCGTGAGCGACGCGGCCTCCCGCGGGGGGGCCGTCCCCACGTGGCGGCGAGGCCTGCCCCCCGGGTCGTCGTCCTCGATCACGCGGCCGTGCATCACGTGCCTGGGCCGCTGCGGGTCGGTGACCCGGCTGGAGCGGAAGTGCCGCTGCACGGCGGGGGCGTCGACCGTCTTGGAGGACAGGATGTCCCGGGGCGCGGGCTTGTCGCGCTCGGCCACGGTGGAGGGGCAGGCCCCGTCGATGTCCGACACGTCGAGCGGCGTCGTGCGCGCGGCGGTGACCCGCTCCGAGGCCGGGGGCGGCGGGCGGGCCCCGTCGATGTCCGACACGCCCATGGCGTCCCGCACGAAGCGGGGCGGGGTCGCGGGCCGCTCCTGCGCCGTGGGCAGCTGGTACTGCGGCTCCAGCGGGTTCACGTGCCGCGTCGTGCGGAAGGTCCGGCGGGACGGCCGGGCGCCTGCGCGGCAGACACGGGTGGGCGAGGGCGGGGGGGATGGGCGGCCGCTCGCGGACAAGGGCCCGCCAGGGGGGGCGGCCGCTCGCGGCACGGGGTCGCCGCACGGCTCGGACACCGCACTGGCGGGTCCAATCTTCCCACCCCGTGGCGGCGCGGGCGGGCCTGTGGAGCGGATCCAGGCCCGTGCGCCGCCGCGAGAGCGCGGCCGGCCTCACCGTCAATGTCGTCCGTGCGGTTGATGCTGCTCTCCTTGTTCACGGCCCGGGACATGATGCCGCTCGGGGCCGCGCCGTCAATGTCCGCCGCGCCGGTCCTGTCGCCGCGGTTGCGGGAGAACCGCCCCATGACCGCCCTGGACGTGGCGCCCGGGATGTCGTGCGTCTGGTTCGGCGCCCGGAGGCGGGGCGCCCGCCTCGTCGCGGACCGCGCTCCCGTCCCAGCAAGCTCCGCCGCTGTCACTGTGGCATCGCCCCGCGAGGCGATGCTCATGGTCGTGAACCGCTCGGGACCCGTTGCGCCCCACGCCTCTGCGCCGACCGGCTCGGCGTCGCGCTCGCCGCCGAACATGCTCCGCCCCGCGTCGCTCTGCCTGCTCCTGCCCTGTGCCTCGGCGCCCCGGCCGTGGCGACGTGAGCCCTTGGCCGGGCACAGCACGACGGAAACGCGCCGCACAGCCGGCAGAGCCGCCGGCAGAGCGACCAGGCGTCGAGGCCGCCGCCCGGCCCCCACGCCCGTCGACAATGGCGTCCGCCGCGTCGACAGCATCCGAGGGTATGACCTACTCGTTCCTCGGCCGCTCGGGCTTGAAGGTCTCAAGCCTCTGCCTCGGGTGCATGACGTTCGGAGGATCCCTGCTCCCCGGCAACTGCACCAAGGAGGCCTCGTTCGAGCTGCTCGACGCGTTCGAGGCTGCGGGGGGCAATTTCATCGACACTGCCAACGGTGAGCCGTCCTGCTCGCGACGGATCGCGCGCCCGCGCCGACCCCGGCGCCCGTGAGCGGTGGTTCCGCCCGGCCCGCTTACCTGTCCGCCCGGCGCCCGGTCCGCGCCGCAGTGTACAGCGGCGGCGAGTCCGAGGCCATCGTTGGCGAGTGGCTCGCGGCCGGCGGACCGGCCCGCCGCAGGGCCATGGTGGTCGCGACCAAGGTCCGGTTCCCCGCCCCCGGGGCCAAGGGCCCCAACGGCCTCGGCCTGAGCCGCGGGCACGTGCTGGACTCGGTCGCGGACAGCCTGGGCCGCCTGGGGACGGGGCACGTGGACCTGCTGCTGACGCACGCGTGGGACGAGGGCACGCCGGTGGAGGAGACGGCGCGGGCGGTGGCCACGCTCATCGAGGCGGGCCAGGTGCGGTACTGGGGCGTGTCCAACGTAACCGGGTGGCAGCTGATGAAGGTCCTGGCCGAGTGCGACCGGCTCTCGGTGCCCCGGCCGGTCTGCGTCCAGGCGCAGTACAGCCTGCTGTGCCGCGAGACCGAGTGGGAGGTGGCGGCGTGCTGCAGGGCCGAGGGCGTGGCACTCCTGCCGTGGAGCCCGCTCAAGGGCGGCTGGCTCGCCGGCAAGATGACCAGGGAGGGGGCCCCCGAGGGCAGCCGCGCCGCCTGGGCCGACAGCGACAAGGGGACGAAGCTGCAGTCCAGCCCCGGGCACAGCGACTTTGCCGGGCGCGACGAGGTCTGGGCCCTGCTTGACGGGATGCGGGCCGCCGCCGGCCGCGAGGGGCGCTCCGTCGCCCAGGTCGCCCTCTCCTGGCTCCTCACGCGGGACACCGTCCCCTGCGTCGTCATCGGCGCCAAGCGGCCGTCGCAGCTGGCGGACAACCTCGGCGCCGGCCGGGCCTGGCGGCTGTCCGCCGACGACGCCTCAGCCCTCGAGGCCCTGTCCGACGCCGTCGTCGGGCGCCTGCCCTACCCGTACGAGATGGTGTTTCGCGTCCAGGCCGGACGGAAGCGCGGCTGAGCGAGGCGCCCCACAATGGCCGTCGTTTGCCTGGCAACCAGAAACTGCGCATGAAACGGTCGACCGACGCGCTCCCCCCAGCACCGAACACTCGTGCTCGCCGCACGAAGCTCTGGGCGCCGCAGCTCCAATGGTGTGTTCCGGCCGCACGGTCCGCCCGCTCGTGGGAGGGGCCGCCAGGCGCGGCGGAGACGTGGCCTCGGCCCGCCGATCCCGCGGCCGCATGCCCGTCGCATGGTGCTTTGCCGTGTCCCTGGTGCTTGTCGGTGCTCGTGCTACGACTGTGTTTGTCGACGGCACAAGAGGTGCCGACTCGCCGACGTGCGGGAGCGCCGCGGGCGCCTCGGCCTGCGCGTCACCGTCGGCGGCAAAGGCTCGCGTGCGCGAGCACCTGGCGGCGCAGGGTGCCGAGTGCTCGCCGATCCTCGTTAGCATCGCGGCGGGCACGTACGACGCGGCGGCCCTGGCCTCGCCCGACGCCTCGCCCGGCGCGCCGCCGCTTCCGCCCGTTTCGGGCGCGGGTCCGCGGACCGTCGCCCTGGCGCTCGGCCCGAGCGACTCGGGAAGGGACGCCTCGTCGTGCCGGGTCACGTGGGCCGGCGAGCCGGGCGTGATCTTCTCGGGCGGCGCGGCCATCACGGGGTGGGAACGGGTGCCCGGCGTCGCGCCGGTGTTCCGCGCCCCGGGCCTCGGGCCCTCGGTCCCCGTGCCCCAGACGCTCCGCGTGGGCGACGTCCCCGCCGTGTCGGCGCGGCACCCCAACGCGCCGCCCGACGACGACCTGGACGCCGGCTTTGCGGCCCAGTTCGCACGGACCGCGGCCTCGTCGTACGCGCGGCAGGAGGAGGGGGCCACGGCCATCCGGCTCACGGCCCGCACGGTCCAGGGCGGGGCCCCGTTCCCCGCCGGGCTGCTCGCGGCGTCGAACGAGACCGTGTCCGCGATGCTGTGGCCGCGGCTGAGCTGGATCAACATCTGGGCGCGGGGCGCCGTCACCGGGTCCGCGGCGTCGGCCGTGACCATGGTGCTCGAATGCGGCTCGTGCCTCGTGACCAACAACACGCGCCCCGGCGACGCCGACCGCTCCGTGATGCCCGGGACGAGAGTGGTGGTCTTCAACCACTCCGCGCTGCTGGACGCCCCGGGGGAGTTTTTCGCCAACCGGACCGACGTCCTCTACGCCGGCCGCGGCCCGGGGGACGACCCGGCGGCGGCGGGGGCCTGGGCGTCAGTGGTGGGCGTGGTGCTGGCGCTGCAGGGGGCCGAGAACGTCACCGTGTCCGGCATCGGCTTCCGCGACACGGCGTGGCAGGCCCGCGGTTTCCAGTCCGGCTTCAACTCGGCGCCCAGCTCCCTCGGCTTCCCCGACGACGCGGCGGTGGTGGTGGCGGGTGGCTCGTCGGTGCGGCTCGACGGCCTCGGCTTCGTTGGCACGGGGGGTGGCGGCGTCCTCCTCGCGTCCGGGGCCAGGGACGTCCAGGTGGTCGGGGGAACGTTCCGCCGCGTGGGGCAGAGCGGCGTGATGGCGGCGGGGGACGGCGCCTCGCAGCCGCAGGGCCTGCTGGTGGACAACTGCACGATGGACGTGGTAGGGGAGCGGCTGGCGTCGGCCGCGGGCGTGCTGCTCTCGACGGCCTCGCGCGTCGTCGTGTCGCGCAACGCCATCAGCAACACGAGCCGCTGGGGCGTGGCCGTGCGGTCCAACGGCGCGACGTCGCTCTCGAGCGACGTCACCATCAGCGGCAACCGCATCGTCCGCACCGGGCTGCACACGCGGGACCTCGGCGCGGTGTCCAACATCGACTCTAGCGGCGGCCTCGCCACCGGGGTGGTGGTCCGCGGCAACTGCGTCCGTGACGTCATCGGGAGCGACACGGACGAGGACGGGCGGGTGCTGCGGCCATTCTTCTCCTGGGGCGTGTACTGCGACAACTACAGCAGCAACATGCTGGTGCGGGACAACGTGGTGGTCAACGTCAGCTGCGCCTCGCTCTTCTACCACGAGGGCCGCAACAACACCGCGCGCAACAACGTCCTCGCCTCCGGGGCCCAGGCCGTCCGCCCCGGGGGCCACTGGGCCGCCTTCTCCGTCGGCCCGCCCAGCCCGCAGCCCGCCGCGCCTCTGCAGAACACCTTCAGCACCAACATCGTGCTCTCGCCCGGCTCGGGGGACGCCGCCTCCGTCTGGGTCAACTCGCACGGCGTCAGCCCCGCCCGCAGCCTCGACCCGGCCGGCGTCACGGGCAACGTGTACTTCAGCTCCCGCTTCCCGTCCAACTACAGCGCCACGCCGGCCTTTGACCGCCGCTCCTTCGCCGACTGGCAGGGCCTCGGCTTCGACGCGGGCTCGGCCGTGGCCGACCCGCAGTTCCGGGACCCGGCCGCGGGACTCTGGGCCCTGCCCCCCGGGAGCCCGGCCGTCGTCCGCGGGTTTGACGCGGCCGCGATCCCGCAGCAATGCTGAGCGCTTCGCCGCATTCAGGGCCCGACTTGCGCGAGCGCCCGCTTAGATGGTGAACTTCGCATTACCGCTTGGGGCTTGTCGGTGCGCCTCGTGCCGCTGCCCGGCCGCGCGGCTGGCCAACAGAGGCGCGAGGGCCGCGACGCCAGCCTGCGCTGCGCTCGGCCCACACCCGCGCGCCCACCAGCCAGCAATGCTCGCAGCCGGCGCCTCGCTCGGCAGGCGGGCCATGTCCGGCGCGGCCATCGAGTGCCACGTGCCTTTCGGGCAGTCCACGGGCGCGCTGCACCTGATGCTCCAGCGGATGAAGCTGCTCCCCGGCATGGCTTGCGGCGACCGCCCCAAGGTCGGGGTCTTCGGGGTCGGGGCGAGGGCGACCGCCGCGCAGATCGCGGACGAGACGGAGGGGGAGCTCCACGCCATCGTGGGGGCCGGCAAGGACGTGCTGCGTGAGCGCGGCCGGCCCGCCGCACGCCTTGCCCCGCCCGCCGGCATTCCCGTCTGATCGGCGAGCTCACGTCTCGCCCGTGCGTGGCCTGCCGCTCGCGCGCGCGCAGGCATTGCGGGGGGACTCGCGCCCGCCGAGGCCGGCTCGTTCGACGGGGTCCTCGTCGCCCAGGCCGGGCACTGCCTCCCCCTCGGCGAGGGCGACGATGCCGCTGCCGAGGTCCTGGCCGCGGCGCGGGAGCTGCTGCGCGGGGCGCGGTCCGGCCGGGAGGCCTCGCAGTCCCGCCTCGGCCTGCTCTGGGCCCGGGTCGAGGTCGTCGGCGGCGCGCCGGTGTCCGACATCTTCGAGCGCGCGCGGGCGGCCGGCGCCGTGCTGCCGGGGGGCGCCTACGCCGCCGCGGACGTCAACGATTGGCACGACGGGCTGAAGCGCGCCGCAGCTGCCGCGGGCCTCGGCGTGCCCATGCACCGCAAGCTCATCGACTCCGTCGTGGTGCGCTCCCCGCTCGACGCCGGCGCCGTGCTCGCCGCCGCCGCCGACGGGACGGTGCTCGCCGACCCCGACACGCCCGGCCTGGCCGCCGCGCTCGGGGACGCAGCGTGGTCCGGCGGCGAGGAGATGCGCTTCGAGCTGACGCTGCACTCGTGGGTCTGCCAGCGGGAGCCGGCGGCGAGGGCGTGACGGGCCTGGCTGTGTGAGCGCGCGAGCGAGGTCAAGAGTCTGCGTTCCGGCGGCTCGCGGCGTGTGCCGGGTCCCGCCCCTCTGAGGAACGCAGCGACTAGTGGGGCCGGGGGAGACGTTCGGCCGCCGCCCGGCAGTCTGGGCGGCGTGCCGAGCGACTCTCCGGCCACCGTTCGGCGGCGCGTGGCATACAGCTGTCAGGCAAAGCGCGGGCGGGGTCCGGCCAGCGCGCGGGTGGCGTCCGGCCGGCCGGAGGCGCACGGGCAGCTTGCCTCCGTGTGGGCCGGCGGGGGCTGCATGCGCGCTACGCGTGTGCCTGCCGCCGCTAGGTCTGCCTGCGGGGATGGCGGGGCAGAGGGGGAGGGGGTGAGGAGCGCGGGAAGGGAAGAGTGAGGAGGGGTGCGTCGGCGCCGTGAGTGTCGCCAGGGCAGAGACACCGTGCCGAACTGCCGGCGCGCGCCGTGGGCCCGCTCGATTGCCACCACTAGAGGGGCGCGGATGTGGGCCGTCACAGGGGTGTGACGCGCCGCCATAGAAAAGGTTCACCAGAACAACGCTGGCGCGCCGGGGAGGGCAGGGGCAGCAAAATCGGCGCGGCCGCGCCGCCGCCGGGGCGGCGGGTGCGGCCGGCCTCTCGTCACGCGCTCATGCGGACCGCGAGTAGAGGTCCCTGACGACCTCGTAGACGCCCATGGAGAGTCCAAAGGTGGGGGCGAGCACGAGGGCGCGGGGGAGGGCGCCGCGCATCAACGCGCGGGCGCCCTCCTCCGCCACCACCGTCCTGAAGGCGTTGGCCGTGGAGCCGTAGCGATCGAAGCCGCCGGGGAGCTGGAGCCGGGTCTTGATGACGTCGGCGGGCGTGACGGCGGCGGCGGAGAGCGCGCCGACGGTGACGCCCGACACGAGGGTGGCGCCGAACGCCCCGAGGCTCGAGTTCTGCTTGAGGTAGGCGGAGAAGGCGCCGTGGGCGGGGAAGAAGCAGAGGCCAAAGGGGACGTCGCGGAGGAGGGAGGGGGCGGCGGCGCGGTAGAGGCCGAAGCTTCCCTCGTTGCGGACCACGTCGGCGCCGATGCGCCAGCCGCGGCGGAGCGACGACGTGGCGCGGGCGAGGGCCGAGTCGCGGCCAAAGACGGAGGGCGTCGAGGACGGGGCGAGGCGCGTCGTGGCGACGGAGGAGAAGGGTGCGGCGATGGGCGCCGTCGGGGGCCCGGCGACGGAGCCGAGGGGGAGGGAGGGGCCCAGGGTGGAGCGCGCGACGGACGAGCCGTGGACGCGCGGGGCGGGCGCCCCGAAGAGGCGGGGGCGGGCCGCGGGGGCCGACGACGCGACCCGGTGCAAGGAGGGGTCGGCGCCGACGCCGGCGGGGGCCGAGGCGGTAAAGGCCGCGAAGCGCGCCGCCTGGCCGGGGGTGTGCGCCCTGGGGCTCAGGTGGAGGGAGGGGTGCGCGAGGGCGAGGGAGGAGCCGACCGACGCCGACGTGGCGGGCTGGGGGAGCATGTGAGCTGCCGCGACACCGGCCCGGGCCGAGAGCGACGCGGCCGCCCGCTCCGCGGCGGGCATGGAGACGGTCTCCTGCGCGCACTGCATGCGGATCTTGACGAGCTCCATGGGGATGGTGATGACGCCCTGGACGGTGCCGGCGACGCCGCCGGCGATCATCCCCTGGCCCACGGTGACCTGGCCGTCGGCGGAGAAGGACTGCGGGAACGGCGGAGCGGGAACAACGGCTGGCGCATGGCCTTGCGCGCGCGGGCGAGGAGCCGGGCGGCACGGCAGCGGCACGGGCGCTCGCGTGCGAGAACGACCAGCCCCGCGAGAAACCGAAACGGCAGGTCTCACGCGGCGAACGGCGTCGTTCACGCCCAGCTTCACGGCCTTCTCCGGCGCGACCATCACCAGGGTCGGGAAGAGGCCTGCGACGGGGAGGAGCAAGAGCGTCGCGGGGTGCGTGAGCGAGGGGCGGTTCAACAACCCACACGCAAACCAAGTTTCTGGGCCATCGCGACGACGTGGCCATGCTGGGTCGTGGCGCAGCGCGCCGAGGACCAGCGCCATGGCGGCAGAATTCCCCCCCCCCAAGGCCGTGCGTGTCGCTCACCTCTGTAAAGGCGCGCGGCGCCGCCCTCGAGGAAGGCCTGGCGCGCGGCGCCGGTGATGCCGAGCCCTGCGTGGTTGAAAACGAAGCGGGAGCCGCAGCGCGAGGTTGAGGCGCGCCAGCGTCCGGCGACCGGTCTCTCAAGCGCGTATTTACAATTGTTGCTGTTGGCAGGGCGGGGGCGTGGCCCGCACGAAGCGCGGCGGGCCGCGGGCGGAGGGGAGGAATCTCACCCTTGGAAGAAGCCTGCATCATGCTCTTGATCGTGTCCAGCGGGAAGACAATGGCGGTCCCCACGACGCCAGAGAAGGCACCGTTGCCGATCTTGAGCGCGACGGGGAGCTGCGGGGCCAAGGGGGGGCGGGGGAAGGGTATCAAGGCAGCGACGTTGAGGCGTGCAGTTGAGTTGGCGGGAACAGTTTCGGTCCCCCGCTACACCGTCGCCACGGGCTCGCCGGGAGGGCGCACCGCCGCACACATGGGTTCTATGGTCTCACATCGCCGCTGGTGCGCGCGTTGCGGCTGCTCATGGCGGTTGTCCTGGGTGGGTGTTCCGCGAGGTGGCGAGGTTCGGCATTCTCGTGTCGAAGAGCTCTGCTTCACAACGTCATCCAGTTGCTCTGGGCCGGCTTTTCGTTTTTCGGGCCGTCGCGGCTCGCCCTGGTCGCGCGGCGCCATGTGCGCGCCCGGCGTCCGCTCGCGACCGGCACGCGTCACACGGGTCGCCGCCATTCATCACGCGCGGGTGTCAGTGACCAGCGCCATGGAGTGGTCCGCGCCGGCGGCGAGGCGCGCAGCCGACCGCCCCGGTCCGAGCGCCTCGGCCCCGAGGGACGCCACTCGCACCGGCGCCAGGCGGAAGGCGGCGATGCTCTCGAGCTCGTCGCCGCGGCCGAGCTGGCCGTTGCGGCCCCGCCCGACGGCCCACACGGACCCGTCCTCGGTCAGCAGCAGCGTGTGGCTGCCGCCTGCCGCGCCATCGACCACCTTGAGGCCGCCGAGGAGCGCGGGGTCGATGCGGCGGGGGAGCCCGACGTCGGCGCGGTCGCCGGTGGCGAGCTGCCCGCTGCTGTTTCCGCCCCACGCCATCACCCCGCCGTCCTCCAGCACCGCCACGGAGTGCTGGTCCCCGGCGAGCACCCCGACCGCGCGCGCCCCGCCGCTCCCCGAGAGGCCGCGGACCCACACGGGCTCCCGGTGCCGGCGGGCCGACTGCCCCGTGCCGCACTGCCCGCTGTCGTCCGCGCCCATGGCCGCCACCGACCCGTCGTCCAGAAGTAGTAGCGTGTGGTCGCGCCCGCACGCCGCCGACGCCACGCGGCGCGCCTGGCCCGCCAGCACCCCGCCCGACACGACCGTCGGCGCCGCGGCGTCCTTGTCCGAGCCCAGGCCGAGCGCCCCGTCGCGCCCCGCGCCCCACACGAACAGCCGCCCCGCATCGTCCCACGCGGCGCTGTGCGCGCGGCCCGCCGCCACGCCGAGCACCCTCGCGCCCTGCGACCCGAGCACCGCCACGGCGCCCGGCGTGCCGCCCTCGTGCGGCGGGCACTCCCGCCCCAGCCGTCCCTGCCGCGCCTTGCCGAAGCTCCACACGCGGTTGTCCGACGTCAGGACGAGCGTGTGCGCCTCGCCGCACGAGGCCGCGACGGCCTTGCCCTGCGAGCGGTGGGGGGGCGGAGGGGGAGCAATGGCC
>Ga0136560_1000770_pt1 | contig 16171 bp, 12 predicted proteins | sample AntRauMeHopE1497_FD_104925 | JGI IMG/M metagenome (GOLD analysis project Ga0136560, IMG submission 104925) | Saline lake microbial communities from Rauer Islands, Antarctica - Metagenome Hop E1 #497 | ecosystem: Environmental > Aquatic > Non-marine Saline and Alkaline > Saline | place... | reverse complement strand
TTTACAGCTTAAAGTTACAGGTATTTTTTATTTACTGTATGTTGAATATGGTTTGTGGATAGAGAGGTCTTCCCTTGACGGTGGCTTTTGAAACATTTAGTTCCAATATAATTAAGATATAATAGTGCCTTAGCGACCTAGCGCTTTTACCTGCAGCAAAGTATTGATTTAAGGTTGAAAGTACTATCTTGGATGTCTACAAAAAGAACCAACCGTTTTGGGAAATAAAACCGACTAAAAATATTTTTTTGACGGATACAGTTTTGGATACGATACATATTAATTTTGATACCGAGGTTTTATGGGCCATGAACGTGGTGCTCGCCTTTGTCATGTTCGGCGTGGCCTTGGAAATCTCTGTTGCGGATTTTAAGGCCTTATGGAAGCGGCCTAAACCTGTTTTGGTAGGTGTTTGCAGCCAATTTCTGTTATTACCTGCCCTTACCTATATGTTGGTGGTCTTCATGCAGCCTTTTCCCAGCATAGCCTTAGGCATGTTCATGGTAGCGGCCTGTCCGGGAGGTAATATTTCTAATTTTATTTCGCATTTGGCAGGTGGAAATGCAGCCCTTTCCGTCTGCCTTACGGCCATCGCTACGTTATTGGCAGTTGTTATGACTCCTTTGAACCTACAATTTTGGGGTTCGTTATATGCACCTACGGCCATTATTTTAAAGGAAGTAGCCATCTCGCCCTATGACTTGGTGGAATTAGTGGCACTTTTACTAGGTATTCCTTTGGTTCTGGGGATGCTCGTGAATTACTGGAAGCCTATTTTCGCCTTAAAGATAGCCAAGGTGCTGAAAGTCGTTTCCTTGTTATTTTTTATTTCCCTTGTTTTTTTGGCACTCTATAAGAACTTGGAAATATTTATAGATTATATATTTTATGTCTTTTGGATCGTGTTCCTGCATAATCTTTTAGCCTTTACTGCGGGTTTTTCCCTCGCGCGTATTTTTGGACTTTCATCTGCTAATGTGAGGGCCATCACGGTGGAAACGGGTATTCAAAACTCTGGCTTGGGACTGTTGCTTATTTTTACTTTTTTTGATGGTCTTGGCGGTATGGCGCTGCTAGCTGCTTTTTGGGGAATATGGCATATTGTATCAGGCCTTTTGTTGGCCACTTTTTGGGGTGTTAAACCAATGAAAACCGAAAAATTAGCTTAATTACATGGTATATACGGCGCTGAAATCTATCATTTTAATTGGCTTGCATGCCTATCATAAAAAAATAGCGGTTTATGGGGTCCAAAATATTCCCAAGGACAAACCGGTACTTTTCCTGCCCAACCACCAAAGTGCTTTGTTGGATGTGTTCTTGGTTGCCACGGACTTTAGTAGAAAGCCCTATTTCCTTACGCGATCAGATGTTTTTGGGAAGCCTGTTTTAAACGCATTTTTCAAGTATTTACGTATGATTCCCGTATACCGCATTCGCGATGGGCGGGATACCTTGACCAAGAACGATGCCATTTTTGATGCCTGTGCCCAAGTTTTGACAAAGGGAGAGGCCGTAACCATGTTTCCCGAAGCCAACCATAACTTAAGGAGGCGCGTGCGTCCGTTGAGCAAGGGCTTTACAAGGGTGCTGTTTAAGGCGCTGGAACTGTCACCTGAGCTGGACATACAAATTGTACCGGTTGGGTTGAACTATAGCCACGCGCTGGGTTTCCCCGATACGGTGGCCGTATACTATGGGCAACCCATTGCCGTACAGGAATTATACGACCCTAAGGATTTGCCAGCTTCCGCGGTGCATATAAAGGATACAGTTTCTGCACGGTTAAAAAGCTTGACCACCCATATTACTCCCGCTGCCCACTACCATGAAATCAATAGCTATTTGAAAGCTGAAAAGGTGAATTTCTTAAATCCCAGCATGGCCAACAGTTTGGTACAAAAATGGTCTCCCTCCAAAAATAAGTCGATTCCAAAAAAGGTGACGAATACCACTCGGCCTTCGCCATTGTACCCACTGTTCCTATTGCTAAATTTCCCGGTAGTGTTACTTTGGAAGTTACTGGTAAGACCTAAGGTTTGGGAAGCGGAGTTTACAGGCACCCTGCGTTTTGCAACGGCACTTGTTGGTTTTTTTGTTTATTACGCTGTTTTGCTCATCGTAGTGGCAACTAACCTTAACATTGGGTGGGCGATCGGCGCGGTTGCTACCTTGTTCGTCTTTAACTGGTTTTATGTGAAGTATGCGCAATTTTAAATTCCCGAAAGCCAAAGCACTATATAAAAGTGGCACTGGTTTTTTAGGCACCCTATTGAGATGTAAACTTGATTTAACACGGATTTCTGTCTTCTTAAAAAAATTACCTCCTTGTTAATTGGTTCTACCATGAACGTTGGGGAAATCAACCAATAGACTGAACCGTTTGCACGTATGGACCTGCCGGCCGAGTGCTATGTCAAGATGCAAGAACTGTAGATCATACGCAAAGAAATAACGGTAGAACTTCTTAATTGAATTCGTAAGCTTGGCATCTGTCTAGAAATAACCTGCCTATACCTCTTGGTTCTTTTGCTAGCCAACTGCGCTAAAAATTTGCAGCTTGGCCATTACTATTTATGTTTTTTTGCCTTGATGGCAAGCAAATTAATTTCCCATAATCTGGGCACTTTGTTTCAAAACAGACCCTTAAGGTGGTTAAATTAATACCCTTAGTGTTGGCTATTTCCTTGTCTGTCTCTTAACGATATAGCGGTTTTTTAACTAATGGGTGTCAAACTGTGATGTAGGTTCATTTTCCGTTAGCCCTAGCGGCACGCGGTACAATGGATAAGGATTGGCAAAAGGCCATCATCATTATCGTTTGCCCAATAATCGATTCTTAAGTATAAAAATTATTTATAAGTACTATAATTAATATAAATGTAAATAAATGAATTTAATATACAACTTTGTACCTTGCAAAGGAATTTTCCTATAAAACGGCTTGGAAGCCTATTTGCCGTTGGACTTTTAATAATAGGATGGATTTTTTTTGATGAATTATGCTGTAAGGAATTTTGAAATGAACGAGAATATAAAATTCATAGAAGGTTGTTTTAGTCCGGCCGAGGCTGCGGACGTATTACTGTCATTGCTCAATGACAAGATAAAATTTCACACCGTAAAATCCCTTAACCTACGGCAAGGCGAATCAAACGAAGCATGTAGCTCTGCAGAGCGCATAAAAGTTTTAAAGGAGGCAAAGAAACGGGTAGAGCAATTAGTGCTTCAGGCCCACAAGAACGGCGAAGAATTGCAAATTGAGAGTTTTATAGAAATTAATCTGATCGATAGATCCAAAAATATAAAAATTTGACAAACCCCCGCAGTTCCAATTGTAAAACGTATCGCTTACCAATCTGCTTTCATAATCAATTCCAACCTTATTTCATCATTATATAATCGTGGAAAACAACGAACAAGTTCCTATGTCCCAAAGTCAAATATCAACAAGCGAAGATTCGGTCGGCACAACATCTTCAAAAATTATTATCCTTCTGTTCTGGTTACTTTTAGCTGTAAATATGGGTCTGTTGTTCTATTACTTTCCCAACATTCCCCAGTGGCGGTATGAAAATAGTTTTAAAATTAATGGTTTTACCCTACTGATCTGGACTACCGTTACTTTTTTTAGCGCACTGGTGGGCACCTATGCAGGTAATTATTTAAAAGGATTTAAGTATAGATCCAAGTTTATGGTGCTATGTTTGTTCTTTACACTGTCGGTAATGCTGTTTGTCGCATCGGAACATATCCTACCGTTACTTTTAAGTTGGTTGGCCATGGGGCTCATCATGTCCAGGCTGATAGGAATAGATGCAAGATGGGGCGAAGCTCGGGAGGCCGCTACCTTTACCTTGAAATACTTTATAACGGGCACCCTTTTCCTAAGTGCAGGAGTACTGTTGTTGGCCTACCACAGCAACATGTACACAGTGAGCGGAATCCTAGGTGCTTTGGGCGAACTACCGCCACACCTTACTCTTATTGCAGCACTATGTATCATTATCGCGGCCATTGTGCAATCTGCCATCTATCCTTTTCATCGTTGGCTGCTCTCGGCCATGACGGCACCTACGCCGGCATCTGCGCTCATGCACGCCGGGTTTGTGAACGGTTCAGGTATTTTATTAGCTCTATTTTCTACTGTTCTGTTTGCTTCGGATACGCTTAACCTCCTTTTTATTATCGGTGGTTTAACGGCTTTAATAGCGCAGTTTACCAAATTGTTACAGGTAAACGTAAAACAGAAATTGGCCTGTTCTACCATTGCCCAAATGGGCTTTATGATCATGCAGTGTGGGCTAGGATTTTTTAATGCCGCAGTAGCACACTTAATTCTTCATGGATTTTATAAGGCTTATTTGTTCTTGGCCTCGGGAGAGGAAATTGCTCGTTCCGCGCCTCAAAAGTCTCCACATATTGGGATAAAGCCCTTACAGGCTATTGTAGTATTGGCCTTTGGTCTTCTGGGCGCCTTTCTGTTTACGCAGCTAACAGGAAAAGGAACTAGTGTAGACAGCGGAATTTTTTTAACATTGATCGTGGCGATTACCGTGGGGCAGGTGACCTATAATATTGTCAAGGAAAAGAGTTTGTCCCTTATACAAAAGATTTTTTTACCTCCCGTACTTTTTATTGCTGGTATAGGCGTATACGCCTTAATGTATAACGGTGTAACGGCGGTAATGGCAGATATGCCCTTGGTGGCGGTTGCGCTGCCCCTTTCTGTCATACAGATTGGATTTGGAGTGGTATTCCTGATCGGATTTTTTATCATGAAATTGGGGATCTACCAAAACATTCCATGGCTTTACGTAAAGCTCATGAACATATCACAGCCTTATAAGAAGTCCGTTTTATTTTATAAATCTAAATCCTAACGATGCCAAAAAATATGTTGAACAGTATAAACGAGGCATCCAGAGTTATTGGGAAAACCTGGCCCTTGTATTCCTTTGTAACCTCTAATCCCTTATCGGGGTATGAGCAAGTCCCTTTTACAGCTGCCGTGGATAGCGCCAAAACACTTTTGGATGCTAATATGTTTCCGGAAACGGCTTTATATAGGCAAGCGTGGGAGCAAGGCGAAATAGACAAAAAGGTAGTGGAGAAGCTATTGCGGGAGAACGGATATACAGCATTGCCGGATTTCTATTTGAAGAAGATGGAAGCCCATAAAGTGGAAAGCAAAAAGAATCAAAACCACCAGCTGGATAACATAATGGCCAAATGGCTCGCAGCCTTTATGGACGAAGGTTTGGCCGAATGGGAAATGCCGGGAAAGGAAGCAGGCTTTTACAAGGCGTGGCGAAAACTGGCCCGTTTTGATGAAGAATTGGGTATAAAATTGATCGCTGACATACCCAAGACCAGTGCCGAGGCATTGGAATACGTCTTGGCGGATTACGAGGAGACGGATTATCTAACTATATTCTCCATTCATTTGGCGGCTTTGCCAGGATGGACGGGGTATATCAATTATCGTGTGGCATCGGATTCGCTTTGGCAGCAGACCTATCCCATAAGCTTGGAAGATTATTTGGGCGTCCGTCTTTGGATCGCACAACATTTGAAACTACCTATACGACAGGAAGTGTTTACGGACCCGACAGACAAGGAGATGGCAACGCTCCAATATATTTGGTTAAAGGCATGGGAGGAGAGCTGGCAACAGCAATTGGTAGGAACCTTGGGCCTGCAAGCCATTTCCGGAATGCAAGATGAAAAACAACCGTTGACGCCCGATGCCCAATTGGTGTTTTGTATAGATACCCGATCGGAACTGATCCGGAGGCACGTAGAGTCCAAGGGCAATTATGAAACTTTTGGCTATGCCGGATTTTTTGGTATAGCGATGGATTATACCAATTTGGACGATGGTCTTGACCGAAAATCATGTCCGCCGATACTTGCATCCGCCTATTTGGTTTCAGAAGCGCCCCAAGCTGAGAAGAACGAAAAATTACAGCGCTACGAAAACAAGACCAACAATCTAAAATTTGGGGAGTACTTTCTAAAACGTATGAAAAACATGCTCCCCTCGGCTTTCGGTTTTGTAGAGGGTTCCGGATTCTTCTATGGTTTTTATTTGTTGATTCGTACCTTATTGCCCGGACAATTTTATCGTTTCAAAGCGAAAAATACACCTACGCACGAGCACTTGTGTACCCCCGAAATAAATAGTGCCAATACCAACGAAACCCTTGTGGCGACCATACCTTTGCAAGAAAAGGTAGGCATTGTCAAATCTGCCTTTGCCCTTACCGGATGGAAGGAATTTGCTCCCTTGGTGCTTTTTGTGGGGCATGGAAGCCACTCGGCCAATAATCCCTTTGGCTCCAGTTTGGATTGTGGGGCCTGTGCCGCAAGTCCGGGGCGACACAATGCCCGTATGTTGGCGCGGTTGGCCAACGACCCCGAGGTCAGAAAATCCTTATCGGCCGACCATAGTGTACACATCCCCGATACAACAGTATTCATTGGGGCGGAGCACAATACTACTACCGATGCTATTGTACTTTTTGATTCCCAAGTGCCCGGTTCGCATAAAGAACGGTTGGCCGCCTTGAAAAAAAGTTTGGGGTTGGTACAGCAAACGGCTACGCAAGAGAGATTGGGCAGTACCAACAATAGTGTGGCCATGGCCCGGCGGAAAGCCAACCTATGGAGCGAAACCCGACCGGAATGGGGATTGGCCAAGAATGCAGGTTTTATTGTAGCGCCAAGGTCGCTTACCAAGGCCGAAAATCTGGACGGCCGCTGTTTCCTGCATTCCTATGATTGGAAATTGGACGAAAGCGGCGAAGCCTTGGAGGGCATTATGCAAGGGCCTATGGTAGTTACCCAATGGATCAATAACCACTATTATTTTTCTATGGTGGACAACGATACCTTTGGCGGTGGTTCTAAAATCACCCATAATGTAACCGGCACTTTCGGGGTGGTTCAGGGCAATGGCGGCGACCTTAAGATGGGTCTTCCGCTGCAGTCGCTCCGGTCGTCGGATACGCAAATGTATCACAAGCCGTTGCGACTTTCGGTACTCATCCAAGCGCCCAAGACTCGGATAGCCAAAATTCTTTCACAAAACGAAAATCTTTCATCGCTCTTGAACAACGAATGGATTTACTTACTGGTCATGGATCCGACGGATAGTAATACCATTAAGCGTTATCAAAAGGATATGGAGTGGGAGACTGTGGAGGGGAAGTCTAATGTGAATAGCCATACTCACTTAAAAACTACTATATAGTTTGTAAAAGAGACCACTTCTAATAAAGAGTCTTTACCTATCCATCACATCATCTCTCCAAAGAAAATAGCGTTCATCAACAATTTATTGGTACCGTACCAAAAGGCCCGGAAATTGGTATTGTCCGTAAACGTAACCACCTTTCCCTTGCCCAGGCCTTGTATCTGAAAAGGAACCGAACCTTTAAGCAGCTCCAAGTTTTCTTCGGAAACATAACCGCTCTGAAGTGGGTCATTGGTGTAGATAATGGGGTTGTTATAACTGTCCTTATTTGGTTTTATATAGACATTGGTATTGCGGAACAAGGATAACTTATCGTTCTTGTAGCCAAAGTTAATAGGGTGGGAGCGATCCAGATTGGCTTCAAAAATAGCACCTCCGGTAACCTGTGCGCCCCTAAAATCGTTCTTCTGCTCAAAGCTGATGTTCTTTCCTACCAAGCTATCTTTTTTAAATTCCAGCTTCATGAACTCGTTTTTGTCTAGCCATTCTGCCATGTTGCGGTAACCGATCAAGGTGCCTCCGTCTTTTACCCATTCCTTTATTTTATCCGTGTTGCCTTTGCTAATGGCATTACCGTAGGCACTGGGTAGGATAATGTCCGTGTACTTGCTCAGGTCTACCGAACTTAAATAGCTCAAATCTATTTTGGTAAGCTGCATAGCATAGCGCGTATCAAAGAGATGCCAGATTTCACCGGCGTCGTAGGAACGGATACCGTCTCCCACTATAATCGCAACTTTTTGTTTATGGATAGGCTCAAAATCGTTACTTCCCAAATCGATGCCCTTTGTATGGCCCGTGCCTACCGAGGTAATATCCAAGTTACTTTCCTTGGCCACTTTTGTCAAAAAAGCGTGCAATTCTGTAGGATTGAGGTCTTGGTCTTGTACGGGAATCATGATGGTGCCGTAATCATAGGTTTTTCCTTCCAAGGTAAAGGGAGTCATACCCACTTTGGCACGTAGCCCCTTTTCTACAATGGCATTCAATGCTTTTGGTGTGTAGTACTCGTTCCATTCAAAAAGGTAGGCATAGTTGCTCTTGGCGCTTACGGTACCTGACAAGGGCGTTAATTCGGTAATTTCCGGGCCTGCGTTACTCAATGAATTCACCTCTGTATAATCAAGGTTAAAAGCCAAGGGGAAGGTCCAGGCGGATACATCGTAAAAAATACTGTCCTTGAAGGTTGTTCGTTTTTCGAACATTCCTTGTATCAATCTCGGATTCTTCTGTTCCATGGGGATGACATAGCTTTTTCCTTTAGCGTAGGATTTTCCGTTTAGGGTAGCGTCATTGGCCAATTCGTGGAATTTTATTTTATGCCGCTGTAGGATTTCCGCTAAGTGCCAAGCTTTGGCGCCGTCTTTACGATCTCCGAAGACGATTCCTTTAATCTTGCCCTTGGCACCTTCGTTTTTAATATCCCGATAGTATTTTTTTTGATAGTCCAGGATTTTTCCACGCATATTGTTCGCCGCTTCAACAGTAGAGACCGCCGTGATAAACTGGTTGCGGATGGTAAAGGGAAAGGTCAATAATCCATTTTCGCTCTCCTGTACATGTCCTCTAGAACTCGCTTGCTCAAATAGAATGCCTATACTACCGTTTACGTCGGGGAAGGTAGAACCTTTGCCATAATAGTAGTCGTCAAAGCCCTCTTCGGAATAATAAAGCGAACCTATTTTATCCAAGGCCTTGGCATGGTAGGTGCCTATTTCGCGTGTTAGTTCCTGATTCATATCCGGCGTCAGGGGATGCGTCCTCATGGGTTCTCCGGGCTGAAAGAAAAAAGTGGAGTTGGTGCCCATTTCATGATGGTCCGTTAAAATATTGGGCATCCATTTATGAAAACTTTCTATACGGGCCCTACTTTCGGGCAACTGTACGGGCAGCCAATCGCGGTTCATGTCAAACCAATAGTGGTTGGTGCGGCCACCGGGCCACACTTCATGGTATTCCCGTTCGTTATTGTCGGCCGTTAGGTTGATGCTTTTATTGGTATTGGCCCAGTAGGCAAAACGTTGCAGTCCATCTGGATTGAAGGAGGGATCCAATAGGATGACCATGGTATTGAGCATCGCCTCAATTTCAGCACCTTGTGCGGCGGCCAGATAATAGGCGTAGGCCAGCGCGGCATTGGAACCGCTGGACTCGTTGCCATGGATGGAAAATCCTTGATACACCACAATGGGCATATTGGCCGTATCCATATCTGCGCTACTATCCGTGAGTGCAACATGGTCTTTTCTTATTTGTTCTATATTCTTATGATTTTGTGGAGTAGTGACCGTCAGCAATAAAAGAGGCCTACCTTCAAAGGTTTCACCCCTATTTTCTATGGAAATACGATCACTGGCATTTGCCAAGGCCTGCATGTAGAAGAGCAGCTTGTCATGGGTTATGTGCCATTCTCCAACTTCGTGTCCAATAATATCTTTTGGTGTGGGAATGGATGTGTCATACGAAACATCCTGCGGGAGGTAATAGCTTAAGTCAAGTTTCTCCTGGGCTATACATGTAAACGGGATGGCGAGTAAGAGGGTAAGTACTAATTTTTTCATGAGTGTTATTGTGTTAGCTATAAAAATATAAAACCCCCTGAAAAGTGGGGTTCTTACTACCGTCTACCGTCTGGTCTCTATTTAAAATCAGATATCGTCAAAACTAACATCGGTAAAATTACTAGTGGTTGTTTCTTCGCTTGCCGCGCCGTTTTCTTCCTCTTCTTTCTTAAAATCTTTCTGATGTCTTTCGGAAATAACTTCGGTACCTTTTTCATTGATAATGTAATCCATCATCTCCTCAATATTTTCTTTAAAGGCTTCAAAATCCTCTTTGTAAAGATATATTTTGTGCTTTTTGTAGTGAAATGAGCCATCGTCGTGGGTGAACTTTTTACTTTCCGTAATAGTGAGGTAATAGTCTCCGGCCTTGGTACTTCGCACATCAAAAAAGTAGGTTCTTCTTCCTGCCCGCAGTACCTTGGAGTGAATTTCTTCTTGATCCATTAAATCTCTTTCGCTCATTTCGTGTGGTTATAAAATATGTTTAATCTATCAAAAATGAAAAAAAAAATGGGATCCGACAACAATTTTCTAGTTTTCTTTCTCGGACAGTTGGTTCTGGTAAAGGGCTTTATAATAGCCTTCCATAGTATTTAACTGATCGTGAGTGCCCTGTTGCAGCAGTTTTCCATTTTCTAATACCAGAATTTTATCTGCGTTTCTGGCGGAAGAAACCCTATGGCTTACGATCAAGGTAGTCCTATTGCTGGATGCTTTTTTTAGGTTGGAAAGTATTTCCTCTTCGGTTTCCGTATCCACGGCGGATAGGCAATCGTCAAATAAATAAATTTTTGGATTCTTCATTAAGGCCCTAGCTATGGAGACCCGTTGCTTTTGTCCACCACTTAAGGTAATTCCTCTTTCGCCCAGCACGGTTTCGTATTGCTTGGAGAAGCCCATGATGTTTTCGTGCACAACGGCCTCTTTTGCAATGGCGACTATTTCTTGGTCCGTGGCGTCGTATTTTCCAAACTTAATATTGTTCTTGATGGTATCCGAAAATAGGAATGCATCCTGCGGCACCGCGCCAATGGCTTTTCTAAGGTCGGTTAGATTGATGTCTTTGATGGGTTGGTCATCGATCAAAATTTCACCTGAAGTGACGTCGTATAAGCGCGCTACCAAATCTAAAATCGTAGATTTTCCCGATCCGGTCTTTCCTATTATGGCTACCGTTTCTCCTTGGTTTATGGTAAACGAAAGGTTCTTTAACGCGTGAATCTCGGTGTCCTCGTAAGTGAAATTCACATTTTTGAACTCTATTTTACCCTTGATGTCATGGGATTGGGATATTCTGTTTTCCAGTTCCGGTTGTTCCTTCAAGAATTCGTTGATTCGTTTCTGGCTTGCCTCGGCCCGCTGTACAAGAGAGGTCAACCATCCTACAATGGCTACCGGCCATGTAAGCATATTTACGTACAGAATAAATTCCGCGATGAGTCCCACACCAATTTCACCGTTAATATATTGCATGCCGCCAATATAAATCACCAGGATATTACTGATGCCAATGAGCAAGACCATTAACGGAAAAAACCAGGCATTTACCTTGGCCAGGGTCATGCTTTTGTCCTTGCCCTCAATGGCCAGTTGTGTCAGTTCCGCATTTGTCTGCGTTTCTAGCGCGTAGGCTTTTATGACCGATATCCCGGAAAATACTTCTTGGGTAAATGTGGATAAGGTGGAAAGGTAGGCTTGCACCACAGTACTTCGTTTATGTATGATTTTACTGATCTGATAAATGAGAACGGATAAAATGGGCAATGGCAATAGGGTGTAGGCAGCTAGGGTGGGTGCCTTTATGAACATTAAGGGAATGAGGCATGCGAAAAGGGTCAAAGTCTGCATGCCGTACATAATAGCCGGCCCCGCATACAAACGCACTTGGTTTACATCCTCGCTTATACGGTTCATTAGATCCCCGGTTCTATTCTTTTTGTAGAAATTTAAGCTTAGGATTTGATAATGGTCAAAAATCTCGTTTTTAAGGTCAAACTCAATATACCGTGAAACGTTGATAATGGTCTGTCGCATTAAAAATGTAAAGAATCCGGAAAGCAGGGCGGCACCTACGGTTATTAAAATATATAGGGTAAGTTGCTCTTGGGCTACATCCTTGACAATATCGTTACGTAAGTATTCCTCTACTACCGTAATGGTCTTGTTCACGTAGGAGGGCATGACCAGTTGGGAAAGCCTTGCGAATATAGTAATCACGACCCCTATTACTAATTTACGCCAATATTTCTTAAAGTATTTGTTGAGGTGCCTAAGTTCCTTCATGAAAGATTAAATGGGAATTGTCGATTTATTATTGTCCAAAGATAGCTTTTTGCTACAGAATCAAATGTTATAAAACACCATTGTTGTCCGGCAACATTTCTGGAATCAAATGATCACTAATCGCAAGCTATAAACTCCAATTCCCTAGCTTGGTATGCTTTTTTGTTTGATTTTGAAGAACGATTTGTCTTTATATTGATTTCCAATTAGCTTTTGTATAGAAATAGGCAGTTTATTGCCATACAGACCTTAAGTTATTTTTTAGTCTGGCAGGAGTATAGTGCACAAATACACTTCATTTTAAGTGACGCGAACTATTTTTATAGAATTTTCTTGATTCTTGATGCAACATTATCGTATGCAAGTATTTTGGGCTTGCAAGAATCAACACGATTATGAACCAGAGCCTTTAGTCCTGTCGCTTATCTCTTGTTACTTATCTCTTGCTTCTTGAAGCGCAGCGTTCTTGTCTCCAGAAAGTAGGTAGTTGTTAGAGGGTAGAGGGTAGTCTAGGTTTTTTTTGAATTTGGTTCAATCCTAAACATTTATTTCTACATTCTACATTTGTCTCCTGTCTCCTGTCTCTTGCTTCTTGTCTCTTGCCCTCTTGTCTCTTGCTCTCTTTTCTCCAAATTAATTACACCTTTCCTATGGATATAAAAAACTTGAGAATAAATGCAATTGCCTTTGCCGTGCTTTAATAGATGCGTACTTTTGTCGCTCAAAACTTCAACCTTAAAAAGTTCTTTAAAATGCTTACAAGACGGCATATCAGGGTAAAAGTGATGCAATGCATCTATGCGCTGATCCAATCCAAGGATGATTCCTTGCAAAAACAGGAAAAGTTTTTAAAAGTAAGTATAGATAATACGTACGTCTTGTATTTGTTGTGGCTAAGTCTCTTTGTTGAAATCCAACAAAAAGCTTCCGAGCAGCTTTCCCTTTCCTTAAAGAAATATATCGCCGATGCCGATATCGGGTATCCGGATACGGCCAGGTTCGTAAATAATAAACTGCTACTGCAATTAAAGAACAACCAGCTCTTAAAAGAAACCTTGTCCAACAGAAAATTGGACAATTGGTATTTGAACGAAGAGTACGTAAAGTTGATTTATAGGGAAATAATCGAGAGTAAGATTTATGATACGTATATGAAACAGCCCGAGACCAGTTTTGCCCAGGATAAGGACTTGGTATTGGAACTGTTCAAGGAAATCATTGCCCCCAATGAAAAAATATATGAGTATTTTGAGGATGACAAGCTTACTTGGATAGACGATATCCCCATTGTAAACACCTTTATCCTAAAGCAGTTTAAAAAGGCAAAAGAGGAACATAACGAATCCTTTTTTCTACCCAAACTGTTAAAGGACCAAGAGGATATGGTTTTTGCGAACAACCTGCTCACAAAGACCTTGCTGAAGAATACGGCATTGGAAAAGGAGATAGAGGGCAAGACCCCAAATTGGGACAAAGACCGTATTGCAGGTATAGATAGTATTTTGTTAAAGATGGCCATTTGTGAGTTACTTCATTTTCCTTCTATTCCCGAGCGTGTTTCCATAAACGAGTATTTGGAGATTGCAAAGGAATATTCCACACCTAAAAGCAGTATTTTTATCAATGGTATTCTGGATAAATTGACCAAGGAATACAAGTCTGAGGGAAAGCTTAACAAAATAGGTAGGGGACTATTATAAAATAATTTTCTAATTTTACGTTTTAATAGTATACTAAATATTTTAAATTATGAGAAAGATAGTTTTAGCCATTGGAATGGTATCGTTATTGGCCTTTACATCCTGTAAGGAAAATGCCTCTGAGAAAATTCAAACGAACAATGTGGCACAGGCCGCAGAGCGCGATGAAGCTGCAAGAGCAGTTCCCGTAATGACTTTTGAAAAATCGGAACATGATTTTGGTACGATCGAACAAAATGCACCTCAGGAAGCTGCCTTTAAATTCACGAATACCGGAAATGCCCCGTTGATCATCACAGACGCCAAGAGTAGCTGTGGATGTACTGTTCCCGACCCACCAAAAGACCCGATTGCTCCTGGAGAGTCCAGCGAATTAGTGGTAAAATTTAATGGTCAGGGACAAAACCAGGTAACAAAGACGGTAACCGTTACGGCCAATACCGCAAAAGGTTCCGAGGTGATTAGGATAAAAGCCTTTGTAAACCCTGCAGGAGCTGCTCCGTTAGGACCGGTAAAATAATTTTCAATTTAAATAAAAACCTAAGATGGGCGATATAGGACAGTTTCTTCCAATGATATTGATTTTTGCGGTAGCGTATTTCTTTTTGATACGACCACAAATGAAGCGGCAAAAGGACGAGAAGAAGTTTTCGGCGGAATTAAAACGCGGTGATCGTGTAATAACCAAAAGCGGGCTACATGGAAAAGTAGTGGATATCAATGACAAGGATTTTTCATGTATTTTGGAGACCATGGCCGGGAAATTAAAGTTTGATAGGTCTTCCATATCCATGGAGATGAGCAAAAAGTTGTCCGCTCCCGAAGATAAGAAGTAGCATAATACGTTTTACTATAAAGCACTAACAGCGATGTTAGTGCTTTTTTTATTCCTAAAATCCCGTATCTTAGGAATCTAAAATAATTACATATGTCATTGGATAGAAGAACGTTTTTAAGAAAAGGAACGGCAGGCTTGGCTATTACGGGAGCTTCATTTTTATTTCCCATGGAGCTTTTGGCCGCGGTAAGAAAGAAAGTAGGCCCTAACGATACCATTAATATAGGAGTGATAGGATGCAAGGGAATGGGCTTTTCCGACCTTGTGTCCATGCTAAAAATCAGCGAAACCAATGTTATTGCCCTGTGCGACGTGGACGAAAGCGTATTACAGGCCAGAACGACGGACTTGGAGAAAGCGGGCATTAAAAAGCCAAAATGGTACAGGGATTACCGTCGGCTTCTAGAGAATAAGGATATAGATGTGGTCATCATAGGTACCCCGGACCACTGGCATTGTCTACAATTGACCGATGCACTCCAAGCCGGTAAAGATGTGTATTGCGAAAAGCCCATTGCCAATTCCATACAAGAGTCCAACCTGATGTTAAACTATGTGACAGCTAGCGACCGTATGGTGCAAATTGGGCAATGGCAAAGGAGTCAGCCGCATTTTTTAGATGCCATTGCGTACGTGCATTCCGGACAATTGGGAGAAATACGATTGGCAAAGGCCTGGGCCTACCAAGGTTGGATGAAACCGGTGCCAATGATAGCCGATAGTCCCGTGCCAGCAGGGGTGGATTACGATATGTGGCTAGGGCCAGCACCCAAAAGAGATTTTAACGCCAATAGGTTTCATTTTAATTTTAGGTGGTTTTGGGATTATGCAGGTGGATTGATGACCGACTGGGGCGTACACCTAATAGATTACGCCTTGTACGGTATGAAGGCCGGAACTCCAAAATCCGTAATGGCAATTGGGGGAAAATTCGCCTATCCCGATGATGCCTCCGAAACACCGGATACCCTGCAGACCGTTTATGAATATGACGGCTTCTCCATACTGTGGGAACACGCCACAGGAATAGATGGCGGTAATTATGGTCGCAATCATGGGATAGCCTTTATAGGAAATAATGCCACTTTGGTCTTAGATCGGCAAGGTTGGGAGCTTATACCCGAAAATAGGGCCAAGGAAGGGAAGGATAAAATAGAAGCCGTTTCTTTTGATCGGGGAACTAAAAATGGATTGGACCTGCATATGGTCAATTTTATCGAGTCCGTAAAGAGTAGGGATGCTTCCAAACTTACCGCACCTATTAAGGTGGGCTACGATGCCGCTTTGGTTTCCCACATGGGCAACGTAGCCTTTAAAACAGGAGATCGGATTTATTGGGATGAAGCCACGGGTCTTTTCAAAAGCGAAGCGGCCAATGAATTGATTACGGTCGATTATCAGAATGGGTGGAAACTTCCTCTTCTTTAGACTAGAAACAGGGGATAAAAGAACCAAGAGTCAAGAAACAAGAACCAAGAAACAAGAACCAAGAAACAAGAACCAAGAAACAAGAACCAAGAAACAAGAA
>Ga0136560_1000769_pt1 | contig 16175 bp, 29 predicted proteins | sample AntRauMeHopE1497_FD_104925 | JGI IMG/M metagenome (GOLD analysis project Ga0136560, IMG submission 104925) | Saline lake microbial communities from Rauer Islands, Antarctica - Metagenome Hop E1 #497 | ecosystem: Environmental > Aquatic > Non-marine Saline and Alkaline > Saline | place... | reverse complement strand
CCCAATAGTGAAACGCCTAGAATGGCACCAGGGCGTCTATCGTTTGGCGAAGTGCAGCTTAAGCCAATTACAGCCACTTCAAGCGTGTCAGTTCTTTAGTCATCAACGTCATTGCTTGTATCGTGGCAGGAACCAAGAGACGTTCGCGGATCAACAGTGAGTGCATATACCATAGAATGGTTCTCAGCTAAAGGTCGACATGCCGTGCAGGTGCTTGAAGTGTCTGATGCTGTCGGAGGCACATTCGAGCTTGGGCTGTTCGGGTAGAGGACCACAGTGTTGCCGCATGACATTTCTGCACGAAATCTGGAAGCCGCGATCGAAAGTTTTGCAACAGTTCCCGAAGTCCGAGTTGAACGGACCGAAGTGCCGGATATCGTAAACAGTGATGGTTCAATCACGTTGTAGTGGAAGATCACTTTTGTCGGCATCCAGGGTACTGTTGGCGGTACTCTTACGGTTTTGAGTGAAGATCTACTGACGGACTCGCAGTCGGCAATCGCAGCTACGACTGCCATCCGAGCAACGCAGGACGAAATCATTGGTAATGCTGGCACAGCAACAGTTCAACAGGGTGCTAGCCTCGTATCTATCCCTGGAGACGCGTCATCTGCTGTTCACGTTGGTGCTTATATTACGATTGGGGCTGGGACATCGTCCGTGTTTCTAGTCGAGCAAGTTCAGTACGACACAATCACTTCAACAACTACCATTGGTTTCACTGGAGGGTATTCCGGTGCTACCGACACATCGACGACCATTCGCACAGGCCCCGCAGTTCCAGGGGCTATTCCGAGCAAGTATGGAGCCGTTGAAATCGAGAGGTCGGACTTGCTTGGAAGTTCTGGTGCAGCAATGAACTCATCAGCATGGTAGCCATATGCTGGTGCACTAGAGCACATGATTCAGCAGCTGGAACCAGGCACGGTGTACTCAGTTCTGGTGGCTGCAACGAACGATCGTGGGACCGGCCCCTTCCAGAGGAGTTCTCCGCGATCAGCTGCTCCACTCGTGCAGAGCCCGGACTCTCCTCAGAACGTAGAGTTGTTCGTTGCCTCATCAACGGCCCTAAGGGTCCTCTTTGAGGCACCTGTATCAGACGGTGGAATCGAAGTAACTAGTTATGTGATCGAGTGGGATACTTCGAGTACTTTTATGTCAGGTGTGGGATAGGCACCGCTAGGTTCCACTGAGAAGTTCTACAGTCGGAATGGATGCTCTGGCAGTCCATGTGAGGTGATTCTAGAAGGGCTCTAGACAGGTACAGAGTATTTTGTACGCGTTTTCGCTTCGAATAGGGAAGGTTTCTCTGAGAGGCCGGGCCGCCCGTCCCATCGATCATCAACGCCGGTGGCACCTCCATCTGCCCCAATTATGGTTACAGCCGTGCCATCGTCCGAAGATTCAATCGTAGTCAGCATTGTGCCACCATTGGATAACGGAGGGGTGGAAATTACCGAGTACGTTATCGAATTAGACGCAGCAGAATCACGAGGGTACTTAGCAGGTGCTAGCAGCAGAATGCTATATTCGAGACACGAAGTGCAGATCATCACTATTAGCTCCCCTGAAGATTCGCTGGAGGGCTCATTCCGCATTAGGTTCTTGGATCATCAAGCAAGTGATATCAGCGTTCATTCTACAGCCGAACAGATGCGACATGCACTAGAGTCACTTCCAGTGACAGGAACAGTCGCAGTTCGCCTCTTGGAGCTTGGGGATGAGGATCGATTCGGGCACCAATGGGTGGTGCGTTTCCTTTCGTTCGATGACGACGTGCCAAGCATGGAAGTTTCAACGAGTGAAGGTTCGAGCTGGGGTGCCGTTGCTAGTGGAATCGCTTTTGGCGTATCTGCACCGACCAGTAGTATAGCCCCGGGCGGAGCATTCGTGAGAGTAGACGAGGCTGCGAAAGGCCTTGAGGGATTCGAGCAGCAGGACGTATCGATTACTGAAGCAGTTGGTGGAGCTTTCAAGTTGATCTTCAAAGGATAGAAGTCGGCTGCAATTCCGTACGACGCAAACGCGAGAGTTGTGCAGGTGGCACTCGAAGCCCTTCCCTCGCTTCGAGGTGAGGTTCGGGTCACAAGGTATCAGGCAGTGAGCGCCAACGGGTTCGTCTGGAGCATCGTTATGCCCAGGCTCCGTGGTAATCAGCCTTTGATGGCAATCGATGCTAGTGAATTGGTGTCGTCAGATACTTCCGGCGGTAACGTTCTAGATGCGTCTGTAACCGAACGCTCGCCCGGCCAAGTGCCTTCCATGGACAGTTCTGCCAAACTGCGTCAAACAGTGGTAGTCTCTAATAGCACTGTATTGACCGATGGTAGAATCGAGGCTCGAATCTCTTAGCTTGACTCTGGGTCGCCGTACTATGTCAGAGTAGCTGCTTGGAATGGGGTTCTAGACCAACTCGGTCCTTTCGCGTACTTGGAGCAAGGAATCGTACGAGGAATGCCTCGCCTACAACCCCCACGGATGGTCTTAGTGACTGCATCAGGACTTAATTCACTCGAAATTTCATGGGAGTCACCAGGCAATGCCAACATTGGAGGTGAGGTTGGTGTGCCTGCGATCCGTGAAGTCACCGTTGACTGGGATCCGAACCCTGGAAACCCCGCGAAGTATGTCATTGAAGTTTCGGCAGATCACTCAGACTCGACAGTTGCTATCACGCAAGGGACATCATTGGCTTCACCCCACGGTTTCTTCAGTATTGATGTAGATGGGTTTGTTGGTCAGCAAATTCCGACCGATGCGACGCCCTTTGAGCTACAAGAAGCCCTGGAAAGCCTGCCTAATGTTGGATCTGTTCAGGTTTTACGATCTGTGATGTAGGCACCAAGAGCTGGTTTTACGTGGGAAGTTTCATTTGAGCAATATGCAGGTGGTGCTTCCGTTGTGGAGATAGATAGCTCAGGTGTGTCAGCTCCACGTCTGCACGGATCACGCAATTTCATCGCTGACTTGGTAATCTCATCTGAACCCTTGACTGAAAGCTCAGAGCCGCCCTTCGATGCGGGCACGACTGGTATGGAAGTTCTTCCGTTGGGGCGCCGAAGGCTGGTGCCTGAACCAGAGGTGCAGCTTATTACTATCACTGGGCGAAGCCGGGACTTGCACGGTAGTGTGATGTTCTAGTTTAGGGGCATGGACTCGATCTCGGTGGCAGTGAATGCTAGCAGTGAAGAGATGACGATTGCACTTGAGTCTATTCGAGGCCTGGACGGCATAATCGTTAAAAAGACAGTGCGCCAAGAATCAACGGATAACTTACCGTTCGAGAAATACACGGTCGAGTTCGAAGTAGCCTTCAGTTCCTCAGCCTACTTGAATCTCGGGTCCCTTGGGTCTGTGCCCCTACTTCTAGTGTCGACCGATGGGCTCTCATTCGGATCTCAAGGCCCAGCAGCCTCCCGTGGAGATGGAACTTTCTTTGGCATGTTCGGTTCGCAATTCATAGCAACCACGGCAAAGTTGCGACGCGGTGGGATTGAATCCCGTGCGAGAGTGAATGGCGTGGACCCTGACGCGGCATACTATGCCAGGGTAAGGGCAGGAAACGGAGTGCTGCCGCAGTCATCCTTTTAGCTAGCTCCTTTTAGCGCATAGCCTGCGGCTCAACCTCCTTAGCCGCCACTAAGTGCCGAGGCTTTATCCGTGTCATAGTCAGTAGTGCTTGTGCAGTGGAGCATGCCAGCCCATACCAATGAAGGCTCAATTTCGTCGTATCTGGTCTAGTACGGCGCAACACCGAACTTCTCTGGGTCGCCCCGACAAACGGTTGTCCGGGCTCCGAGGACGTATGTAACAGTAGGTGGACTCTCATCATCAACTAGGTACTATTTCCGCGTATTTGCTTAGTCGAACGTAGGTTCTAGCAAACCTGTACTCGTGGTTCCTCGAAAAGCCACCCATGGTCATCGACTTCTAGTGTAGGCGGTATCATCTCAGACTGGGCAACCAAGAACTACGTCTGGCGAGTATCGAATCCGGTATGGAAAGCATGTTTCATCCCCGGTTGCATTCGATGCTTCTGAAGAGTCAATGGGAAATGCGTTGAATGAAGTCTTGAGAAGTGCTCAGGACTATACGAGCAGCAGCCTCCAACCCATCGTAGAAGTACTGCGTTCGGAATAGTCCGCTTACCTAGATAGCGGAACGAACTCGTCCACATATTTAGAATGGATTGTTGCAATTGATCCGGCGTACGGTGCTCTTGAGGATGACATCAGTGTGATTGATTCGAGCTCCGAGAATTCGACTTGGCACGTGCAAGAAGTTCGCGTGAGTATTAATGTTCCGGCTGGTGCCAGCGGAAGCAGCGTTCAGGCTAGTGCATCTGTGCTAGGGGACGTTTCCGGAGAGATCCAATTCCAGCTAGACGGCTAGTTGAGCGCTTGCCTAGAGTTACGGAGCATGTTGGCATCAGATGTTGAAACCATCGTTGCTAGCCTATACGGCGTCAGTCCAACTGCCGTTACCGTTGATTTGAGCCAATCCGTCGAGGCAGGTATTGGGATCACCGCAACAATTTATGTAGATACATCCGTGGCAGCCGTATCCGCATTAAGCGTTCGGACATAGGCTGCAGCGTGCGTTCCGTTTGCAAGGTCCCTTGGTGGCGAGTCGATCCAGCTAGCAGCAGTATCTAGCACCAATATTCTATAGCACTCTGCACAGTTGGAATTGTTTGACCACCCATTGAATGCAAGCGTAAGCACGATACTTATTGGACCCAGTGACGGGAGTGGACTCCTGCCAAGTGTCGTACCCCCGTCACCTCCTCGAAATGTTCGGCTGTCTATCGTATCTGACGGCGAGCTTGGAGTATCGTTCGAGCAGCCGTTGTTCGCCGGCGGAGGCGGTCCTGTCACAAAGTACCTAGTAGAGTACAGCAAGCGAAGAACGTTCCCCCACGATGAATTTGATTCTACTGTTTCTTTGGTAGTATCTGAGCCCGATTGTGATCTCGGAGGGTACGCATTCAGGTATTGCGAATGGGGAACTGGGCACTCCGATGCTTCTAGTGGTGGTCTGGTGCACAGGGTGAAGCTAAGCCCAAAAGACTTGCTCGAAAGTGGGACGCCGTATTTCGTACGGGTTCGAGCGTTCACTTCGGGCGGGCGATACGGGTATGCCTCCGTATCAGCGCCTGAGGCAGCAATTCCTACGCTGCAACTGCCCCCAAGACCGTCAGTATCTGTTGCAATAAGCCCGATCGACGCAAATGACTAGATTCAACTATCGGTAACAGATCCCGTAAAGAATGCTCTCGGTTTCTACACCCGGGATGGAGGCGCAAACAATCAGTCAATTATCAGTTTCTGGCGCGTTGAGATTGACAAGACATTGTCCTTCGACTCGCGGTGCAGGCTGGGTGGGTCTGCGGGCGGCTTTGATCAACGCGGTCGCGATACCTGCGTTGATGTAGTTTATGACTATCCCAATTTCGTCTCGGATGGAGACTTGGCCCTAGGTGACAGTGTACTGGAGTGCCCGGTCGGTTCGCCGTGCTCGTTCGCCGCAGGAGCCGAAGTGTAGCTGATTTCATTTTCAAGTGATGCTGGCAAACTTGCGTTCGGCCAATTCAGAATGCAGCTGGAGGCAAATGTGACAGAGTGCATCAACATTAACTCCACCTCGGCTGAGTTTGCGTAGATTCTAAATGACGCAATTGACCCTGTGGGCGTAGATGTACCGGTAGAAGTATCAATGCGCACCTCGTCTAGAGAATCATACATTTCGGCTGGGGACGCTCGACAGTATTATGTCAAGTTTTCGGGTGCTAGCGTCACTGGGAATCAATAGAGGCTTGAATTGATTGACTTCAGCGGTGAATGTGATGGCGAGCAAATTAGAGGAGACCCCATGGCGCCAATCAGTGGGCTGAGAACGTCAACCGAGGAGATAAACCAGGGAGGTTCACTTGAGGCTGGTTAGGAGTACTATATCCGTGTCAGGGCTGTCACGTCTCTTGGCCAGGGCGAGCCGTCTTTGGTCACCCAAGCCACACCTATGGGAGTGCCAGGCGCACCGCAGGACGTGCTGGTGCAAGCCGTTCCAGACGACGGTACTGCGCTCGAGGTGAGCTGGAATACCCCGTTTGATCTGCGCGGTTCAACTCTAGTCGGATATGTCGTACAGTGGGTGTCTATTGCTCCTGGATCAGTTGCTTTACAATAGCAAGCTGAATCACAAAGCTAGCCTGCCGCTTTCGGGGAGCTTGGATCTGCCTTGCAATCGGAGTTGAACGCGGGGAGCCTTTGCGGGACAGGCAATCTGACTGATTGCATCGAGGTACTCGCCCCATTCGCAGGCGCGGAAATTCCTAGGAGCGCGACTATATAGAGCTTGGTACCCGGTAGCACCTATAGTGTCCGCGTTTTGCCTTTGAACTCAGCCGGGCTGGGGTCTCCAGGATACGGGACTCCAAAGTGCCAACAAGTGCTTGATTCTTGCACGCCGCTACTTATTCCTAGGGAGCTCCCCACGGTGCCTGTAGATGTTGTTTTGAGTACACCTGGCTCTGCGAACTAGTTTACGTCGAACGAATTGCTCCTTTCGTTCAGATCCGGCAGCGTGCAAGGGGCAAATAACTCAGAATACCGTGTTGAGTTTGACATTAGCCCCACATTTGATAGCAAGAATGGCTTGCCCATGAGTGCTGGATGGAATGGAACCGTCAACGAGCTTACGTCCCCGCTTGTTTAGGAGAGCGCATCGGTAGGCGAAGAACTGTTCTACTCTATCCGGGGATTGACTCAGGGTGTTAATATTTTCGCACGGGTACAAGCGAAGAATTCACTAGGATTCGGGTCTTTTTCGGCTACACTCTCTGGGAAGCCATACGTTATTCCAGCTAGGCCCCGATTCGTTGCATTGAGCGCTCTGCCCGAGGCACACTCGGGCTCCACGCGAGAGCGCGGTACCAGCCTCATGATTGAAGTCTCCCCACCAGCTGATTTCGGGGGTGATGCGATAGACGAGTACCGCCTGGAGTGGAGCATAGAGCCCATGAACGAATGCAACGATCTCGCATCAGTGCACTAGTACCGTTGTGATGTCCAGGTCATCATGCCTACTGAAACTGCTGTGGCGGATGCGACTTCTCTCTCGGGTTTCTTTCATCTGAGCCTCAATACTCAAACCTGTGGTGCATGCGCAATCCGAACTCAAGAACGCGGGCCTCGACTATCGCCTGATGCCAGCGCTGCAGAAGTAGAGCTGGCGATCGAATCGATGAGCAATTCAGGAGATGTACTTGTTAGCAGACTGGCCTTACAGCCTCCAGGCCCAGGGTTCCCAGGTCTGTACGAGTGGCAAGTGACCTTTCTTACGCTAATTGGCGATGAAACCCTGTCGACTGGGGGCAACGTGACGATCGGCGGAGTCCCTTTGCTTGGCGTACACACCGAACAGCTAGTCGGAGCTGCAAGTGATAATTCAACCCTTATTAATAACGCAACTGCATTTGGACGGGTAGTTGGAGTGAGACCTGCTGGGTATTGCGCTGCCAGCGAACAGGAATCGTTTGAGCTCTATCCCGCGGGAACACCTGTGGAATGTGTCTCGGTTGACGCAAGTGCAACTGGCACGGAGCCATCAACTACGTCAATTGCTGGCTTGATTCCGGGGACTCAGTATTTTGGCCGTGCGATGGCAAAGCATAGTCTTGGCTTTGGCTCCGTCGAGTACACTGCACCCCGTGGTGTTGCTCCGCCGAAATAGCCGCCTATGGCACCTGTCTCTCCGTATAGCGACCAAGTGGCGCCTCTATTGAGGCCTATGTCATCCAGCAGGCTTCAAGTGCTGTTTCGGTCGAACGTATTTGACGGGGGAGATCCAGTAGTGCGTTTCAAGGTAGAGTGGGACACATCTCCAGAATTCAACTCTTTAGTGAACCCATCCACCGGGGCTCATGGCTTCGCCGGAAGGGTTGAGCTTGATGTCACAGCAGGTTCCAATCCTAGGGACATTCGATCGTACATTATTCCCGATGCGCCGCGTCAAGGTAACGGTGTCCGTTATCCTGCCGAAGATGCAGAATCGTAGCTGGTAGAGGGAAAGACATACTACGTGAGAGTGTTTGCATACAATGGAGCTGCCCGATACAGTGAGGCAGTGCAAACAATGCCCTCGTCAGTCGTAGCGTCATAGGTTCCTGATGCACCTCTCGATGTAGTTGCGGAGCAAGTCAACGGTTCAAGTTCCAAGGTGGTCATATCATGGCTGCGACCCAGCAGCCGAGGATCTCCCATCTAGACGTACGCTTTGCAGTAGTTCTCAAGAAGCGACACTCAACCACATCTTGGCAGGCGAGAAATTCAGAGAGTTACCATCCTGTCATCGAACAGCACCGATGCACCAGTCGGAGGCATCGGGCCAAGAGCTTTCGGGGGATCATACACGCTTGGGTTTGGTTTCAGTCTATCGAACCAACTGCCCGGAACTGTCGACCTAGTAGCACAGTAGGTCATATAGGTTGCTCGTGGTTCTCTACCAGTGCAGCCATCATCGACGTTCCGCATTGAGTTTGACACAAGTGGTTGCTCTGATTGTGCGGTACAGTCGGTCGAGACCACTGAACCTATCCCTGCGAGTGCCTAGGCTGGAAGAATCGAAAACGCTTTGGAGCGATTAGTCAATCTCGGCGACGTCGCTGTATCCCGCAAAACGTCACCGACCAACATTGGTCTTGGAAGGCATGAGTGGATAATTGAGTTCACGGCTGATGCTTTCACTAGCAGATCATCTCCGGTTCCTGCATTGCGAGTCATTTCAAATCAGATTTAGGATCTGAGCGGAGCTAGCGTGTCAGTGTCAATTTCGCAATCGGTCATCGCACGTAGTTCGCACGACCTCACTTCGTATGTGCAACGCTGCGATAGGTTATAGATTGCAAACCAAGTATTTAGAGTACACAGCACCAACGTGTTTGACTCCGATACGGTGCCTTTAGCATCTACCGGCGACTGTTCATAGCGGAGCATTGCTAGAGGAGGGACACTCGTAGGGGCCCGTGCCTCAACAGTGCCGCGCACAGGGCCGTTGCGATCATCTGATCCAGCGGCAGTCGTTCGTGAAGCTCTTGAAGCCTTGCCGTCTCTAGGTCCAGTTTCGGTTGGAGTTTCTTCCTTCGGCAGGCCCAATGCCACATCAAATTACACACTTGTTGCACGCAGTGTCGCAAGTGCTGCAATGTAGCCTTATTCATCGCAACCAACCATTTTGGTTTCATCGTACCTGAATAATACGATAGATTTTTCAGATTGGAAACTGGAGATTGATATTGAGTTTGTTTCCACAGTGAATCCCAATACCGCGGAGGTGCTTGCACTCGGCAACATGCGCGATATCCTCCCGCTAATTGAGGTAAACTCTGATGCAGTTAGTGGCTTACATGATGTCATAGTTCATCGCACGGTAGAAGGCGTAACTCCGAACGATTTCAAGGAAATAAGTGTTCTGGCATCGTCCGTGAATGATTTGCGCGGACGGGCTTCGGTTGAAGTTGGATAGCTCCGCGATGACACCAGGTACTTCTTTAGGGTGCAAAGTGTCAATGCGAACGGAATCAGCAACTCTGTAACAACTAATCCGGAGTCAATCGTACCTGCAGATGTGCCTGTTGCTGTCGTTAGCGTAAGGCTGCTTCCCCGTGACCAGAATTCCCTATAGATCGAGTACGACGAGATTCGTCAAAAGCTGTATCCCGATGCACAATCAGATGTAAATGGATACAGGATCGAGTGGTCAACCCAAATGGAATTCATTCCAAGCCAAGTTGCGACACGACTTGTGCAGCCTAATCGTAGGGTACAGCGGCTAGCTATTGATGCTGATCGCGGGACCGTTACTGGCTCATTCTCGATCGCTGTGCGTAATGGGTTCTATGGCAGATTTACATAGCAGATGGGGCGTGAATCTCATATGCTATTTAGCGTCGGCACTGGCTCATCCCTTGTACAGAAAACAAGTGGCGTCGGAAGCATTCAAGCTACTGTGACTCCTGGCGAGCTCATTTAGGTTGCAGGTGAGGTTTTCCGCGTTTACAGACCATCGAGTTTCGATGAAACTCCCACCCCGCTGAATGCGAGCTCGTTCCTCCTTGCCAGTCGGGATGACGCGGCAAGTATCGTTACATGGACCGGTTATTCTCTCGTCAACCAGCCGGTGTTCCGATTGTCAACTTCAGTAGGCGCTGTATCAGCAGCGCAGGGTTCAGATTAGCTTGAAACCGCATTCTTGACTTCCGGAGGCACGACATTGACAAATGATTTGTCTGCAGTGCTGAGTATTGGCGATAGAGTTCGAATCGGAGATCCGATGTTCGGAGAAATATATAGGGTTCGAGCCCAGCCGACATCAAGCATCGTGATGTTAGCCGATGACTCTGAATCTCGCGAGCTGAAACCATCAACATACGACAGACCTGATGGGCCTAAGGGCAGGCCGTTTGCGACTATGTACGTAGAAGAGAAGACGATTGATCTTGCCATGGAGTCCTCTGCTGAAGTTGTTCGCAGCGCACTTATGTAGTTACCATCAATCACGTCCGTAGAGGTATCCCGAGAGGTTGTCAGCAACGGGTTCGAGTGGAGGATCACCCAGACGTCGGCTTTCCCTGCCCGCCCGAGCGGTGAAGACATTGACACGGTTGCAACATTGTCTACGTCCGAGCGACCTTTGAGCATCAACGCACAGAGTTTAATCGCAGGCCCAGGTAGTACCTTAGTGGCCGAAGTAACTTCTATAGGATAGGAAGTTATACAAGGTGGCAGCATACCTGGCTATGATGGAGGGAGTCTGTTCGTGCGCATCTCTGCGCGCAATGCCTTCGGATACGGACCGACTGGAAGGAGCTTCCCCCTGAGTCGAGTACCCACACCGTAGGCTCCATCCATTCCAATCAACGTGTAGGTAAAACCGAACGGCGAGTCAGCCCTCACAGTTGCGTGGGACGAACCGGAAGTATTTGGTGGGGATATTGTAACTACGTACGACGTGGAGTGGGATGTAGCGCTTTCTTTTGACTCTGACGGAGGCAAGCCAGTGGGTAGAGCAACCGTATTTGGCACATCGGCTCGACCCTTGCGAGACGTACAATCATTCTCAGTGGGATGTGCCGATTCAAGTATAGGAGGAACATTCGCCATCATTATATAGGGAACGCGGACACAATAGTTGGCGTTTGATTCAAGTTCTTCATCCGTTAAGGATGCCATCGAAGCTCTTCCTGTGCTTGGTGGGCGGCCCGTCACTGTTCGAAGGTATACGACTGGGCGCTCTGGCTTTTCTTGGGAGGTTGAAATCGAACGAATCCTACCTTTTGGGCGTGGTAATCTTGCTGGGCTGCTTTCAGTCGACGGAACTGGACTAACTGGGTCGTCGCAATGCATGCCCAGTGTAGCAACAAGCCACTCGCCAGAGGTGCAGTCTCTCTTCTGCACAGATTATAGCGCAGGATCCTTCAGATTAGGTTGGAGAGGCAGCCACGACTACGCCAATGTGCTGCCTTCCATGACTGCAGACGAGCTCGCAGATGCGCTCGTCGACAGTTTGCATTTCCCAGGCGCAATTTCGGCTGCTCACATTGGCGGACACGGTGCTGTGTGCGTTTCTGGAGCAGAGGTAGAGACTCGAATCACATTCTCTCAGCAATTCGCGGACATTCCATTGATGTAGGTGCTGGGTGGAGCATAGCACGCTCTGGTTGAGGAACATTTCAAAGGCGTGAGTCAGACTCGACCTGGACAATAGCAATTCTCTCACCGCATCACTGGTCTAGCAGATACTAACACGTACTTCGTGCGAGTGACTGCATATAACAGGTTCGGGTATGGAGATTCTGTGCTAGCTCATGTTCCTGGGCATATTTTGCAAGTTCCACTTCCCCATGATGCGCGCCCGGGCCCCAGTGCTCCGAATGCTCCATTAGGGCTAACGCTGCTGCCTATCAGTCAGGTATCTAGTCAAAGTGTTGGATATGATGCCATCCGAAGCCTCGCGCAAGACTAGCTTGTCTCCATGACTTCAGCATAGGCTGTGTTAGCAGTGATTAAGCCTGGGCGAAGTGGTGGAGGAGCGTCCGTAGACAGATATGAAATTGCAGCTGGGAGGTCACGCGCTGTCCATGCATATTGTGGTGATGCTCTCGAGACCCACGAGCTCGAAGTGCAGTTCAATTCTTCTTAGCCGATAGAACTACAGCTGCGGTACTAGGTGGGTAGTAATGCTTCTCAGTTCGAAGAGAGCACATGCATAACTCTGTCAGACACGGAAGCTGGTTATGCTGGCCTTGATGCCGCAGCTGTATCGATCAAATCTGCACTAGAGGCAATGGCCGGTCTTCAGCTGGCTATCAACAGCGCTCCGATCAGCGTGACGTCATGCGGAGCCTCATCAACGCTTTATGATCGGGTCGTAAAGTTCACGATCGCCTTCGGGGGCGCGTACTTGCAAGAGGCCCCGAATGCCGGTGTGCTATCAACTGCAATCGGCGGGTGTTCGGCAAGCGCTACACCGTTGGCCGCCTCGATCACACAAACTTCGAGAGCAGTCGGTTTGATTGGTGGGTGCTCTCCCGGTCTTCTAGGCCCAGAGTATAAAGCAGTAGGTACTATTGGCACGAATGCAGTTCGGCTCGTAGACGGTACAGTAGCAATGATCCTTGAAGATGTGCGTGCTGGTGATATTGTGTACGGTCAGGCTATAGCTCTTAGCTCTGGTGAGTCAGAAACAGGGTCGATGACTCTTGATGAAAGTAGAAGTGGCCTTAAATCTCATGCTGTTCGTTCTATGGATGAGATTGAGTCTGTCGACGGGCCGTTCACTTCAGTTGGTGTTCTGGTCTGTGGAAATCCTGATGTTCCTGCCAGTGTACACGCCAAGCTAGATAATGATGGTGAGCTCAACTTGTCTATCGAGAATCCAAGTGGTTCCCAAGGTGCCCGCGGCACTTTTGGCTTGTTGCCGAGTGCATATACTGCCACGATTTCATCGGTAGGATCGAGACGGCGCGAAATACAAACTGTTGACATTCGACCTGATACGGCGGCAATTACAGCTGCTAACATGTCCCTCTCTGGTCAGTATGCACTGTCGTTGGATGGCGTGCATAGCACACGGTGTCTCAACTGGAATAGCGAAGTTGCTGCGGTGTCACATGCGCTCGAGTCCCTGACTGGAGTATCATTGCCTGTAGTTTCGCCACGTGAGCTTCGGCATGGTGACGTTTCAGGCCATACCGGCTTTTCGTTCAACGTCACGTTCGAAGCCGACACATTTCAATTGAGTTCGAATATAGGCAATAGGGAGGAGCTGTAGGTGTTGATAGGTTCTGCCGCGGGATGCGAAGATTGGATACCAGCTTCGTCAGGGCATGCTGCATCAGTTTCAACCGTGCAAGACGGTTCAGGGGCATTTGTGCCCGCAATAGTTCATATTGACACTAGCTCAGCCGACGGCACCTAGGAATAGTTTGATGTCTCTCAACGTCTGCGCATATCTGCCGGATACGATGCTTCCGTGGAGCAGCTGCTGTGCAAGCAATGCGCACGAGTGGTGGGGGGTTCAAGGCGAATTGAGCTTGTAGAGTCCATTGACGCCCGCCACATGGTGTATCAAGGTGACTTGATCAAACTTAGATTGAGTGCATCCTCACCAACGTATCAAGTTTCATTGCAGCAAGGTGATGTGATTCAGTGCGGTCACTTCTATACCGATCGTGAAGTGGTTGAAGAGGCAGGCTCTGTACACGATATTTACGTGTCGCAATCGCGAGCTGGGATCGTACAAACGGACAGCGATCCGATTAATCTAATGCTGCTCAATGGTACTCTTCCCACCAAGGGATTGAGAAATGGCTCTCGCATTCTGCTGACCTGGTACGCAAATGGCGTGCTCGTAAGTGAAGAAACCCAAGTAGTCATAACCGATTCGGGAGTGTTCGCTGTGAGGCCTTCATCTGCTGCTGATTTCGCCGTCGTGCATGTAAAGCAGTTTGTTGACGTTGCATTGGACGCCAGTTCAAATGCCATGAAGGATTCGTTAATGACTCTAGGAACTGTCGGAGGTTCAGTGAGTGTCTTCAGGGTAGGATCAGGAGTTGATAACTCGTATAGGTGGACAATCGGCTTCACTGGTTTGAACTCCAGATTGAATTGCCCACTTGTTCCTTGCATAGCGGCAGACGTAGTTCTTCCCGCGAATCTATCACTTCCTCTTCCAACAGAGGAAATCAGTGATACGTGGACTGCATCAGTACACGTTGCAGATCCAGGGTCCAGCTAGACCGAAGCATAGGAACCGCATGCTACCGTCGAAAACATCGAGATCGATGTATCAGAGTTCATGGGAGACACTTGGCGGGTTGCGATTCGGTCAACGGCCGTTCCTGTCGCACCACTGGTTGAAGCTACTGGGGAGCCAAAGCGAGTGCAATTCGCGCTCAATGGCGAGTCCGCTCAGGTGCTGGCAAATGCATCACCGGAGGACCTTAAGTTCGCACTGGAGACCGGCCTGCCTTCGATTGGCCGAGTCCATGTGTTGGTATCAGAGCCGAGTTCAGCTTCAGCCAATGATGCATTCAGCTAGGCAATGTGTACGTTGCGAAATATGAATGCGTGCAAGTCGTGGACGATCAGAGCGCTTTCTAGGCATGGCTCGCTCTATGGCACGAGTTTGACACTCGAAGCGTCATTGGTTGGATCGTAGACTGCCGTCGACATAACATCGGTTTTCGTGTCCCCAAGTAGTAACGTGGTTGTGCACCGCCAAGTGCAGCTGCCAACAGTGCCTCACTTCGCAACGGTCAGCGTCAGAACCCTTGCTTCTATTGGAGCTACTATTTTGTCTACCAGTGACGTGATCCGATCAGGGCAGGTGGACGCAGAACTTTTGTCGTTGAACTCCACCTTAGTTGGTCAGAGCTCGGGTACCTCTAGAGTTACCCCTTTCTATGTCGCTACTGCAGCGAAACCTAGTCCATTCACGGCAGACATGATTGATTTTTCATAGCAGAGTGCCTCTCATCTTGTGCTAGATTTTGCTTCTCTGCCTTCTGACGGCGGATCTCTCCTGACAGATTTAATTGTTGATGTGGTGGATTCTTCAGTATCGCCGGAGCTTCCATAGGTCATCGTTCTAGCACTGCAGCGCGAATCGACATTCAAGGAGCCATAGGGTGTTTTCAATGTACACTTTGGAGAGGCACAGGACTCCATGGAATCCATGACTCAGATTCAGAAGTCTCTTGTCCTTGGGAGCATGGTGTAGCTTCACTGGAATGTTAGCGCCCTAGATGTTCGCGATGCATTTAACAAGTTGTCCGGAGTTTCTAATGGACATGTATCCAAGCTGATCGTAGAGGTGGGTGGGACCTTTTCGAACGGTGCAAGTGCACCAAGTGGTGGTATCGAATGGCTTTTGGAGCACCGTGAGATGACATCTGCAAAAATTGAGTCCATCCTTGTAGACAGCGTCAAGCTGATTGGAGGCAACGTAAGCATTCTTGTAGACTCGCCGCTCTCAAGCACCCCATCAACAGCTCAAGGCAGCTCATTGCGGACGCTAGCCGGCATGCCGGGGAAAACAGAGATTGCAGCATCAGGTTGGAGCGAGGACGGGCTTGGTTCATAGCAAGCTGGTGCACTGGAGGTTTGCGATGGGTTCGTTGACGGTGTGTACTAGGGCAAGTGCTTGCACCTTCATACCTAGCTTGTAGCTATTTTCGCCATGTCTCCTAGTTTGCAGCCGATGACAGGGTTTTTCACAATGTCTTGTCCAGGTTGCAACAGCCAGCGTGTGGCTGTCAATGCGGATGCCAGTCAGGTGCGCACATCGATACAATTGCTACTTGGCACCGGCGCCAACGCGATCGTCCGGAAGCAGCCAGTAAGCGTACCTTTCTATGACAGCAGATACAGCTACGAGCAAGTGTATGTTGGGATGCAGTGGATCGTTGAAATACAGCACAGTCTGCCTGGATCTGACAGGACAATCGAAATCGATGACAGTTCAGTCATGGGCCCAGATGCATCAGTGTTGGTCAACGATTTGTTCACAGTAGAGACCTCATCAATGGCTGGAGACGTGTAGGGCGCATTCCGTGTCTGGATTGGCAATGAACGCACGCGACCGCTAAATGCGAAGAATTGTTCCAGAGATATCAT
>Ga0136560_1000768_pt1 | contig 16184 bp, 3 predicted proteins | sample AntRauMeHopE1497_FD_104925 | JGI IMG/M metagenome (GOLD analysis project Ga0136560, IMG submission 104925) | Saline lake microbial communities from Rauer Islands, Antarctica - Metagenome Hop E1 #497 | ecosystem: Environmental > Aquatic > Non-marine Saline and Alkaline > Saline | place... | reverse complement strand
CGGCCGATCGGGACGCCCCGGAGGACGACGCTGTGCCTGCCCTGCACGTGCGGGTCGACGAGCTGCAGCGGGAAGTACCGACTCCCGCGCGCCTGCCAGGCGACGGTGTAGGTGAGGTCCGAGGCCGGGAGCATCTGGATGCGGAGGCCTGCCGTGGCCATGGAGCCGCCGTCGGCGGTGGAATTGGCGACAATGCTTCCCGAGGCGTCGGACGGAGCGCGCCTCCGGCCCGTCCCGGCGCCCTCCTCGCCGCCGCCGTCAAAGGTCTCGCGCCCGGTGCCGGCGGCGTCGTCCGACTCGGCCGCCGACTGCGCCGTCCCCGGCCGGAGCTCTGCGGTGTAGCCGAAGGGGGGGTCCCACGACACGCGGACGTCGCCCGTGGGCAGAGCCACGGCGCGGATGTTGGAGGGCGGGCCGGGCGGGAAGGCGAGCGACGCTGCGCCGCGGGCCGAGGCGGCCGTGCGGCTGCCGTCGAGCAGGGCCCGCCACCTCGCCACGCGGCGGACCAGGGCCCGGAGGCGCCTCCTGCTCCTGTTCTTCTCCCGGAGGAAGGAGGCCTGCTGCCGGGTGCGCCGGTGCCGCTCGTGCTGCATCCAGACCCAGCCGCGGAGGCGCGCCCTCGTGGCCTCGTTGGCCTGGACGGAGCGCAGAGCCCGGACGATGGCGCTGTCGAGGACGATGCTCTGCACGGTGGCGAGGCAGAGCGCGAGGAGGAGGAGGCCGAGGCCGCCCTCGAAGGCCTGGAAGGGGGACGGGCAGTCGGCGTTGGACGTGACCGTGGTGTTGTCGATCACGGCGGTGCCGGCCTCGGTGCACGGTGCCGCCCCTCGGAGGGCAAAGCCGGGGAGGACGACCTTGCGCAGGCCGAGGACGCCCTGCCACGTGAAGCACGTGCCGGCGGACGCGCAGGGGGGCGAGGCCTCGAACGCGGGGGCCTGGAAAGCCACCTGCGCGAGGAGGAACAGCGCCGAGACGACGAGGAGCGTCCGCCAGGGGGCCTGCGCCCACGCGCGCTCGTTGTCGTTGGAGACCTCGCGCTGCCGCACCAGGCAGACGCAGTGCTTGAGCCGGGGTGTGAAGGATGCGCAGTCGCAGGGGGGCCGCCACGCCGCGCCCCCGGCGGGGTCCGCCTTGCGCCCGCGGCAGCAGCAGCACCAGGCGTCGTCGTCTTCGGCCTCCTCGCCCTCGTCCGTGTCCAGCTCCCCCGCCGCTGCGGACGCAGTGCGGGCCCGGGCCCGGAAGTGCACGCGCCGTCCCTCCCCGGCCAGCTCTGCGGCGTGCGCCGCGGAGGAACCGACCCCTGCGAAGCCCGGCGGCGCCCTGGACGGCCTCAGGAGCGCCCAGAGGCCGAGGATGGCGATCACGGCGGTCTGCAGGTCCTGCGACCCGTCCAGGAGGGCCGTGGCGAGGATGACGCCCGAGCTGACGACGGTGCTGTAGCCCGCGACGCTCGACACCGCCGCCTCGGTCTCTGTGGCGGGGACCACGTCGCCCTCCAGGTCGTCGACCACGTCGTCCGCGTCCGTGGTGGCGTGCAGGGCGCGGACGGCGATGGAAGGGGCGTCGGGCACCGCCACGGCCAGGTCGCCCCCCTTCTCCGCGAGGTCGAACGCGCGGGACAGGGTGCCGGTGTACCGAGCGACGCGTCGCTGCTCGGCCAGGCGCCGCAGCCTGTGGCTGGCCAGCATGGTTCGCGCGATGCGGGAGGAGAAGACGGCGAGGGCGGCGGCCTGCTCCTCCGGGCTCTGCTGCCCCCGGGCCTTGACCACGAGGGGTCCGTCGGGTCCGCCGTCGCGCGCCGCGTCCGTGGCCCTCTTGAGCGCCCGCTCGGCGTCTAGCTGCAGCTCATTCACGAGCGCGCGGCCGGCGAGTAGGAGCGTGGCGGCGCGGCGGCGCGTGGCGGCGGCGCGGAGGCCCGTGGCGAGGACGAGGCCGCCGGCGAGCTGGAAGAGCAGCACCCAGAGGAGGTGCCTCCCCTCCTGGGGCGCCCCCGCCCACGCCCTGTCGGCGGCGTCGCCGGCCAGGGGCCAGAAGGTGCGGGGCAGGGGGACGCCCCCCGCCCCGGCGCTGTCCCACAGCGCCGGCGGCCAGCCGAGGATGACCACGTACTGAGCGACGGTCTGCACCGCGAGAAGAACGAGAGCGACAGGCGCGAGGGCGCGGCGGGTGCAGCCGGCCGCGCCGGTGGCGGCGACGACGAGGGCGCGGACGCCGCCGGAGCTGTCGGCCTCACTGAGGGCGGCGGTGCGGAGCGCGTTGGGCGCCTTGATGACAGAGGTGATGGGGGAGGGGCGGAATGCCGCGAGGTATGCCGCCATGGCGCCGTAGAGGTAGAGGGGGACGGCCCAGACGGAGCCGAGGCTGACGGCGCCGAAGACGAGGAGCACGGCAGCGGCGGCGAAGCAGAGCCGGTCGCGGTGCTGCTCGGCGGAGCGAGCGAGCGTCGCCCCGAGCGGCACGATGGGGCGGAGCAGCCGCTCCCGCGCAGTGCGGAGGCGGGAGGCGGCCACCTCGAAGCGGGCCCTGCCCTCCAGGGAGGAGCGCAGGGAGCGGTCGAGCACGGCCGTGGGCGCCCTGGGCCTGGACGGGCGGCCCCCGTGCGAGGCGCCGCCGCTCGCCGCGGACGGCTCCCGTCGGATCGTCGCGCCGACCGTCGCCACGCGGCTCCCGAAGGCGGCGAACGCCCGCTGCGAGGCCTCCCGGCCGGTCTGCGCCATGGCAGAGAGAGTTGAGGCGTGCGTGCCCACGCCCGTCTGCACCGCCAGGCAGAGCTCCACGGCCCGCGCGTACTCTGCCGACGGCCACGTCATCCGGGGCGGCTTGGGCTGCGGGAGGCCGTGGGACTGGGCCACGTCACAGGCGGCGGCGTAGACTGCTGTGCGGATGGGGGCACCCGCCTCCGCGTACCGCACCGCGAGCATCGCGGCCTGCAGAGCCACGCCGCTCCGGGCCGCGGCGGTGACCAGGGCGGCAGAGCCGGCCTGGAGGGCGGCGCCGCGCGTGAGGCGCGACGAGACCACGCGCTGGCTGCCCGGCGTGCCCTGCGCGAGGGCTGTCAGGGATCGGTAGCCGCCGCCGGCGTGCAGGAGGGCGTGTGCGGCCGCGGCCGAGGCCGCCGGGAGCGGGATGATGGTTCCCATCGGGAGGGTGCGGGGGGCGGGCGCCCCGCTCACGGCGTGGCTTAGGGACCGGAGCTGACCCACGCTGTGCCTGCCGCCGCCCATCACTGCCGCCGCGACGGCGAGGTCGGCTGCGGCGCGCGCGTCCGCCTCGGCGGCGCTGCGTCCGCGCCCATCCCGCCCCGCGGCGGGCCGCGCGGCGAAGGGACGGCGGGATTCCGAGCCCGGGGCGGCCGGGCCGTCGGCGGGCGCCGCTGCCGCCGCGGCGGCGCCGTCGTCGTCCTGCTCCTCGTCCGCCTCCGTCCTGATGCCCGCGAGGAGCAGGACCCGCGTCCCCAGGGCCTGGAGCATCGTGACCGACCGCTCCAGCAGCGGGTCCAGCTCTACCCTGCCGTCCAGGGAGTCGTTGTCCGCCGCCAGTGCCTCCAGCACGCCGCTCTGCCGCAGCCCCTCCAGCTGCCGTGACTGCCGGAGCGTCTCCAGCGCGTCCAGGAGGTGCCCCCAGCGCTGCAGCGCCGCCACGGCAATGACCAGCAGCTCCGGCCCCATCAGCGCCCACATGCCGGCGAAGACGATTGAGTAGGGAAAGCCGGTCGGAGCGATGCCCGTGCCCGGGATGTCGGAGACGGCTCCCGCGGGCGCCCAGGCGTCGGTCCCCGAGAGGGGGAAGGACGCGTTAGCGGTGGTGTTGACGAGCCAGAAGCCGGCCCAGCGCGCGGTCACCCGCGCGTGGCGGTCCGTGAAGCGCTCCGCGATGCCCGAGGCGAAGCGGAACTGCGAGAGGTACTTGGAGAGGAGGAGGACGACGGCGAGGACGAGGGCGGCGGCCCAGGCGGCCTTGAAGGGCCGGCGGGGGAGCGCCGTGGCGCGGGTGCTGGTGCCGTTGAAGGTCACGGGGGGCTCCCTGGACCCGTCGGGGCGGTGCCTGAGGGCGTGGCGGACCGTCCGGAGGCGGTGCACGGCGAGACGGGCTGCCGCGTGGGTGTACCCCGCCCGGAAGACGGCGAGGGGGGCGAGGGGGGCGGAGGGGAGGAGGTCCGCCAGCGAGGCGCTGCGCTGCTCGGTGATGGACGTGGTCCAGGAGACCTTGGCATCGGGCTGGGAAGCAGCCGCGGCGGCGGCAGCGGCGCGGGACTGCCTGCGGCGCCCGCCGCTGCCGCTGCGCGAGGAGGACGACGCCGCGGGCTGGGTGAGCCCGGCGACGCCGTGGCCGAGCATGGAGGACCACGACACGGTGCCGAGGCCGACGGCGAGGCGGGGTGTCTCGCTGAAGGCGTAGGCAGCGGAGGTGGGGGGCTGGACGGCCGCAGGGTCGGCGGGAGCCACGGGCGCCGAGGTGGAGGCCGCAGCCGCGGCGAGGTCGGCCGGGTCGGTGTCCGACGCTGCTGCGGCGGCTGCCGCCGCCGCCGCGGCCGGTGCGCCCTCGTCCGATGCCGTGTCGATGCCCGAGGAGGAGCTGGAGCTCGGCACGGCGTCGTACGCGGCGTCCTGCCGCCTGCCGGAGAGGGCAGAGCTCATCGCCGCAGCAACGGCGCGCGGAGTGACGGGCGGCGTGAGCCTCGGCCGGTCGAGCGGCGCGCCGCTCGCGTTGGCCATGCCAGCCGGACGGAGGCCCGACGCCCGCGGTGCCAACGTCGACACGCCCGTTCCCACGGCGTCGATCTCGGCCTGGGCGGCGAGCTCCTCCTCCTCGTTGAAGGCCCCGGCACCGAGCGCGCCCCCGGGATGCATCCAAGCCAGCGCGCGCGACACGGCAGGGATGCGCGTGACGGTGGCGCCGCCGTGCCCTCGCCGGGACTCCGCCGGAGCCTGCCGCCTCGACCCCGCCGCGGCGTCACGCCCGCCCCATAAGCCGCCCCTTCCCGCGGCTGACCGCCCAGTCACCGCGCCGCGCAGCGTGCGGCCGGGAGTGATCGATGACTTGACCCCGGCCCCGGCGTCGTTCCGCCCCACGTCCTCGTCCTCGTCCTCGTCCTCGTCCTCCCTTGCCAGCCCCGCGTCCTCCACGTCAGCCGCGAGCGCCGAGCGGTCTGTCTCCGCCCCCTCTTCCGAGAAGCACCGCACGCAGCACCAGCACAGCGTGCCGATCACGCCACCCAGGCAGCCGCGGCCCCGGCCCCCCTCCTCCTCCTCCCCCCGCCGCTCAGCACCAGCCGTGGAGGCGGAACCCCGTGCCCGGAGCCCGGGCCCGCCGGGGGCCGCCATGTACTCCCCCATGGCCTCCGAATGGCCCGGGTCCTCCCCGAAGCAGCGGCGGCACGCCGCGGCGACGCCGCCGGGCCCGTCCGTGACCTTGGGGCTCTCGCGCCCCGCGCATCGCAGAAGCACCGCGAGGCCGAGGAGGAGGTGCAGGAGGCCGGGGATGGAGCCCTGGACCACGGCGGCGACGGCGAGGGCGGCGAGGGACATCTTGCCCCCGTGGTGGAAGACCGCTGCCTGGAGGGCCGCGCACGCGTCGACGGTGCAGCCGTGGCGGTGAGATACGCGGGAGACGAGGCCGGCACGGGCCGTGGCGCCGCCGAGGCCGTGCTTGTGGACCTGGGTGTCGGACCGGACGACGAGGCCGGGCTGGGCGCCGGCCGGCGCGTCTGGCGGTGGCGGGACGATGTCGGCGACCACCGAGTGCTCGACCACGACGGAGGAGCGACCGGAGCGGCAGACGCAGCAGCCGCTGCTCGCGCCCGCCGGCTCCGTCTCGGCGCTAAGGCCCTCCAGCGCGGCGGAGCCGGACGCCACCTCGGGCACCGGGCGGCCCCTGGACCGCGCCGACGCCCTCGCCCGCGCCACGGCGACGAGACGGCGGATCGGCGGCATGGCGGGGGGGCGGATCCGCGAGGGCGGGGGTCCCGCGTCGCCCCCAGCTGGGCCGCACACCACCACCGCGCAGCGGCCGCAGCAGCAGATGACGCCCATCTCCCTGCGCCGCAGCGTCTGCAGGACGGGGAGGCGCTGCTCGGACCGGAGCACGAGCCGTGGGGTCGCCCGGCCGCCGCCCTCGGCCGCCGACGGTGCGGCACCGAGGCCGTGCCGCTGGCCGGCTGCCCCCGCGCCGCCCCACCCGTCCGCCCCGCGCCCGTGGGCGACTCGCGGCCAGCAGCAGCCGTAGAAGCACACCCCCGAGCCCACGTTCTCCCACAGCGAGGCGAGCGACTCGGCCACGGCTCGCTGCCGCTCCGCCTCCCTGGCCCTGCCGTCCCCGGCCCGCGCCGCGCGGCCGGGGGTCCTGCCCCCCGCAGGGGTGTGGTGCTCCGTCACGTCAGCGTCGGCCCGGACCATGCGGCCCGATGACGGAGCCTTCCTCCTTGACCCGCCGCCCATGCCGCACAGGCCCCCAGGGCGGACGCCCGGCGACACGGCCGGCACCGACTGCGCCGCGATGAGCCACACGGTGACACGCTTCGGGCCCGAGCCGGCGGCCCCGCCGAACACCCCGGAGGAGCCGGCGCGTGACAGCGACGCGACATCCACAGCCACGGTCCGTGCCGCCAGCACCCGCGAGTCCGTCTCCCACGACGACCCACGGCCCGCCCCGCCGTCCCCGACCGCCTCCCACCTGCCCGCGTCGTCGTCGTCGCCGGCATCGTCGTCGCCGGGGGCGCCCGCCCCGTCGGGGGTGGAGCCGGGACCCTCCTCCTCGGGATCCGAGTTGACGGAGCCGCGGCTGCCCGCCGCGACGAGGCCGCCGGGGACGGCGCCCCGGCCCCTGGAGGGAGAGCCCCCGCCGGCCGCGAGGGCGCCGCGACCGCGGCTGCTCGGCCGGCGGAGCCCCGCCGCCGCTGCGGCCGCCCTCGCCGCGTGGACCCGCTCGTGCCGCCCGTTGATGGCCAGGACGAGAAGCATCGACACCAGGAGCAGCACCACGGTGTCGAGCAGAGCCAGGTACAGGCTCTGCCCGGGGAGGGCGTTCCCGTCCTGGTCCGTGTACCGCTCGAGGCCGAACTGCTGAACCGAGGCGACGGAGGCGAGGACGGGGCTGAGTAGGACGTTGTCGATGGCGGCCTTGAGGTCGTCGAACTGGTAGGCGTATCGCGCCACGAGGCTGCCGGCCTGGAAGAGGGCCATGGTGTAGAGCCCGGGGCGGAGGCTGAGGTGTGCGGTGAAATGGACGCCGGCTGCGGCGGCGGTGGCGGCGCCGCTGGACTTGCGGAGCTGCCTGACCGAGGCCCTGACGTCACCACCGATGCGGAAGAGGAAGAGGAAGATCATGGTGCAGCCGATGAGGAGGGTGGCGAGGCCGAGGATGGTGGGCTGGAGGAGGGGGAGGGTCAGGTATAGGGTGAAGCAGACCCACACGCCGTGTCGGAGCCAGGAGCGGACAACCCACCGGGCGAGGGACGCCGCGACGGGGAGGCTGGCCCAGAGCTCCTGGGAGGCGGAGGCGGACGGGCTTCCGGCGGGGCGGGCCGCGGGGCGGGGAGCGGGGGCGGCGCCCCGGCACATGCCGCAGCACCCCCGACGGCTGGCCTCGCCCGTTCCGGCCCTGGCCGCCTCGTCCGCGCGCGCCTCGATGACCGTGGCCGGGTACTGCACGGCCACGACGAGGAAGATTAGGGCGTTGGTCGGCACGGTGACGCTGTTCCAGAGCGACGGGGAGGAGGAGCCCGAGGTGGGCGGGGACTGCGGCGGGGCGCGGAGGCCGGTGACCCACTCCGGGATGACGAGGGCGGTGGAGGCGTCCTCCAGGGCCACGACCCACCACACCAGGACGAGGATGACCGACACTCCCGAGTAGACGACGAGGAAGCCCCAGGCCGTGGCGCGGCTGTCGCGGGCCACGAAGAGGTAGACGAAGAGGGCCAGGTACACGGCCGCGATGACGTCGACGTGGGAGAGGCAGAGCACGTACATGGCGGCGAGGGCGAGCCAGTGGGCCTGGCTCTGCGCCAGCTTGAGCGCGGCCCACACGGCCCAGCGGATCTGCACCGCCAGGCCCATGACGCAGGGGAGGCGGGCGGCATGGGCCTGGCTGGTGGTGCGCCAGAAGGTGGGCGCGGCGGCGCGGCCGGCGGAATGTTTCGCCGTCCGCGCGGTCTCGTCGTCGACGACGGGGCCGGCCTCCGCGGCCTTGGAGACGACGGCGAGGGAGAGGGCGGCTAGCGTCGCGGACCGCACGGCGTCGGCGAGGCCTCCGTGGTCGTCCTCGGGGTCGTGGGGGTGGGGGCCGGGCTCGGCGGGCGTGAGCGCGACGGAGGACGGGGAGGCGGGGGTGTCGACGGCGCTGCTGCTGCGGCTTCGGCTGCGGCTCCGGCGGCGGGAGATGCTGGCCGAGGCGGCGTCGGCGGCGGTGGCGGCGGCGAGGAGGGCCGCGCGGTTGGCGATGGAGTGGTGGTCCTCCGCCTCGGAGAGGCCGAGCCTGGCGGCGCGCTGGGCGGCCCGCCGCTTCGAGGCGGGGACAGAGGAGGCCGAGGACAGTGCCAGGACGACGAGGACGACGAGGCCGAGGCCGAGACGGGCCCACGTGAACGAGCCAGGGACACCCCCCAGGACGCGGAAGAGGAGGCCGAAGGATCGGAAGACGGGGGGCGTGTTGAGCGGGGGCGGCGCGCCGTAGGGGTCGGCCGTGACGGCGACAAAGGGCTCCGGCGCGACGAAGGGGGCGGCGACGCACACCCCGAAAAGGAGGAGGAGGGAGGCGGCGTGGGGGAGGAGAGCGACGAAGCTGTAGGCGCCGATGCCGGTGTGGGAGAGGGGCGTGCAGAGGTCCACGAGCCAGCCGAGGAGGAGGACTGCTCCGTAGGCCAGCGCGACGGCGTTTGGGAAGGACACCATCCACGCGAGGACGACGGCGGAGACGAGGAAGGAGCCGAGGGAGCCGCGCATGGTCTCCCCCACGGTGTGAGCGACGCTTGTCGCCCACGTGCCGCGGGAGGTGCCGGCGGGGCAGACCGTGCACACGCACCCGAAGGCTCGGGCGCAGGCGCTGCCCGCCTCCCCGGGGAGGAGAGGCCCCGCGAGGGACTCCTCCGCCCTCGCGCTGGACAGGCCCCTGGACCCCCAGGGCCCCGCCTCTGGCCCGGAAAGGTGGTCGGGCAGGGCGGACACGCACCGGACGCCCCAGCAGTCCAGCGTGGGCCGCGGAACGCGCCTGGTGCGGACCCGCACGCTCACGCGGGCACGGGGCGCGGCCCTGCCCCGTCGTGCCAGGAGGGCCGCGGCGGAGGAGGACGCGGACGGCGGCGCGGCCGCGGCCGCCGTCGCGTGACCTCCGCCCGGGTGCACGGGCGGCCGGCCCCCCCCGTGCTCGGCGCCGCCGGGCCCCATGACGAGCCCGTTCCCCGTGCCCGTCACCTCCAGGCCCCCGCCGGGGGGGAAGGACGGGCGCCCGCGGCCGGCGCCGGGCCATCGGCCCTGCGCCGGGCTCGGGACGACCGCCGACGGCGGTGGCGCGGACCCGCCCGCCCCCTGCGCCCCGCGCTCCCGCGCTGCGTCGGCCTGGTCCAGCGCCGCACCCCGCTGCACGGCCGTCGCCATCACGACGGCGGAGGCGAGGAAGGAAAGGAAGTGAAGCGTGTACATCACCGCCCCGGGGCCCCACCCCGGCACGGCGACCATGCCCACCGACGCCGTGACCTGCCGGAAGGCGCCGTACCACTCCGGTGGCGGCGCCGCCTGCCCGCGGGACGGGCCGAGCGCCGTCACGACGGTTGACACGCCGTGCCACGCGGACCCCACGACGCCGGCGTACAGCGCCACGGACACCGCGACCCAGCGCCAGCGGAACAGGTGGAGCCTCTCGCGGGGGGGCGCGGGGGCGCAGCCCCACCAGACGATCCTGCCGACGAGCGCCAGAAACGGCGGCGCCGCGACGGCCGACGGCACCAGGACGGCCGTCAGCGCCGTGGTCACCGTCGAAAGGAAGATGGTCAGCCCGAGGTGGCGCCCGAGCCCCGTCGCTGGCTCGTGGTGCGCCTCGCGGGGGGCAGCTCGTGCCTCCCTCGGGCCGCCCACCGCCGCAACAGGGCGTTCTGCCGGCTCTTCTGCCCCCTCAGTGGGAGCGAATCCAAGGCCAGCACGAAGCCGGGGCTTTGGCGCCGTGGCGGTCACGGTGCCGCTGCCTGATCTGGGCGCGCAGCTGGACGCCCCGCAACAGCATGCCTTGTCGGCGAGCAGCGGCGTCGCCGCCCAGACGACCAGGCCGACCAGCATGACGGACAGAACAATCGCGTCCGGGGTGACCTGATCGATGCTGCTGGCCGAGCCGATCGGCCCTTCGCCCCGAAGTCCGAGCAGCCTGAGCCAGGCGGACAGCTGAGGGTCGCGCCCCACGAGCCCCGCCGCCGGCGGGATCACCCCGGCAGCCAGCTGAAGCACGTGGCAAACGCACATGGCCACGGCGATCAGCCCGGAAGCGGCGCCCAGAACAGCCTGGAACAGAGGCGGCGCCGAGCCCGCAAGCCTCGCCGGGCTCGTCAGCATCGGGGCGCCCCAGAACGAAAGGAGCCCCAGCACCAGGTACGCCGTCGAAGCGAACGACGCCCGCGCCACGGCCGCACCGATCAGCACCACGCGGAGAACCCAGATTGCCAGCGCCGACCTGGCCGTCCTGGGAAAGCAGGCGCCGAGGTCCATGGCACCTTAGCCTCCGGCCCTGTTGGAAGCGCCGCCTCGGTCGCGCGCGCAGGGGTGGCTTGTCACGTCGGGCCGCCGGCCTGCGCCGGGGCGAGTGACCCGAGGGTGGCCGGCCCTTGAACCTTGGGACCCCCTGACGCGCTCTGCACCAAGGACGACGCCGGCCTTGAACGCAGGCCACCCCGGGCGAGCGGCGCCGCCGCCCAACTGGCGTGCCATGGCCCGGGCCCCGATTTCCGCGGCTCGGAGCGCCGCGAGGCCTTCCGCACGGCGCATGATGCGACGCGAACTGCAGCTCCCGCTTCACGGCAGCCCGCGCGCCCAAACAGATCATAGCACCTGATACATAGAATAAGTCTGGTCCTTGGCGGGCCTTCTCTCGGAGCGGCCGCACGCGGGAGCTCGCGTTCTGGCAGTCGCAGGCCGGCTGGCAGAGCCACAGCCGCAGACGTCGCTCAGCAGTGGCCGCGAGCCTCCAGCAGGCCCGGCGAGCCGCACCCACCGATACCCCGCGTGCCATGCGCGTGCTCCTCATTGCCGTGAGCAACGGCCGGGCCCAGGACTCCCGCAAGCCCCTGCTCCGGGCCGCAGCGCGCGCAAACACACTCCGACCCTTGTTCTCCCGTCCTTGCGCCGCAGACCGTGCTCGGTGCGGCAAGCCTAGCCTCGGCTGCGGAGAAGAAGAAGCCGTACTACCTGCCCCCGGCGTCTGCGAGCATGAACACGGCGTACACCGCTCCTTACGGCAGCGTGAGCATAACTGCGCGCACCGCCCCGCGGCGCCCGCGGGCGCCCTGTGTGTCCCCTACGCCCCGAGCCACCGGTCGTGCGCCACCTTGATGATCGTTGTCCCGCAGTCGGGAGGCGTGGGCACGCAGATGGGCTCTTCGGCCTATGCCGGCGCCCCCGGGCAGACGGCCACGCACCCGCAGCAGGCCATGATGGCCGGGCGCGGTATGTATAGCACCGGCAGCGTGAACTCCATGTCCGTCAGCCCCAACGCGTACTACGACGCCCCGGCCCGCTTCCGCGCGATGCACGGCGCGGCCGATTTCTCCCCCGAGAACGACGTGTTCCCGTCCAAGGCGCACGCTGCCGCGGCCTCTGCCGCTGGCATGCGCTTCGCGCGCCAGTTCCCCCAGGGCTTCGGAGGGCCCGGCGCGATGGGCTTCGGCCGCCCCGGGATGGAGGGCGCCGCGCCCGGCATGGGCCAGGGCGCCCCGTCAGACCTCATGGTGGAGGGCTCCGGCGCGGGCATGATGCCGTCGGCGTACAGCGCCGCCCAGCGCAAGGCCATGGCCCACGCCGCGGCAGCGGAGCGCGCGCACCCGGCGGCCGCCCACGCCGCCCACGCCAAGCTGGCCGCCAAGCCGGCCGCCCACGCCAAGTGAGCGGGCGCACGGCCCCGGGGAGGGCAGGGGGAGGACGGGCTTGGGGAGACCCGCGTCGAGTGTCTGCGTGCGTGTGACGCGATCTCCCAAACAAGGGCGACGGCGCCGCGGAGCGCGTGGCCTTTGCATGCCGACTCGCATTGAAGCGTCGCAGTCCAAAAACACACACAGAACACACGAGGGGAGGAAACTGAGGAAAGGCAATCGTTGGGGAGGAGGGGGGGCTGGCAGTCGGAGCGATCAGGCGAAGGCGGCGCCTCCGCCCGGCTCGCTGGACCCTCCAGCGGCGGCGGGGGCGCCCGTGTCCGCCGTTAGGGCGGCCGGGGACTGCGCCGGCGCGGGGGCGGGGGCGGCGGGCTTGCCGCCTCCCGGGGCCCCTGGGGCGTACGGTCGCTTGCTGGACGGCGGCGCGGCGCTGCGGCCCCGGCTCCTGGGGCGCTTGCCCCGCCTGCCTCCGATGGCGAGGGAGTTGATGCCACGGCTCCGCGCCGGCCCGCGGGAGGCCGATGCCGAGGCGGAGACGGAGACGGACCTGGCCTCGGAGACGCCCCGGGGCATTGAGGTGGAGAGGGGGCCGCGGTTGTAGGACCCTGCGGCGCTGGAGCGGCCGACGGAGCCGAGGCGGCTGGAGCCCTGGCTGGTGACGGAGGCCGGGCCGCGGTTGGCGGGGGCTCCCTGGGAGTACTGCTCCAGCCGGATGCCGTTGGAGGGGCGGCCGCCGAGGGACGTGGCGGGGGGCTGGGCCTGGGGCGCGGGGGCGGCGGGGGACGCCGCCGGCGCGGAGGGGCCGGGAGACGCCGGGGCCGGGCCGGTGGCAGGGGAGGGCCCGGGGGCGATGCTGGCCGACTGCCGGGGCTGGGAGCGGGAGTTCGAGCGGCGGCCGTCGACGTCGGCGGAGGGTCCGCGGGAGCGCGACGCGGCCCTGGCGGCGCCGGGCCTCGACTCCGAGGCGTCGGCGGGCAGTGACGGCCGGAGGCGCCCCTGGGCGGCGGCGCGGGCCCGCTCCCGCGCTGCGACGCGAGCCTCGTGCTCGGCCTCCCGCGCCCCGGCGTCGTGGTATGCCTCGAGCTCGATGCGGGGCAGCTCCGAGGCGTCGGGCTTCCGGGCCACGGGCCAGAAGAAGTCGTCGCTGCATGCCGCCCCGAAGGTGATCCGGGCTGCAGGGTCGGGGTGGAGCATCTTGGCGAGGAGGGACTGCGCGGCGGGGTCGAGCTTGCCGAAGAGCTTGCGCCAGAGCGGTGTGCGCCTGCCCCCGGGCTCATTCCGGACCGGGCGGGCGGGGCGGAACTGCTTGAAGTTGGGGAGGGCCTCGGCCCCCGGCCACTGGTCGGTGCCCACGAGGTCCCAGATCCACTCCATGTGCGCCGCGTTGAGCTTGCCCTCGGGCATGCCCCCGGGGAGGATGCCGGGCCCGGCGAGGATCACGCCCATGGTGATGCCGACAGACCACATGTCGATGGCCCCCGTGTAGTGCGGGTCGCCCAGGAAGACCTCGGGGGCGCGGTACGACACCGTCTGCACCCTGTCGCCCGAGGTCATGAGCTGCCGCCGCTTCCCGGGGGGCATGGTGCCCAGGGCCTGCAGCTTGCACGCCGCGCGGAGCTGCTTGCTGATGCCAAAGTCCGCAATCTTCACCTCGTGATCCCGCGTGACGAGAATGTTTGCGGGCTTGATGTCGCGGTGCAGCACGCCCCGGCTGTGCATCTGCAGCACGCCCTGGAGCAGCTGGTACAGGTAGAAGCGGGCGTGGGCCACGGTCAGGTCGAACTTGCTGCTCCGCGTCAGGCCCTGGAGGTCCCCGTCGGCGTACTCCAGGGCCACGTAGACCTCCCCGAGCGAGCCGGCGCGGTGCATGGTGCTCTGGTCGGTCACCACGCCCCGGAGGCTGACGATGTGCTCGCCGCGCAGCCGCTGCAGCAGGCGGATCTCGCGCAGGGCGACCAGGGGGAACTGCGCGCGCGCGGAGCGGGGACCGGGCGGCGGAGGCGGAAGGCTGGCGGCTGAGCGCGGCGCGGCGCGCGAGGCCCCGCCCGTGCCTCTGCCTCACCCCCTCTCGCAGCGCGAGGCTCTCCGACGCCGGCTTGACGCGCTTGAGCGCGAACATCTTCTGGCTCTCCTTGTGCCGGGCGACGAGGACATCGCCAAACGTGCCCTCGCCGACCTTCTTCAGCACGTCGTACGCCGAGAGGTCCTCGCACCCGGGCCGGGACTTCCACGCACGGCGGTGCGCGGCAGCAGGCGCGGGCGGTGCGCCCGCAGAGGAAGAGGACGACGACGAGGCGGCATCCGCTGGCGCGTTCTTTGCAGGCTCATCACCGCTTCCCGGAGCCGAAGCCATCGCAGCGGCACGAGGCCTCGCGCCAGAGGCAACGCGACGAGGCGAACACCCGACCTTGGCTGCGTCATGCCCCAGGGAACCCGCGCTCGCAACGATCGTGGCGTTTGGCTCGGCGGCAAAGGCTCGTCTCGGCTGCGCGTCTCGCCCCGTTCCCCGCCCAGAGGCGCGCGAACCGCTCGTGCGACCCCATGCGCGAGGCCAGGGGTACGCACCTTCTCCGTCCTGCCCGGGACTCGACCGAGATTGGTCCGGCGTGCGCCGGCTGGACCTCGCTTCGAGGTCTTGGGAGGCGTGAGGCGGCGATAACCCGCCTCGTCAAGCGTGACGCTGGGAGAACGGGCGCCGCCACACGACACCGGACCCCGGCGGCGTGGGCAAGAGCGTGTGACGCCGAGATCTCGCGGGAGGCGCCGGCGCCGAGGAGTCGGGCCGCCTCTGCCGGCCGCGCAATGCTGGCACCGCCGCGACCGCGCCCCACTGGCACGGAAAGGCACCAGCAGGATGGCTGCCGAGTTCCTCAGCTCCCTCGCCACCAAGGCGTGAGTCGGCCCGCCGCCACAGTCGGTGCTCAGGCCGGTCCTGCGCCCCGAGAATGTCGACGGCGCGGGCGTTGCCGACTGCCCTCCCCCGCTCCCCCGGCCCGCGCCCGCAGGAGGAATGTCATCACGCAGCGCACGGACACACAGATCCTCATGGACGAGTGCCTTTCCAAGGAGGCCTGGGACGTGCCGTCGACCAAGAAATACAAGGTCGCCAAGCTTACCCACAACTTGTGAGACCCCTTGCCTTCCCCGGCGCCTTCACCTGGCGCGTGCTCAGGGCCGTGGCATCATATCTTGACCGGGTCCCGCCCCTGGTGCGCAGCGCGGAGTACGGCGTCATCATGGAGGAGCTCTGGACCGGCCTGGATCACTCCGGGAAGAACTGGCGCCAGATCTTCAAGGTGAGCCGGGCCGCCGCGCCGATGCTGCGCATTGCTGGACCATGCGCGCCGCGAGCAAGCGGCTGCCGGCTCTGCGCTCCCCCGGTGTCGTGCAGGCCCTCCAGCTCCTGGACTTCCTCATCAAGCACGGGTCCACCCGCGTGATCGACGACACGAGGACGCACAGCTTCCGCATCAAGACCCTGATGTCCTTCTCCCAGTTCCAGGAGGGCGTGGACCGCGGCACCGGCGGTGAGGCCTCCGCCGCGGGCGAATGCAAGGAATCCCCCCCGCGCAGCCGTGCACCCTCGAGCCCGCCCGCGCCACCCCCCGCTCCCGATCCGCCGCGCCCCCGCAGTGCGCAAGCTCGCGAAGGACCTGGACGCCATGCTGCAGTCCACGCCCCGGCTCAGGGACGAGCGGGCCAAGGCCGCGGAGATCGCCAAGCGCATGTACGGCGCATCGACGGGGAGCGGCACCACGTTTGGCGCGCCCGCATCGGTGGGCTCCGCCGGGCGGTCCATGGCGGGCGTCGGCGGCGGCGGCGGCGGGAGGAGCGGGGTCGGCGGCTCGGGCGGCGGCGGGCGCTCCGGGTCTGACTTTGAGATGCGCAAGTCTGAGCGCTTCGGCGGGGTGAGCGCGTCACGCTCGGACCACGGTGGCGCCTCGTGGGGGCCCGAGGGCTTCAAGCGCTCCGAGGAAGGGCGGGCGGCGCCGAGCGGCCCCGGCCGGCGCCCCGCGGGCGGCCGCGCGCCGGCCGGGGGCAGGGCCGGCGCGGCCTCGAGTCCCGCGCCGGCGCCCGCCGCCGGCCGCACCAGCGGCGGCGATGACTTCGACCCGTTCGG
>Ga0136560_1000767_pt1 | contig 16185 bp, 11 predicted proteins | sample AntRauMeHopE1497_FD_104925 | JGI IMG/M metagenome (GOLD analysis project Ga0136560, IMG submission 104925) | Saline lake microbial communities from Rauer Islands, Antarctica - Metagenome Hop E1 #497 | ecosystem: Environmental > Aquatic > Non-marine Saline and Alkaline > Saline | place... | reverse complement strand
TGTAGAGAGGGCCTACAGGCACACAAGTTTTTGAGCCATGAAAGGCTTGATGAACACCTTACGACGGGCTTCACCGCCCGAATGTTTGTGTGATGACCAATATCTAACAGAGCCCTTGTTGTCACTCGTGCCGTTTGCCCAGCGTGCGCATGGCCGATGAGCCGGCATCCCATGGGGGGTCGATCAAGACCATGATCGGGCGCTTTCGAAGCGCCAAGCCCATGTCCCGCGGGGAGAGGGCGGCGCTGCGTGACTCTGGAACGCTGCCGCAGTCCATGTGGTGGCAAGCGCGGGACAGCACGGAGTCCGCCGCACCCCCGCCACCACCTCCGTCGTCGCCTCCCCCTCAGTTTGTAGATAGGGCGGCGGGCTGGGGCGCCGGACGCCAGTCTCAGGGGCAGGCCGCCCCAACGGTGCTTCCAGTCGCGTGAGCTACCGTCCGGGCGCTCGGCCCAGCTTCGCGGGCTGGCAGTGTATGGATTGCGAGCAGGATGATGCCAGTGTGCCAGCCGCGGCAGTCTTGTGTCTCAGCGCATCGGGGAGAAGGTTATTGCACCGACAAACGGCACCCAACTCCCTCGCCCCTCGTCGCAGGCCCACGCTTCCCCGTGACGAGGATGTGTTTTCGCTGAGCACTGATGCTGCATCGTCACCAGCCCGGTCGGCTCGGCGCGGCCCGACGTTCCGGCCGCTGCGAGCCGGAGCGGCCGCCGGTGTCTCGCCGCCGTCAGAGGGCCGGCCCTCGAGACGGCGTGGCGGGAGGTCGCGGTACAAGGACCTGGAAGAGCCCATCGACGTGGACGGTGGCGAGCAGGCGCACTCGTGGCGGCAGTGGGGGGGTCGGCAGGCCCCGGGCGAGGACCTGCTCACGGAGAGCCTCGCCTCGCTGGACGCCGCCATGGCCGACGCGTGTACGGTCGGCGATGACGTGGCGGCCTCGCTCGCGGGCCTCCTCCCCACCGCCGTCACCGGCGGCCGCCGGCCTCCGGCCGGACCGAGCCTTGCCGAGGCGACACTGCCGGGCCCCCTGGGCGGAATCCACAGCACGCGCGGGCGGCCTGAAGCCCGGGTCGAGGGCTCCATGCGGCGGTGGACGTCCCTGGAGGCGGCAGCCCTGTCGAGGGAGGCCGCGGCGGCGGGCGCCGCCGACGCCGACGACGCTGACGGCCGCTCCGACAGCGCCGTGAGGCAGAGCCTCATCCTTGCCATGGGCACGCTGGTGACGAGGCTGAAGGAGACCGGCCGCGCAGGGCCAGGGGGCGACGACGCGGCGGATGGGGGCGGCGCTGCCGGGGACGAGGACGGCGCTGCGATGTACGGGGACGAGGACGACGCCTGGGCGCCCCCGCCGGCATGGAGGCCGGAGCACGCCAGGCCGCTGTGGCAGAGCCCCGTGCCGGGTGTCCGGCCGTCGGCGGGGGGGGGTCCGCACTGGGAGGGCGAGGAGGCGGCGGGGGCGTCGGCAGGCTGGCTGGACGGTCTGGGCGCTGACGGGGACGACGATGGCGGCGAGGACGACTCCCCCGCCGGCGCGGCGGTGCGGGCGCTGGCGCGTCACGGCATGGTTGACGCCGGGGAGGCATCCCTGATGCGGCGCCGCGCCCGGCTGCGCGGGGTGGGCTCCGGCATCGCGAGGGAGCTGGACGGGGCGGTGAAGCACTTCGGGGACCGTGTGCGGGACGCGAGGGCGGACGCGAGGCGGCAGGTCATGGAGGGTGTAAACGCGAGGCGGGTGGCTGACGGCGCGATGACGCCGGCACAGTCCGCGGCTGCCTTCAGGGCGGAGGCGCCAGGGCCGGGGCGCGCGCTGCCTCCCGTGGGCATGGACGTCCTGCTCGCAGCGCTGGGGGAGGAGGACGAGGACCAAGAAAGGGAGGGGGGCAGGGGCGACGCCCGGGCCGCCCGTTCCCGGCACGGGCGGAGCCACGGCCGACAGGGCAGCTCCCGCAGCCGCCGCAGCGGCACGTCAGACATCGGCAGCGCCAGGAGCCGCGGCGCCAGGGGCAGCGCGACGGCGGGATACGGCGCCGGACGGTCGGGAGGAGGGCGGTACCCGCCGGCAGAGCAGCGGCGCGGGACTCCGGAGCGAGGAAGGGATGCTGCGCCCGTCGCAGAGGGTCGCCGGCGCGCCAAGGCGGCCGCGTCGCATCCCGCTGAGGGGGGCGCTGCGGGGGCTGCCGGCTCGGCGGAGCCTGTTTCGGCACGGCGCGAGCCGTCCGACAGGGCGGCTGCGGGCACGGCGCCCCAGCCAGTGGCCTCAGCAGCGGCTCCGGCAGCGGTCCGAGCTGCTTCAGGTGGCGCCAGCGCGGCGGGCATGACGTCGAGTGACGTTGCGTCCGCCCGTGCCGGCACGGAGCCCGCAGGTGTCAGCCCGTCCGCCTCGGCAGGCGGCGCACCGGCGGTCGCCGTCACCGGGGGCGTCGACCCGGCCGGTCCGGGCGGCGAGGCGGAGGCCGGGCCGGGGCCCGAGCCAGCAGCGGTTGACGACGATCCCGCCGCCGGGGCGCCAGCGCCCAGCGCCGAGGCGTCGGCAAGGCCAGCAGGCCCTGCCGGGAGGGGCACCGAGGTCGGGCGCGAGGCCCTGGGGCGTGAGGCGGCCGCGGCTGTGGCTTCCGGCGGCGCCTCGGCCTCGGGTGAGGACGGGCCGTCGTCGGCGGCTCCGGCAGAGGCGGCCCGTCACACAGATGACGGCTTCGCAGCCCCCGATACCGCAGCCCCGAGCCCAGGGGCAGCTGCCTCTGAAGCCATGGCTCCGGGCGCCGGGGCAGCGGCCGGGCCGGCAGAGGAGGCCGCGGCCGGCCCGGACGACGCTGCCGGCCCCGAGACGGTCGCTCCCGCGCCCGAGCAGGCGCCGCCGGGGTCCGGCCCCGCAGCACGAGACACGGACGCGTCGTCGCCCCGGTCTGCTAGCGCCGCGTCCGTCGCCCCGGCCGAGGCGGGCGTCGACGCCACCGGCTCGGACGCCTCGCGCCCGCACTCGGTAGCAGCCGTCTCGCCGACCCAGCACCCGCCCGCGGCCGTCATCTCGCCGGCCGACTCCCCGCCAATGGCCGTCATCTCGCCGGCCGACTCCCCGCCAATGGCCGTCATCTCGCCGGCCGACTACCCTGCCATGGCGACGGGCGGGGACGGGCGCTCTCCCTGGGGCCCCGCCCGCGGGCCCAGCTCTGAGTATCACCGCAGCGGCTCTGTCTCCTCCGGCGGCTCAGAGCCCTCCCTGGGGTCGAGCGAGAGCCCGCATAGGCGCCCACGGGTCCGCCCCGGCCGCCGCAGGCCCGCCCCCGAGGCCTCACTCTCCCTCTCAGCCAGCCAGTGGCGCGTCCTCCTCCACCCCGTGCCCCCGCCCACGGCCTCCCGCGCGCCCCCCGCGCTGCTCGTCGGCGACGAGCCCTCTCACGTCATCGACGCGTGGATGCGACGTGGCTCGGCCATCGCCGCCCCGGAGGACGCCCCCCCCGGGTCGACAGCCGAGGCGGGGGAGGCCAGTCAGGCCCCGTCCACTGCCGCCCCGGAGGCGGGGGCCGATGGCGACGGCCAGCTGGCGGCGTGGACGGACCTTGCGCGCCTGGCGCTGTCCGACGACCCGCTCAGGGCGATCCCGCTGCTCAGGCGGACAGCGCCGCTCCTCGGCCTGACCCCGGCGCCCGAGGGCGAGGAGGAGAAGGCGGCCGAGGCCGAGGAGAAGGAGGTCGAGGCACCTGAGGGTGAGGAGGAGGAGGAGGAGGCCGAGGAGGAGGACGCACCGGTCGACGGCGCTGAGGCCGACGAGGAGGCACCAGAGGCCGCCGCAGCCCCGGCCGTTCCGGCCGCTGGTGCGAAATCAGCTAACACGGGCGGCGTCCCCAGGCCGGTCAGGAAGCCGTCGGTGCCCGCGGTGGCACCCGGGCCGTCGGGAGAGGCCGTGGGAGGTGAGGCGGCCGCCGCGGAGGAGCTGGCGCCGGGCGGCCGCCTCCCCAGGTCGATGACGGACCCCGTGTACCGCTCTGCCGTGTCGGGCGCGGCAGAGTCCGCGGCCCTGGCGCTGGAGGCGGCGGCGAGGGAGGAGGAGGAGGAGCGGGCAGGGGGGGCGCCGGCCTCGGCCTCGCGCCACGACCCAGCCGGCAGCCAGGACGGCTCTCCTGCCCTGCCGCACTCCGTGTTCCTGCCGCTCGCGCCCGAGGTTGCGTCGTGGGCGTACGCGCCCGCAGTGCTTGCCGACCGGCGAGGCTCCGAGAGGGAGGAGGAGGCCGCCGCGGAGCGAGCGATGGCGGAGGCGGCCGCCGCCGCGGCGGACAGGGCAGTCGTCGCTGCCATGCGGCGCGCCGCAGAGCCCGTGCCGGCGCGGCCTCCTCCTCCCTCGGCGCCCTATGCCTTCTCCTCCTCCTTCCGGCCCAGCTATGCGCCCGCGCCCGGCCCCGCGCCGGAGCACCGCTACGGGCAGCCAGCCTCGTACGGACCGCAGGCGGAGGCCGGAAGGCCGCAGCAGCGGGCGGCAGAGCCGTCGTGGGCAGAGCAGGTGCGGGCCGGGGACTCGTGGAGGCAGCCGAGCCGGTCGATGGGCCCGAGCGCCCCGTCCTCGTACGCAGGAGCGCAGGCGCACCGTGCGGTGGACATGTCCGCGGTCGAGGAGGTCGCGAGGTCCGACGAGGCAGTGGCGGCGATGCTCGCGAGCCATCTGGAGGTCCTGCGACGGGCCGAGGCCGCGCTCGGGCCCGGCACCTCCCACGGCCCGGGGGCGTGGCCCGGCCGGACCTTCCCGGGCGCATGGGCGCCCCGGGCCACGGGTGACCCTGCAGCCGCTCGCGGCTCGTGGTGAGAGTGGCTTGACTCGGCAGCTGCAAGCGTCGGAGCGAATCAGTTTGTGCCTCGATGTCGTGGCTGGCATCACACGCTCGTGAGCAGCACGCGCACACTGCCGGCCCATGATGGCTGCTGTCTGCCTGGCCCAAGGTCGCAGCAGGTTTGTCAGAACGGGCCTCGTGTTTCAAAGCAGAGGAGCTTGGCCGTGGGGCCGCCCCCCTCACTGCCGGGCCCATGGCCGCCGGCGGGCAAACTCATGGCAGCGTGCTGCTCAACCTGAAGCAGGCGATGGCGCCAGAGCATGAGGCACAGCCCGAGGCCGAGGCAGCCGCCGACCGAGCGCACAAGGCGCACGTGCCTTATGAGCAGGTGATGGAGTACGCTGGGCACTCCCAGAGCGTTTCCTCGGTCGAATTCTCAAAGGGAATGGACGGCGGGCGTCTCATTGCCTCCGGATGTGAGCCACAGGGAGCTGAGGCCGCGAGCCTGGGGCTGCCTCGTTTGCACGCCGTGCCCTCACGCCTCGCGGCCCCGTGATCCGCATGGAACCTCGCAGCTGCGGACCGTACTGTGAAGCTCTGGCACACCTCGTCCGGGACGCTGCTTCAGGATTGGCACGGTCACGCGCAGGGCGTCTCCGATGTCAGCTTCAGCGACGACTCCTTGTTCCTGGCCTCGGCGTCCGACGACGGCACCGTCCGCCTGTGGGAGACAGAGTCGGTGAGCGCACCCTGCGCGTCGGCGCGGCGGTCCTTGCGAGGCTCGCCGCCACTCGCCCGTGTTGTTGCGCTTGCCCCCCCGCCCTTGCTCGCAGACGGAGTGCTTGGCCGTGCTTCGCGGGCATGCGGAGCAGGTGATGTGCGTCGTGATCAGCCCCAGGGGGAACATGATCGCGTCGGCGGGCGTCGACGACCAGATCCTGCTCTGGGACACTCGGTCCGGCCGCAAGATCCGCGCCATCCCGGCCCACAGCGGGCCCATCACGTCGCTGGCCTTCGAGCGGGGCGGCGACGTCCTCGCCTCGTCCTCCTACGACGGCCTGATCCGGCTGTGGGACGCGACGTCTGGGGCGTGCCTCAAGACCGTGGTCGGGGAGCACTCCCCCAGCGTCGGGGGCATCTACTTCGCGGAGGGGGGCGAGTGGATCGCGTCGGCGACGCTGGACTCGGCCGTGACGCTGTGGGACGTCGAGGGCCGCTCCGCCACGGCGCGGCTGACGGGGCACGAGAACGTGCGATACCTGTGCCGCCCCACCGCGCTGGGGGAGCGGGCAGGGAAGGCCGGGGGCGGCGTGGTGGTATGCGGCAGCGAGAGCGGCCCGTCGGCGGCGGTCTGGGACCTCGAGTCGGGCAGGCTCGTGCAGACGGTGCGCGGTTTCGCCGGGGTGCCGACGACGATGGACTGTCACAGGGAGAGGGACGCCTTCGTGACGGGGGAGCTGGGCGCGAGTCCCCGGCTGCGGCTCTTTGCCCGTGGGGACGTCTCCTGGATGGCGGAGGAGGCGCGGAGAGACCTGGAGGAGCTAGGGATCGGGTCGGAAGGCGGCGCGGAGGCTGAGGCCGCGTCGTCGTCGTCGTCGTCGTCTGCTGCTGCTGCCGGTGTGTGATGCGCGTGTGGCCAAATAGCAGTGCTGTCGCTCGCCGCTCCACGCAGTCGGCAGGCCCCCGCTCACGCACACTCGTTCGCGCCGCCGTCACGCCTTGGCCGAGGCCGAGGCCGCCGCCTCGGCGCCGGTCTGCACCTTGCCTGCGCGGATGCGCTTGGGCAGCTTGCGCTCCACGGCCGCCAGGTACTGCTCGAAGGTGAGCCGCGCGTCGCCGGTGGCGGAGAGGCTGTCTCCGAAGAGGTTCCGCATCTCGCTGTCGAGACCCTCGCGGCCGTAGCGGCTGTAGAGCATGTGCATCGTCTCGTCGACGCTGACCTCGCCGCCGCAGTCCTTGTCGTACATCATGAACTGCACCACGTTGAAGAGCTGGTGCGGCTCCAGGCCCGTGGTGTCCTTGATGTTCCTGTGGAACATGAGCTGGAACTCCTCCCAGTCCACGCACCCGTCGAGGTTCTCGTCAACCTCCCAGATCATGTCCTCGATCTCCTTCTGCGCGTCAGGGGGAGGGGTTGGAATGCCACGGCAGGGAGGGTTCCGCGGTGGGGTGGGCGGGCGGCGTGCCCGGGGAGGCGGCAAGCCGACTCGCGCGGCATCGGCAGTGCAGTGGCTCGAGCGCACCCCCCTGGACGGGCGACGGTCGGCAGTGCACCCTCCGGTACGGCGTCCTCACCTTTGCGGACTTCTTGCCGAGCTTGCCGAGCGCCTCGAGCAGGTCGCGCTGCTTGATCTTCTTCACCTCCTTGGCCTCGATCTTCTCGATCCGCTGCGTGATGTCGGCGCACTCCTCGTCGATCTTTCGGAGCTCCGCGTCGATCTCCATGGGCGTCAGCTCCCTCCCGGTCTCGTCAATGATCTTCACCGCCTCGGGGTTTTTCTTGTAGGCCAAGATCTTGCTCTTGCGCTCAAGCTTGGGCTCCCGCTCCTTGAAGAGCTTGTTCTTGGCCGCAAAGTCGCACAGGTAGTTGAAGACGCGCTCGAGCTGCTTGCTCTCGTCCTGTGTAACGTCCTTGGGCTCGGGCTTGCCCGACGGAGACCCTGCCGAGGCCGCGGCCATTTCTGATCCGAATGCACCCGCCGGAACGCTCAGGCAGCGATGAGTGTGCTCCCTCGCTCGGCCCTTTCAGGTATCGGATGGCCGTGTGGCACGCAGGGCGCCGGCGCCACCTGGCAGAGCGGCCCAACGCCTCGGAAACCATCGCCCCGCGCAGGCACCGCGCATGCGTACAAACGATGGCAGGGTGCTCATGCTTGTTGCTGCCGTCGTCTGCGCGGCGGCTCTGGGCGGGCAGGTGGAGGCCGTGACGAGAATTCGAGTGGTGTCGGGCAACGGCGCTGTGCGGACCTTTAGGATCCCTTCGGCGCCGCCGCCCAGGCCGCCCGCGGCGTACAGCCTGCTCGGAGCGCTGGCGGACCCGACCCGCCGACGCTGGGTCCCGTTCTCCGCGGAGGTTTCCGGGAAAGCCGTCTTCCATGCCGGAGTCCCTGCCGACGAGGCCTGCAAGGTCCCCGCGCGTGGCTTCCAGCACGTGGTGGACCTGGTGTGCGGATCCGACGCGGTGGTGGGGGCCGGGCAGCAAGGGCGCGAGGAGTGCGGCCGGTTTGTGATCCGGGCCGTGAGGCGAGCGGCGGCGGCCTCTTGCGAGGACATGCCCAGACTGACGGCGTCGTCGTACCTCCCGCCCATCGTGATGCCGGATGTCGCGGACGTGGTGTGCGTGCTGGAGGCGGGGGGTCGTTTCTCGCGCCAGGCGCTGGCTGCCTCGGCCTCGGCGGCCCTGCTCCTGTCAGAGCTCAGGCGCCCGCTGCCGCCGGCGCCGCCCCTTGCCGGGAGCGCCGGCGCGTCGCCTCCAGCGTGCGACCGCCCCCTTGTCGCTCACGTCGGGGTCTTTGCGTACGACGCCTCGCGGCTGCACCACGTCGACCGCTGGGTCAGGCGCCTCGCCGGGCCCGACCACCCTTGCTGGTCCTTTCGGCTTCACGTCCACGCCGCAGCCGCTAACGGCTCGTGGCCGGAGGACGAGCCCTGCGCGGGAACGGCAGTGGCGTGGCTCGCCGGCCGGGGCGGGCGGCGTGACCTGGGAGCCGACGTCACCTCGACGGCGTTTCGCGTCGCGTCCCGGAAGGCAGAGGACTGCGCGGGAGTGGCCGTGGGCGGCGGCACCTCCCCAGCGGCGCTCCCCGGGCACGCCCCGCTGGCCGCGATGGCACGCCGGTGGAAGGCCGAGGCTGCAGCCGCGGGGGCAGCCGGGGCGCCTGCCGAGGGGTGGCCGCCCCGCCTCAGCGTCTCCGTGTGGCTCCACCCCGGGGAGCTGGGACGCCTCTTCGCCTGGTCGGCGCGACGGCGCACCCTCGCCGAGGCCGACGCCTGGCCGGCAGAGCCCGACGCTCTGGCGTTCTTCGAGGAAGACCACCACGTGGAGCCGGGCCACTTCGACCGGCACCTCCGGTGGTCGCGGCTGCTGCCGGACACCGTGCTCCCGGGGCTGCTGCAGGTGGAGGAGGCGGTGGAGGGGTCGCGAGGGGGCGGGCAGTGGGGGTCGGGGGACCGCGTGGTGATCTCGGCGACGCCGGGCCGGGGCCACGGGAGCCTGCTGCTGCGCGTGCCGTCGCGCGCAGGGGAGCCCGAGCAGCTGCTGCTGGCGTCGGGGGTGGGCCACCAGGGGGGATTCCTCGTGGCGGGGCGGGGGCGGCTCGCCGGCCTGCGCCGCAGCGGGTGCCTCACTGCCGGTTTCGTGAGCCACTGGCTCTATCCAGTGATCGAGGCCGCGGACAGCCAGGTGTGGTACAACTGCTCCGCCACGCGCGCCGTGCCCGTGCCGCTCGTCCGGGAGGAGGGGGGGCGCGTGCGGGCGGTGCGGCGTGGGGACCCGACGTGGGGGGAGTGGTCTGGCGGAGGAGGGACGCTGCTGGGCGGCTGGCGGGAGGCGTGGCAGGTGCACCACGCGCCCGACAAGTACGTGCGGACGCAGGGGGGAAGCAGGCTGGAGCTCTTCCCGCTGAGCGACGAGGCGCTGCTGCAGTGGGCGGGCGCCTGCTGAGCGACGTATGCCGCGCGCTGACCGCCGGAGCGCGGCGTGTGCGGGCAGCGCGGCGCTCCTTGTGTGTGGGCGTGTGCGTGGCTGGGCCCGTGCGCCCGCCTCCGCGCCCAAGCCTGGCGCCGTTCACGAGGGCAGGATGGAGCACACGAGCGCGAGCGCCGCCACCAGCTCCGCCCGTTGCTCGGGGCTCTGCGCGAGGAACTCGACGGGGAGGGCGAAGGTGGTGACTGCGAGTCCGAAGAGACAGCTGGCAAGTGCGGGGGAGTCGCCGCTCTGCCTGGCGAGGCGCCGCACGCCCCGGGTGACGGTCTCCCGCCCCACGCTGGCCAGGACCACGTCCTCCAGGGCGACGCGCCAGTGCCTGGCCTCTCCGGCCGGCGCGGCGCCCCGGCCACCCGGCTGCTCCAGCGTCTGCGTCCACTGCAGCGACCGGAGGTCTCGGGACACCCTCAGCCACGCACGCACCGGCTCATGCTCCGTCGCGCCGTCGCCCGCCCGGCGCGGGGATAGGTACACCACCATGCCACCCTCGAGCGCCGAGGCGACGAGCTGCCGCGTCTGGGCGAGGATGGGACCCATGAGGCGTGAGAGGGAGGCCTCCTGACCGCCCATGCCCACGACGGGGAGGGAGGGGCAGAGGGCCGGGCTGCGGAAGGAGGGGCGCGCGAAGGGCGCTGACGGGACCCACGACGGGCGGGGCTGGGCGCCTGGGCTCGGCCCGGCGCTGTCGGCGGGCGAGGCCGGGCCGGCCGCGGGAACACCCGGCGCCGGTCCAGCCCACAGCGGTCCCCGCGCCGACACGATCGATGCTGACGGCGTCGGCGGCAGGGCCACGCGGCGCCTGCGACTGGCCGCTCCGGCGGGCTCCGCCTCCCTCCTCGGCGTGCCCTGGGCGGCTGACAGGTCGACGTCGCGCGTTGCGTGCCTCGACGACCACGCCGCGTGCGCCCCTGCCGTCCCGTCGTGTGTGCCGCTCCGGCGTCGACCCGTGGGCGTGGTCGGGGCGGGCCTCCGACCCTCCCTGCTGCCCTCCTTGCTGCCCTCCCTGCTGCCCTCCTTGCCGCCCTCCCTGCTGCCCTCCTTACCGCTTTCCGGCACTGCAGACGTCTCTGGTGCCCGGCTGTGGTCAACCCCCTCCTTCGCTCTGCCGGCTCTGCCGTCTGCCCGTGGATAAGCCGCGCGCGCCTCCGGGGAAAGCACGGCGCCGTCACCGGCCGGCCCCCAGCCGTCCCCCGGGGCGACGGGACCGCCCGCCGCGACGGACCGCGGCCACGGCGACCGGACAGTGTGGGGGCCGCTGCTGAGGAGGCGCGGGGCGGGGCCGCCGAGCCCACGGCTGTCCCCGGAGGCGGGCGAGGCGCCCACCTCTCGCACCGGCGGGAGCGCAGACGGGTCCGTGGGAGGCAGCGCGGTCCGGACGGGCCGGCCGAGCTGCAGCGCGGCGTCGGGGGGCGAGGGGAGGCCGGCGGCGCGTCGCTCCGGTGACCTTCCGCTCTTGGACCCCGGCGCAGTCGGAGCGACGTCCTGCGACTCGCGTCGCTCCGCCTCGGGCTGTACCGGCGTGGGCGCGGTGACATTGTGCTGCCGCCCGGCGCCGCCCGCCCTGACATCGTCGCCGTCGTCGGCACGAGCCGCCGGCTGGGGCCTGGGAGTGCCCGGCGCCGAGGCGGGGTACTCCCGCGGCCTGCCCTCGCGGCCACGGGAGCGAATGGAGAGTGTGGCGGCGAGATGAGGGGTCCCGTCGGCGCCGCTGTCGCCTCGCCGCATCACCCTGGGGGACAGGGGGCTGCTCGGCACGCTGGGGGGGGCGCCCCGCGGCGACTGCGGGCTCGAGCCGCCAGGCACCGCGGGCTTCCGCACCCGCAACGACCGGGACGACGCCGCCCGCACGCGGAGGGCTCGACCCGTCCGCGGAGAGGCCAGCGACTCTGCCGGGCTGGCCCGGCCGGATGAGGTGACACTGGACGCCGCGGATGAGTCGCGCACCCTGGCCCGGGCATGGGGCGCCAGCCGGGCCTCCCGGTGGCGTTCTAGGTGCGCAGTGGATGACAGCGCCGGAAGGAGGAACGCCTGCCCGTCGCGCGGAGTGGCTGGCACCGAAGCATCGGGCGAGCCGGGCGCCAGCGAGCCGTCGCGCGACACGAAGGAGTAGGTTTTCACAAGCCCCGGGGCGCTTGCACCGCCAGCACCGGCAGGTGACCACGAACGTCCAGCCGGCTGTGCAGCCCTGCGGCCGGCCCCGGTGGGAGCAGCGCCGTGTTGTCGCTGCTTGCGCCTCGCCAGGATCCTCTGGATGTCATTGTCGAGCTTGGACCACTCGTCCATGCCTCAAGACGCCGCTCCCGTTGATGCCACGACTGCAGCGCCGAACGGGGCCCTGCGCGGGCCTGTGTGCGCTGCCCGGCAACTGGCTGTTGCGCTCGTGCGGCTCTGCCTCGTCATTCGCGCCGGTCGGCCACACCAAGACGCTCACGGCGGGTTTTGGCCCGTTTGTGCGCGCGGAGGGGCTGTACTGGCCTGTTTGCGCCGGGCGTTTGTCGCCTCGACGGCTCGTGCTCGTGTGCCGGCACCCCGGGTCGGCCTGGCGTCCATGGCTGCCGCAACGCCGCCCACGGGCGGTGGCGCCGCCCCGGCAGAGGGACAGAGGGAGATGCTCTCGATCGCGCCAATGATGGAGTACACGGACCACTATTTCCGGAAGGTGCGGTTTCTGCGCGATGACGCGCCGCTTCTCGCCGCGCGCAGCGTACGCTCCACGCCGGCCGCCCCGCGGTGCGCTCTTCCCCCGCAGATGGCGCGCGTGCTGACGAAGCGGACCCGGCTCTACACGGAGATGGTGGTGTCGTCCACGCTGTGGTTCAACGCCTCGGCCATTGCGCCTTCCCTGCGCTTCTCCGAGGAGCAGCACCCGGTGGCGCTGCAGCTGGGAGGGTCCGATCCGATGCTCCTCGCGCACGCCGCGGCCCTGGGCGCGCTGTGGGGCTACGACGAGATCAACCTGAACTGCGGCTGCCCGTCGGAACGCGTGGCCTCGTCAGGGTGCTTCGGCGCGGCGATGATGCTGGAGCCGGACACGGTGAAGCGGTGCTGCGAGGCCATGATCGCCGCTGTGGAGGCCGTGGGCCTGTCGGGCCGCTGCGCGGTGACTGTCAAGTGCCGCCTGGGCGCTGACGACATGGACAGCTACGCCGAGTTCCGGGCCTTTGCCGACGCCGTGGCCGCCGCGGGGGTGTACCACCTCATCGTGCACTCGCGCAAGTGCTGGCTGGCGGGTCTGAGCACCCGGGACAACCGAAACGTGCCCCCGCTCCGCCCGGAGTGGGTGCTGCGCCTCGCGGCCGAGGCGGGGCCGGCGGCCGGCCTGCGGGTCTCGGTCAACGGACAGGTCAGGACGATGTGGGAGGCGGCGGCGCTGCTTCGCGCCCGCGCGGCGACGCCGGCGGAGGTAGCGGAGACCGAGGCCAAGGCAGCGGCCGCCAAGGCGGAGGCTGACGCCGCCGCCGCTGCAGCGGACAAGGCAGCCGAGGCCGCCGAGGCCGCGGCGGAGGCTGCGAGCGGCACTGTCGGCGGCCCCTTTGACCGTTCGTCGTCGCCGACGTTTGGCGGCCGCGGCGGGGAGGCCAGCGAGCCCAAGCCCGGGAAGCGGCCTAGCGACGCCCCCGGCCCGGGCGCCAAGCGCTCCCGCAAGGACCGGGAAGCTGCCAAGGCGGTGCGCTTCGGCCGTCTGGCCGCGTCAACGTCCACGCGTGTCTACGACGGACCCGTGGTGTGGGCCCCGCCGCTCTCGGACCCGCCCCCGCCCCCGGCGTCGTCCTCGGCCCCCGGCGCGCTGTCCTCGTCCGCCGCCGCCGGCCGCCTCCTCGACAGCGTCATGGTGGGGCGGGGCGCGTACGACCTGTGGCGCTTCGCCGACGCCGACAGAGCCGTGTTCGGAGCGGCCAACCCCGCCCCGAGCAGGCGCGAAGCCATCTTGTCGTACCTGTCGTCGGTGGAGGAGGACGAGCTGGCGGCCCTGCGCGGCGGCGGGTCGGCTCACATGTGCCTCATGCGCTGGGCCTCCGCCCGCGTCCACGCCATCAAGCCCGTCCTCCTCACCCTGCGCGGCATGGCATGCTCCGCCAAGGTCCGAGCCCGCATCAACGACGCAGTGCACGACGACCGCCGGGCCATCAAGGCGTGGGCGGCAGAGCTGCAGAGGAGCCACAAGGAGGCCTCTGCCGCCGCCCCCGCCGCCGACGAGGCGGCCTCGGGCGCCGCCGCGAACCCCGTGCCGACGTCGGTGGAGGAGGCGGTGGCGGCGGCACGTCGCTCCTTCGCCGCCGCCCGGGAGGAGCCCAGCGGCGCCCACATCGACGAGGCCATGGCCTTCCGGGCCCGGGTGAGGCCGCTCCGAGAGCTCGTGGAGGACGGCCTGTCCGTCGCCCCGGCCGAGGCCCTGGACGAGCGCCCCCCGACCGACCCGGAGGCGCCGTGGTGGGACCCCATCGAGGCCCGCGACTGACGCCGCGCGGCAGCCTCCCGAGCCCCCGCAGCCTGGTTCTGCGCGGCATTCCTGTGTGTCACCCTGGGCCAACCTGCGCCTGTCACGCGTGATGTTGGGCGAGGGCAACAGAGCGCCGCGATCACACATGTGCTCGCCGCTCGCACTCTGGACGGCCGCTGCAGGCTTCCTGAGCCATGAGCGATCAAAAGCGCGTGCGGATCGGCTCGGCCGTTGTGAACATCAAGTGAGCCCTTGCGCCGCGTCAAGGCACGGGAGGAGCGCAGCACTGAGCACGTTTGCCGATGCAAGCCCCTCTTGCCGCACCCGGCGCCATCCCCGCAGCTCGATGAGCGCCGGCATGGCCAGACAGGCTGTCGACCTCGCCACTACGTCGGTCAGGGCAGAGTTTACCGAGAACGTGAGGCCGCAACGACAATGCACGAGCCGTTTGCTCCTCATAAGTGCCATCACCGCTTTCCTGGCCCCGCCTCACGGCCCATGGATGACGTTCATACTGATCACTTTCGCAGGAGATGGCCGCGGCGATCAAGGCCGGCATGAAGGAGCTTCATCCCGCCGATACGTGAGCCGCCTCCAATCGCCCTCTGCAAGTCCCAGAATCCAGACTTCGGCGTCACCAAACCAGCTGTTGTTCGCCTCGTGGTCTTGGTTTCTCCGCAGGTGGCACTGCTTTGTGGGGCGCAAGTTCAGCTGTTTTGTGAGCTACGAGGAGGGCAAGTTCATTTACTTTTACCTCGGCCAGATGGGCGTGGTCGTGTTCGCGTCGTGACAAGCCGTCCTTCGTGTGTGGGCGTGGATCCAGTGACAATGAATGCATGAAGTGCGTCCGGCGGGAGATCACGAAATGGCTGCGTTTGTTGTTCACCACAAGCACTCACGCACCGGCCCACTCGGCTCTCGCCGATCCTTCCCCACGATCCAGCATCCCCTCTGGATGAAAATCACGCCTGAGCTGGCTTGGCCGCGCCAGGGGCGGGGGCCGCAGCGGGAGCAGGGGCCGCAGCGGGAGCAGGGGCCGCAGCGGGAGCAGGGGCCGCGGCCTCGGTCTCGCCCGACACGGTGGAGGTGCTCTCCGACGTGGTGGTGGTCTCGACCTTGGTAGGTGCGGGGGCGGGGACCTGGGAGACGGGCTCCTCGCGCTGGCACGTGGGGTTCTCCTCGCACTCGAGCTTGCAGGTGGGGCGGGGGCAGTCCCGGGGGCGGTGGCACTGCCAGTCGCAGTTGGGTCCCTCGCACACGGACTCGCAGGTCGGGGAGGGGTTGGAGCAGACGGTGTGGCACACCGGCTTGCGGCACACGGTGCTGCACTCGGGGCAGCTGCCCTTCTCGCACTTGTTGGTGGGGCACCGCACCTCGCAGTCCGGCTTGGCGCACTTGATCTCGCACTTGGAGCACGCGAGCTCTTCGCAGCGGGTGGTGCAGCGGGGGGCCTCGCACACGGGCTCGCACACCTGGTTGCAAACCGGGGCGTCGCACTTCCACTGGCACTTGGGGTGGCAGTCATCCTGCGGCCGAGAACGACAACCAGAGACATACGGGGCAGATCGTTGCGGCGGCTGAGGGTGACCAAGGCCCGGAAGGGCTTCTGCCAGGAGTGCGGCCCGAGGCGACCAAGCAAAGCGAAAACCATCCGTCTCACGCCCTCGGTGGCGGCGACCTCGTCAGCCTGCTCGGGCGCGGCGACCTCCTCGGAAGGGGCGGGTGCAGCGTCGGCGGCGGGCGCGGGGGCCGCAGCGGGGGCGGCGGGAGCGGCAGCTCCCTGCGAGGGCGGGCAAGAAAACATGGGTCGGGCGGGCAGCGTGGAATGGCGCCTCCAATGCCGTGGGGCAGGGTCTCCGCGCGAGCACACGCCTCCAGATCATCGCTTTTGTGCTTGCACATCGGCATGGCACGCTTGGCGAGGGCGGGAAGCGGGCTCAGCGCCCGGTGGGCGCGGGCAAGGCTGGCTCAGCCGCAAAGGCGCCCCCCGGCGGGCACTCGGGAGGTCTCACGTCCTGGGCCATGGCCATGGCCAGAGTGGCTGCCAGCACAAAGAGAACAGCGCGCATGGCGGCGCCTGTAGCTGATCACTGGTGCGCTTTTGGGGCGCGGCCGGGACCTGCGGCAGACGTCGCCTCTGCCGGCCGCGTTGCTCTGGGGCCTCTGCCTGACATCGAACCGTCAGCCTGACGGTTCGCATCGAACCGTCAGGCTGACGGTTCGCCGATTCACGGCTTGAACTGCCGAATCGTCAGGATTTGATGTGCACACCAGAGGCC
>Ga0136560_1000766_pt1 | contig 16190 bp, 7 predicted proteins | sample AntRauMeHopE1497_FD_104925 | JGI IMG/M metagenome (GOLD analysis project Ga0136560, IMG submission 104925) | Saline lake microbial communities from Rauer Islands, Antarctica - Metagenome Hop E1 #497 | ecosystem: Environmental > Aquatic > Non-marine Saline and Alkaline > Saline | place... | reverse complement strand
GGGGGTCGGCGCGGGCAGGGCTGCCCGGGAGCGGTCTCGGCGGGTCCCGTCGCTGCCCGCGTCGTCGTCGTCGGGCTCGGCGCCCTCGGCGCCCGGCTCTGCCGGGGAAGAGGCCGGGGATGCGCTCTGGCCGCGCGCGAAACCGCTCGAGGAGTGGACGGCGGAGGAGGCGGCGGGGCTGCTTCGCGGTGCCGCGGAGGTGGAGGCGGAGGCGGAGGCGGAGGCGGAGGCGGAGGCGGAGGAGGGCAAGAGCAGCGACGACGGGGGCCCCGCCCTGGGACTCCGCGGGGCGGCCGAGGCCGCGGCGCTCGCGCTGCGAGAGGCAGAGTCGCTCCTCCCCCGTGCGGCGGCGGGCCCGCGAGGCAGGGGGGCGGCGGGGAGGGGGGGCGGCGGCGCGGGGCACCGGGTGCCGGCGGCGGAGGCGATGCCCGCCGCTGTGGACGCCGCGCTGGCTCTCGTGCGGGACAGCGCTTCAGCGGCGGCGCGGGGGATGGAGGGTGGCCGCCCGGCGGTTTCGTCGCCGATGGCGGCGGACGAGGCGGCGAGGGCGGCGAGAGCCCTGGTGCTCGCGGCCGGGGAGGAGGAGGGGGCGGTGTGGGGCGACGGGGAGGGTGCCGCGGGCCGGCTGGACGCTGGGGCGCTGGCCCGGGCTCTGCTTTCACTGTCCCGGCAGCGGGCGGAGGAGGGGGCGGGGGCGGGAGGTGGAGGGGAGGGGGCAGCTGCCGCCGACCGTGCCGGCACGGGCGGCTCCGACGGCGTCGAGGCCGGCAGGGCTGCGAGGCGAGGCGATGGGGCGGGCTCTGCCGGGGCTGCGGCCGCTGAGGCTGCGGCGGCCGTGGCTGCGCCCGTTCCTCCGTCGGAGTCGAGCGACGCGTCGTGGCTGTCGGGTGGGGCGGAGCTGGAGGCTGGTCTTGTGGTGCCGCGGTCAACGGCGGCGGCGGGCGGCCGAGGGGCGGAACGGGGAGGGGAGCGGGGCCGCCCGGCCGCGCCGCCCGCCCGTGCCGCGTCGTTGTCGTCGACGTCGTCGCCGCTGGGCGCTCCTGCCGGCGGCTCGCCGCGACGCCGGCTCTCCTCGGCCCGCCTCGCCACGTCATCGACGGCCGGGAGGTCCAGCTCTGCCCCGCGGCTCTCCTCGCCCCCCGTCGCGAGGGGGAGGAGGGTGACGGGGGCGGGAGGGGGCGTGGCGGCAGCCGTGGCCGGCCGAGGGTCCGTCGGCGGCGGGCCGCACGGGAGGGTGGGCGGCACCGCTGCGGGGCGGTCCGGCTCCGCCGCGCGGGCGCGTGGGGCAAGGGCAGGGGACAGGCCGAGCGACGCGGCGGCGGGGCCGGGCCCGGGGCAGGGGCAGGGTCCGTGGTCGTCGGCGTACGGGCAGCGCCGCCGCGGCCGAAGGGCCTCCGTGCGTGGCGGTGCGGGGAGCCGGGACGGCAGCGCCGCCGGGCGGTCGGCAGCCGGCACCGGGGGCTATGCCAGCGCTCACCGGTCGCGCGCCGGCCTCCCCGCGCCGCTGCGGGGCCCAGACCCGTCGCTCCCCGCCCACGTCGGCGGCGCGCCGTCCGGCAGGCAGCCCCACCGCACGTCTTCGGCGCTGGTGCATGGGCAGGCATGGCCGGGGCGAGGCGCAGAGCACGTCACTGCGCGTCCGTCGACACAGGACACCGCCACAGACGTTGAGCCGACGAGCCCGGCAGCGGAAGCGGCAGCGGCAGCGGCAGCGGCAGCGGGTCGTCGCCCCCCGGCAAGGGCCGCGTCGCTCCCCTCCGTGCCCGTCTCGGCCGCCGCCGCCACCGCCGCCCGCCCTCTGCCGGCCCCGCCGCGATCCGACAGGCCGCCCGCTGCCTCCCGCGGCCGTCACTCCGCCCCCAACGGCTCTGCGCGCCACCTCGTGCCGCCCCTGTCGCTCCCCGACCACCAGCAGCAGGTGCCCCCGCAGCAGCCGTTGCAGCAGCCGCAGGCGCCCGGCTACTCCGCAGCCCTCTCCCGCCGCCGCCTCCGCGGCAGTGCCATCGCCCTTCGGGCGGCAGCCGCGGGGCCGAGGCGCGAGGCGGGACCGCCGTCCTCCGCCTCCTCGTCGGGGGCTCTTTCGCCCTCGCGCTCCACCGCCGCCGCTACCGCCGCGACCGCCGCTGGTGGCCGTGCCTCACAGGACCGACAGGGCAGCGCGCCCTCCGGCGGCCTGGGTGGCGCCTTGTCCGCCGGCAGCGGCGGCGGCGCCCCGTCCGCGGTGGGAATCGACACGTCACCGCTGAGCTCGGGCGGCCGGTCCGGGGAGGGCGCCGACGGGGGCCGGCGGGGCGTGGAGGGGGGCCGGGCGGCGCCGCGGGAGGGTCGGTCGGCAGACGGTGCCGCGGCAAGGGGGGGCGGGGCCGGAGCGGCGGCGGCCCGGGCCGGGAGGCCGGCGGCGCTGACCCCGGGGCTGAGCGAGAGCGAGGAGAACGTCGCGGAGGTGGCGGGGGAGCGGGTGGGGGCGGCGGGGGAGGCTGGGGCGGCCGGCGTCGCGAGGCCGCGAGTGACGATTCGGTCCCCGCCGCAGCCGCGGGGGGGGCGGGGCACGGAGCCGGCGGGGCTGGCGGGGGGCCTGGGCACGCCGTCCGGCCTGGGCACGCCGCTGTCGGCGAGGGGCCGCGCGGCGAGCAGCTTCGGCGGGGCGTCGGAGTTTGGGCGAGACCTGGACGACGAGGAGGGGGAGGACGACGGCGCCACGACGGGGGCCGAGGGAGGGAGCAGCGTCGGCCCGGGCAGCGTCCTCGGGTCGGACCTCGGCGTGACGTCATCGGACGACGGGCGGGTTGAGGCAGGCGAGGCCGAGTCCGCCGAGGCGGCGGAGCCGGGGCGGTGGGCGGAGGCGCCGGGCGTGATGCCGGGCCCCGCCTCGGCCGTTGACGGCGCGTCGGCCGACGGCGGGTCGGGCCAGGGCGGGCCGGACCTCGAACCCCCCGCGCCGCACGTCGCCGAGCCTCCCAAGCGAGGGTTCTGGGCTTCGGTGTGCGGCTGCTGCGCCGCCGCCCCGCCTGCAGAGCGGCCCGTGTGACGCGGCGGGCCGGAGCGCCCCGAGACGGGACCGAATGGCAAGCGCTCGCAGTGGCCGATGCAACACGGACCATTCGCCGGGCCAAGCGGGGCGCAACTGTGTGCGGCATGAAGGCAGGCAAGAGGAACGAGCGTACCTCGCCCGCAAACAGGCGCGATGCTAAATCGGAATTCTCGAACCTGTGTGCGCACGCAAATAGATCTACACGTGCGCGCCGGGCCGTTGGCCATAGTGATGCGCGCCGGGAGTTTGCTGCTCGGGTGCTTTCGGGACGCCAAGGTCGCGCCGCTTTTCTGCTTTGCGCAGCATCACCAAACGCTGCGGACATAGCCCTGCAGCCCCCCGGCGTGGCTGGGCGGGTCGCCATCACAGCAGCCTGCCCCGCTAGCCCCGGCAGGTCGAGCAGAGTTGTCCTGGCCTGGGCCTAAAAAAACACTGTGCGCCCGCGACGGCATGGCAGCAGCAGCGGCGGCAATGCCAGAACCTAGACAAATAGAGGTTTTTAAGCTGGTCACCACGGTCAGCGATGGCGTGGTCGAGGTGGCACCGAGCACGGCAGCCTTGCTCGCGAGCATGGGCCCTCGGCCCGTGGCTGTGATCGCCGTCATGGGCTCGCTTCGCACCGGCAAGAGCACTCTTCAGTCGATTATTGCTCAGCACGTAGCGGCGGGCGGCCTCACGACCCCGAGTGTCGCGGAGGTGCAATCCGGAACCGAGGGCGGCGTGTTCGAGGCCAGCGACTCGGGCCGGCCCGTGACGGCGGGCATTGACGCGGCCGTCATCCGCCGCGAGGGCGGGCTGCCAGACCTTGTTCTCCTGGACGTGGAGGGGTCTGGCGACCGCAGCACCAAGCACGACATGCGACTCGCCGTCGTCGCCGCAATGCTTTCGTCAAGCCTGGTCCTCAACACCAAGGGGGCTCCGGGGCGGGAGGACCTGCTCGGACGCCTTGGCTTTTTGAGCAAGGCGGCGAAAGCCGTCGCGGCAGGAGCCAAGCGAAGCGGAAGGCCGAGCTCTGGCACCCGGCTTGGCGAGTCGCTGGTGGTGCTTGCGCGGGACTACGAGCTCTCGCATACGGCATCCGACGTGGCGAGGACTATTTTCGGCCTCGAGGACGACGACCTGACGGGCGATGACGACGAGGCGGACGACGTGATGCGCCGCAACCGGGTGCGCGCTCAGCTCGCCTCGGCGTTTGGCAACTGCTCGGCCATGCTCCTGCCCGACCCCCGCGGCACCCTGCGGTGCGGCGGGGCGACCTTCGACGAGGCCATGCGCGATGACGTCATCCCAACGCTCCTCGCCAACACCGGCCACGCCACCTCGGCACCGGGCGGCAGGGGCGCTCTCACGGCGTCGGCCCTCGGCGACGCCGCGCAGGCGCTGTGCCAGGCCGTGTCGTCGGACTCGTTCCGCGAGCTGGTGCCGTCGAGCGTCGCGGACGCCATGGTCGAGCTCGCCGCTGCCCGGGGCGCCGCGCGGATGAGTCACTACGTCACCACTGCGGCGGCGCTGATCAAGGCATGGGTGCAGGACCGACACGGCGTACCGGTCGGTGCTGTGATCGAGGTCATGGGCCGCGTCGGGGCCGAGCTGGACGCCATCGTGGCCGAGGCATCGGAGCAGGCACCGGAGCGCGCCGCTGAGCTGGCAGCGCATGGCGCCGATGTGCTCGGTGCCGCCCGCCAGGAGCTGCTGGAACATGCCGCGGAACTGGCCGCGGGGCGCTTCGGGCAGGCAACGCGCCTGCGGGACGAGGCCCTGTCCGCATGGGTGCTGAGGACGCACAGCCTCGCCGCAGAGCTGCGCACAGCCATGCGCAGGGTCGGGGCGAGCGAGACGGCAGAGGCGCTGGCCGCCGTGGAGCTGGAGGCCGTCGAGTCGGGGGTCACGACCGCCGCTCGCGGCATGGAGGCGGTGCTCGCGGATGTCAGGCGTGAGCTGGCGACGTTGGACGCGGCACACCAGGTGGGGACGGTGGATGACGTCACCGAGGGGGCCGTCCACGCGCTCACCAAGGCCTTAGAGGCCGACACAGGACTTCTTGAGAGCGCGCAAAGCTGTCGCGACTCTCCGGGCGCCGTCCCCACGGAGCCGGTGCGCGGGGCAGGCACGGGAGCGTCGCTCCCGCGGCAGATTGCCGTTCAGCTGCTGCACTGCGAGGGCGGCATCCCCGAGGAGTGGACTGCGCTGAGGGGGGAACTGGAGTGCGTCGATGCGGCGGTGGCGGAGGTCAATGGCAGGGCGCTAACCGCCTTCCGCAGGGCCAAGAGCGACCGCTCAGCAGTGTTGGTCGAGGAGGCGAGGCGCCGGGAGCAGGCGGCGGAGGAGGCGAGGCGCCGGAAGCGCCAGGCCCGGAAGGCCGCACAGCAACGCCTCAAGGCCCAGGCGGACGAGAGGCACCGTCAGGAGGTCCAAGAGGCGAGGGAGAGGCAGGCAGAGGCGGAGGCCGCGAGGCGTCGGGAGCGCCAGGCCCGGAAGGCCGCGGAGCGCAGCCGGGAGGCCGCGGAGGCGAGGCGCAGGCAGGCGGAGGCAGAGGCAGAGCAGCTGAGGCGGGAGGCAGAGCACACCCTGCGCCGGAGGGCGGAGGCGGCGCTGCGCGCGAGGATGGAAGCGCCGGCCTCCGGGGCTGGCGGGGGCGGCATGCCCGCGGCGCGTGGTGCAGCACGGTCCGAGCGGCTCCCCAGCGGGATGGACTGGAACAGCTTCCGCACGTTCTACAAAGCGATGCACGGGCGAACGGACAGGGATAAGCAGTCCGCCGCGTACCAGGCGTACAAGCGAGGGCAGCTTTGATGGACGTGCCAGGATCGGCGGTGTGATTGTAGGCTTGAAAAAACCGGCAAATTTGGGTTCATGGCGCAGCACCACGCCATCCCGAGCAGGGTTGCTGGCGAACCAAACGCGGCTGCGTGCCCCCGGCGTGCGTGCTGCGCGGGTGTTGCGAGCGGAAGCGTGCCGGGGCAGTTCGTTCCGCCACGCCAACCACCACCATCACACGTGGGGCCGCGAGACAGCGCGAGGCGCGGCCGGAAGCCGTGGACTTGATGGTGCTACGGCAAGTCTCACTCCCGCCCTGCGACGCCCGGGGCAGAGCCGGTACGGAGCCAGGCACCGAGGGAGGCGTCATGCCGGGTCGTCTTCGGGCACGCCCTGCCTTTCCGGCCCCGTCGAGTCAATGGAGGGGGCGGAGGCGCCGTCCGCCTCCCTGTGCGCCTCTCGCCCCGTGAGCGGCGCGTCAGGCGCGGGGAGGGAGCCCGCGCTGGGGCCGGGCTGGAGGGCGCCGGCGCGCCCGGTCGAGGACGTGGGCGTGGCGGCGGGTGTGGACTGGTGGGGTCTCGGCGGGGCCGCGTCCAGTGACGGGGCGGGGCCCGCTGCCTGGGGGTCGGCCGACGAGCCGGTCAGGGGCATGGGGCCCCGGGCGGGCCGTCTCCTGCCGTGCTTGGCGACGCCGTCGCCGGCGCGGCGGCCGTGCACGCTGGCGCGGGTGAGGATGAAGGGCAGAGCGAGGTGGTGACCGACAAAGCGGTGCAGGAGTGCCGCCGCGAAGGTCTCGTCGTCTGGGTGGAGCAGCCGCCAGTCCACCATCTCCCGGGCGACGGTGCCCACGCCGTCCCCGGAGCCGCGGGCTATCTCGAAGCGGAGGGGGCAGACCTTGACGCTGCCGTCCCCGGCCTCGGGGCACTCGAACGCCGCGGTGACGTTGGCGCCGACCTTGCTCTTGCTGAGCCCGAGAACCTCCAGGGCCATGCCCTTGAGCCGCGCCACGGAGCGGTCCGGCCCGGGGGCGGGCCGGGGGGAGGCAGTCCGGCCGGCGGCGCCGCCCTGCGTCGCCGACGACTGCACCGCCTGCCCGCCGACGGAGGTCAGCGTTCTCCTCGGCTCTGCCGGGGGTGCGGTCGAGTCGGCTGCCGCGGCGCCGGCCTTCCTGGTATCGATTGCTGGCGCCGCCCCCGCCACGGGGGACGCCTGGGGCCCCGTGGCGACGGAACCGGCGTGTCCTGCGAGGCTGGCGGTGTCGCCGGCGGGGTGCACCGGCGCGGTCACGGTCCTCGCCGCGCCGGCCGACGCCGTCCTGGCCGTGCCGGTGGGTGACACGGCGTCGCCCGTGGAGGGCCCGACCATGGCGATGGGGGGCGGGGCCCCCGCGCCGGGCCCCGAAGCGACCACCCCGGCGGGCCCCGTCGGCATCTCCGGGCCCTGCTCCGCGTCCTGCGGGGCCCCGTCCAGCCGCCCCGTGTGGGTTGCCGTGCCGTCGACCGAGGCCGCCGCGTCGTCGTCCGCCGCGGCGCCCGTCGCCCCCTCCGTGCCGTCCGGCGCCCCCTCGGAGGCCGCGCCGCTGCGCTGCCCCGCCCTTGGTACCTCCGCGCCCGCGCTCTGCGCCTGGCCCGAGCTCGACGCCGAAGCTGAGCCGCCCGCGGCGGGGGCGGGGGCCGGGGCGTCGGGCGCGGGGGTCGTTGGCACCGGCTTGACCAGCCAGTCGCTGCCAAGGAGCTCGGCGGCGGTGGGGCGGCTGGCAGGGTCCTGGGCGATGCAGTCACGGATCATGGTCTCCGCGCTGACGTCGATACGGTACCTGGTTAGGTTAAGCGGGTCCTTCCCCTCCTCCTTCGCCTTGAGGGTCTGCGGCGCCATCTCGCCCTTCTCGATCCAGTACGGGGTCTCCCCCGTGACCATGTGGAGGAGGCAGACGCCGAAGCTGTACACGTCCGAGGCGGGGGAGACGGCGCCCTCGGGGGCGATGTAGGCCGCGGCGCCGGTGTGCGTGGCCGTGGCGCCGACGGAGCCGCGCTGGCTGCCGTCCAGGTACCCCAGCCGCACGTCGCCGGTGCTGTGCATGAAGATGTTGCTCAGGCGGACGTTGCCGTGGCGCTGCGAGGAGGAGGGCCGGGGGAGTGCGGGAAGCTGGGTAGCGGGTGCAGCGGCGGGGAGGCGAGCCGACTGCCGGGGCGCTCGCTGAAGCCCTTGGGAGGGGGAAACACGCCCACCGGAGCAGTGGTGGCCCTTGTTCCGGGCGGAGCTGCCGACGCGCTCGAGGGCAGGCGGGGGCGAAGGAGGCGGATCAGCGCGGCCGTCGAGCCGGTCTCGGTCTCACAAGCCCCTGGTCGTGAAGATAGGCCAGCGCTGCCAGGATCTGCCTGCACCATTTCTTGACCACGCCGACGCGGACCTCGTGGCGGATCCGCTCGATCTGGAGCAGCAAGGTTCCTGCGTCGACCATTTCCGTGATGACCACGAGGTGACTGGGGGTGCCCGGCTCCTCCCACTTCGCAACGACCTTGAGCAGGTTCTCGTGGTCGATGATAGGAGCGTCTGTCAGGCCGGCCGCCGAGGAGGCCGAGTCCTCGAGGGGGAGCTCGTGCCAGGCCACCTCGACCATCTCGTCCACGTCTACGGCGCGGTAGCTGCGGGGTTGGCGAGATGGCACACGCCCGAGAGCTCGCACTGGCGCGGGTGAGCAGCCGCGCGGCCCGGGGCGCGTACTCTGGGCGGCTGTGGCCCGACTTACATGCGCTTGCTCTCGTTCGAGCCCTCAAGCTCGCCATTGCCCGACTTTGCCTGCGAGCAGCACGGAGCAGTACACTTTCAGCCATAGTTGTTAGCATACTGGCCCATGACAGCCCCCGTGGTCGGATACAGCGGCTCGCCGGTCGGCGTGGGGTGCCGGATGCCTCGATTGCGCTCACATCGTCCTGCCTGGCTTTTTTGAAGCGCAGCCGGTACTTCTCGACGGCTGGGTCCACCGCCGAAGCCATTGCCGGGCTGCGTGGGGTCTTCTCCCGCGCGCTCGGGGTGCCTCGAGCCGGACAAGCGAAGATCAATCCTCCGATGGGCGGTCTTAGTCTTGTCCGATAATGAGATTTGACCTTGACTGCGGTAGTCCTGCTCGACTGGAGCTCGGCGTTCGGGTGTCCGCAAGGACTGGCCGATTCGCAGCAGGCCCGCCCGATGAGGCAGCCGGCCTTTCACAAGGCCTCGCCACCAAAGTTGTAGCACTCAGAATGGGCGGCAGGTCAGCCGCACAGCCAATCGACGGCGCAACCGCGGTGCTGCATTGCCGGTCCAGTGAGGCCACTCACATGCAATTGGGTGGCATACTTACAGCATCTGTGACCGGAACACACGCCAACCATCCTGTGGCAGGGGTGCAGGCAATGGTAGAGCAAGCAATGGACGCCATGCCGTCGGCGGACACCCTGCCTGTGCTTGCCGCTGCTCGCCTGCCACACCCACATTCCCGGCGCCAAACGGTGCTGAGCTGTCGCCCAGCCGCAGGGCTCCACCAGGGCGGGAGATGGCAGCGTCACCAATGGCTCTGGAGGAGCCTGCCGCGACAACGGATGCCGATACCGACGGGCTCTCGAAACCAGCTGCATCCGACCTCGAGGAGCTCCTCGGCCCAGCCTCCCCCGAGGTGTTTGCGTTGCTTGGCGACCTGTCGGACTCGCCCGTGAGGACGGTCCCCGAGATGGAGCCACGGCCCAGCGTCGCAACGCTTCCCAGGGCATCGCCACACCGCCCCAGAGGGCGGGGTTCCGAGCCTTTGAGGCCGGCAGCAAAGAGCAGCAGGCCAGACAGCCGCCCACGGCGGCTTCGGCCGAGGCAGGAGGCCGGAATCCAGCCACTGGGGGCGGCGGGCTCAGTCGCGCGTCGTGCCGCCAGACTTCGGTCTCATACCGGCGACAACACCGTGGATCTTCGAGCTCGCCCGATGCTCTCTGCCCGCGAGGTTGCTGAATGCATGCCTCCGGTGGGTTCCGGGGAAGAGGCGGTGCTGGCGGCCTTGAACTCGCAGCTCGGCGCCTTCCGCCATTTTCAAGGAGGATCGAGTGAGCCCGGCCAGTCAGAGCTGCTGGGTGCGTGCATATGGGGCGGGAGGACGGAAACGATGCTCACATGGGTGGTAGCGACACAGGGGCGATCAGGCGTGGGCGTGCGGCTGGACTCGCTGGGGGTTGCTTCCGGGCAGCTCCGCACCCGGGCGCTGGCGCCCAGAGCCATCGACGCTGCCGCCCGCGAGGGCATGCTTCGCTCAGCTCGGCTGCGTCTGCAGCAGGTGACTGCCGCATGGGAGCAGAGCGATGCAGACGCGTCGCCGCCTTCGCCGCGCCGGAGTTTGGGCGGCGGTGCGACATCCGCCGCAGATGGCATCGCAGGACCACCACGGGCAACAGCTGCGGCGGTGCTCCCACCTCTGAGCCCCGGCTCCGGCTTGGCGGCTCACCCGCCAGTCCCGAGGGCCGCAGGGCTGTCGCTCAGGCTCTCGATCCGGGAGAGTGCGTGGGCCACCACGACGGCTGCCGCCTGGATGTCCGTCACCCGATCAGGGGAGCCACGAATGAACGTTCTCAGGTGCATGGCACCGCCTCTCGTTGAGGCGGCTCGGCACAGGCTCGTCCGCAAGAAGCTTCTCAGACTCCGACGGTGCCAAGTACTCGTCGGCAACGGCTCCCCCCGCAGCGCGCTGGCAGCGGTCGTGCGCGAGCCGTCTCATGGCCGCGCCCATCCGGGGCTTGAGGCCGCACGGGTTAGGTTCGAGGTCGTCCGAGCCGACTTGTTCACGCGCCGCGTGTTCCAGGCTCAGCTCAGCATGGCTGGGGCAGTCAGTGCCGCTCGGGGTGGTGGTGCAGGGAAGCTCTTCGCGGACTGGCTGGGCAAGCGAGTCGACGCTCTGGTGCTTGGGCCACAGGACTTCAAGGCCGCTGCAGCGCTGGTTGGCGGCGGGGGCCCTGCTGACGCTGACGGGCAATCCGGATCTGGCGGGGCTGGCGTGACCGAACCGGCGGACGGCGGGGCGGAGCTCGGCCGCTCCGCCCTCCGGCGGCCGGCTTCCGCCCCCTCCGGCCCTCTTGCAGCGGCTCCTGGGACGGCGCCGCCAGCCGCAGCTGCCACCCGCATCCGTTGGCTTGAGGCCGAGCTTGCCCGCCTCGGAGTTGCGTACGGCAGCCTGCTCGAGGAGAACCGAGCGATCAGGGCACAACTGGTGCAGGTGCCGGCGCCTGTTGCGAGAGAGGTGGCCGGCAGGAGGGTGTGAGCGGACAGCGGCGGCAATCGGAGCCATTCCTGCACCTTCGGCCTTGGCTCCACGCGCACCATTATCGCACACACACGCGAAGCGCAAGACACGTTGGTCCTGGGCGCCCACCCAGGCCGCACAGCCAGTGTGGCGGCGCGGCTGTTGTCATCTGTGGGAGCCGGCGATGCCTTCGTCATCCCAAGCCTGTACGACGTGCTCGACGGCCTGACCAAGTGGCAGTGCCGTTGGCAAGCTTCCACGCTTTGTCGAGTCGCGCAGAAGCCCGTTTATCTTGCAGATGGCGTCCAGGGAGAGCTGGACCTCGCGTGGCCGAGCCGGACGTGGCTCGACCCCGCCGGGGGACGAGAGCCATAGCCTGCGCTCGGCATCCCACAGCTTGCGCGCGTGGTTCACAAACCTCGGTCTTCGCTTCGTGGTGGTGCCCATGCACCTCCTCGCGGCTGCGGAAGCAGTGGTGACCAAGCATGACGAAAACATGCGCTCCGCAACCCTCCCCGCGATTCTCAGGCAACAGCCAGCTGACGGGCGTGCCCGCGCCCGTGTCCGAGACTTGAAGCCTTCGCCACAGCGGACCGATAGGCTCCTCTCGCAGTGATCGGGACCGTGACATCAAGCCCGGCCGACAGAGCTGGTCAGACGACAACGCCCCACCTCTGCGATTGTGCCGCCCGGAGCGTGGCAACCAAAGAATCCGGGACGGGAGACTGAGGCCCCGGGGCGTGCTGCCGATCCTCCGACAGGGCCGCCGCCAGTTCTGAGATGCAGCTTGAGCAGCCGAGGGCGCTCTTGCCTCCGCCGGTGGGCGCCGGCGAGGCATTGTCAGGGCGAGCGAAACCAGCAGCCGAATCCGGCTCTCCGGACACCGTGTACCGAAGTTCCGGGTTTGTGGATGTCCCGTCGCTTCCGAACTCTCCGGCGCCGAACAAGGCCGCCATGCCTGCTCCGCTTCAGCAGGCGCCAAGCGTCGCAACGGACCAGGGCGCGCGGCCGCCAAAGCGCGTCGGTTCGGTCACCAAGGCCTTCACGGGCATGGCACTGTCTCCGACCGAGAGTGAGCGCCACGCCCTACGGAAGTCCGCCGCTGCGGTGGCCGCGAGGCGGGGCGCCCCAGTCGTGCCGCCGATGCCGTCGCTGTTCCACCAACCACCCGCCCCGCGCCCCGCTCCGGATATGGCCGGGTCTACCATCTTCGCCAGGCGCCTCAAGGTTCCGAAACTCGTGCTGCCCGTGGCCCCGGACGGGGGTCTCCGGGCGGACTTCGACGGGGTGCAGGACGGCGCACCCGGTCCTCCCTCGCGGATGAGCAGTGCTTCCCGCCGCCCCGCTGCCCCGGAGGGCAAGGCCCGGCACCGGGTACGGGACGAGGCGTCGGTGTTGGCGCCGCAGACCAACAGCCCGTTGCGCGGATCGACGTCACTGACCTCGGAGCCCGCTGCTGTAGCCGGCGTCGGCAGCAGGCCCGCGCCTCGCTCAAACCCCACGAGGGCAGCTACGGGGACCCTTCCCCCTTCGCCGGCCCCGGATCACGGGCGGCCGCCATCGCCCCCACGGCGCCGGCCGGTGGTGAAGGGCGGCGCCGTTGGCGGCCTTGTCCTGCCGAACATCCGCCAGGGCAATCACCGCATGCCCGCCGCACCGATCTCAGAGACGGAAGCGGCTGCTGCTGCGCTCGCTCCAACGGACAGCACAGCGCTGTCGCGGATGCTCAGGCTGCTACCACCATTCCGTGCGTCGGCGGCTCCGCTGAGGCCGCACGACTGTGTGGTCATCGCATGTGCCATCGTTGCCGATGCCCGGGCGGAGCCTCACGTCATGTGGGTGTGCGCCCGACTGGAGCCCGCCCGTGGCCCCGTTCTGACTCTTGACTGCTACGGGGTTCTCTCCGGAGCCATGTCCTCGAGGCGAGTCACGCCTGCAGGGCTCAGGACGTTTCCGCTCCCGCTTTGCCGGCTTGCAGCTTCCAGAGCTACCGCCGCCTTGCGTCAGGCGTCTGGCGAAGGGCACGGCGCAGGCCACAGATCACGGGTCGGCAAGCAGTGCTTGTACCAGCGGGCCGCTCACGACGCTGGCGCGGTGATCCACTGCGCGGTGCCGCGCGACGGGCACCGCTCCCTGCTTGTGACATGCCCGGTGTGGTCCAGGACCGGCGCCCCTCGGCTGTACACCGTGGTTGACACGACTTTGCCGCGCTCAGAGCTGGATCCCAGGGTCCGGCGGCTCAGAGCACCTGCGCGTACGCTGTACTCCGCGGCCGGGGAGCCGTTCGTCGTGAGGGTGGTCAAGAAGCGCGACGTTGCCAAGCTACGTGCTGCCGTTCACGCGCGCAGCACTCGTGCAAGGGCAAGTGAGGTGGTCGCGTCTGGGGGTGTCCTTGACCCGTGGCGCCCGTCCTTCGCGGCCGACACAATCGATCTGGCCGACCGCAGGGTCTCGACCTCTCGCGCGACGCTGGCATCCCTGCTGGCTTCCCGAAGCGCAAGGGTTCGGGCTGCAGGGGTCGGCTGGGTTGCCGCCCGCCAAGGCCGCCCGCCCCTCGTTTCGCTTCTCGACTACAAGCGGCTTGCTTCCGAGCTTGTACGCGCTGGCTCGCGGCACAGCGTCCTTCACGCGGAGCTGCCGACCATTCCAGCAGAGCGCATGGCAGAGGGAGAGAACGGCGGCCTCGGGGCCACTGCGCCGGCGGTAGGCCACCCCGGAGTATCAGAGCTCAGCCTGGCCGGCGCAGGCGCGGAGGATGACTACTACGACGACGACGACGACGGCTACAGCGACGATGACGGCGGCGACGTGCCCGACCACCTGTCCACCGCCGCGCTGCGCTCTCAGGCTGGAGACTCGGCGCGTGAACCCGCGAGCGAAACGGGGCTGACAAGCGAGCGTGCCGAGGCTGACAGCTCTTGGGCGCTTTCCACGCGGGCCAACCGTCCCGATGACGACGAGCACGATGAGCTCCTGAGTCTCGACACCGAGGCTAGATCGCCATTGGGCGCGGGCAGACAACCGCTGGACCGCCCGCCGACGCGTTCCCGTGACAAGCTCGACGAGGTGGTGGCAGACCTGAGGCTCAAGCTCGCGAAGCTTCAGTCGGAGCTCTCCGGCCACAGGAGTCCACCCCATCGGCACATGACCGTGACCCGGGCACAGCTTGCAAGCGTCGACCCTGGGGATGACGGCAGCGACAGCGATGAGGCCGCTGGCAAGGCAGGGACGGAGGCTGTGACGGCATCGGTAGGCGCAACTCGGGCCATCTCCGGAAGCTGGAAGCAGACGCACTCGTCGAGCAGCGGAGAAGCCAGCGAGGCCATCCGGCCCGAGCCCGCTCGCTCGCGGCCGAGCATCGGGCCCGCCGAGGACATCGCCGCCGGAGCACCCACTACCGAGCCAGCGTCCATCGACGATGCCGAAGCTGGCGCCGGGGGCGCAGATCACCGAGGCAAGCCCAGCAGCGACGAATTGGAAGGCGATGGTGCATCACTGCTTGGGCCTGGCGACTCCGCAGTGGAAGGCCCGCCGCTTTGGACCACGGAAAGCCAGGCCAAGCTGACGGCAGAGTTGCACGTGGTTCGTGGCTCGGGCTTTGTTGGCGGGGACGGGCTCTTCGACTCGGCCAACGACCCGTACGTGGTCGTGTCGCTGGAGGGAGTCGACGGCGCCGTCGGCAGGGAGGCCAAGACGTCGGTGCAGCACGGCAAGAGCAGCCCAAGATGGGACGAGACTGTGACGCTGGACGCCGAGGCGCTCCGTAACCGCAGCGAGGCGCGGCTCAAGCTTCGCGTGATGGACAAGGACCGGTTCACGGCCGACGACCCCCTGGGTCAGGCGGAGCTCCGCATCACCGCGCCGGTCTCGGACGCGTGGACCGAGGCCGAGCAGCTCGTTGTGCGCGAGGGGGCCTCGCTCACTGTGCGCTGGCGAGTCATTACCGCGCCGGGGCAAACGAACGACGCGTGATCCCTCGCTCGAGTTGTAACAAGCCAACTGCGTGAATGCTGCGCAGCTGCGATCCACAACGACTGTGGAAATGCGCCGGCCGTGCGGCCCGGGACGGCTCTGGGCGGTGTCACGCGCGTCACGCAAGGGTATAGTGCAGCTTGTGCCCGCCGCCAGACACGTCCCAGTAGCCGAGCCCCTCCTCGCGCTCCACCCCCACGGCACCGCACGACGGGTCCGCGCCCTCGTCAGACCGCGCGTAGAGCAGCATGTATGCTTCAGCGCGCCTCACGTCGGCGAGCTCCACCGGCCTTACGGCCTCGTCGCTCACAAACGCCCACGACCCTTTTCCGGGCCGGGTCACGGCACCGCCCCCCGCAACTCCGCGGCCGGCCTGCTCGCCCTCCGATACCGCCTTGGGCTGTGGCACGCGCCGGAACGCGACGTAGTGCCCGCCGTGGGCACCGCCGATGTGGACCACGACTCCCATGAGGCTGAAAACGACCTTGCGGGGGGCGGCGCCAACAGCCCCGGCCTTTGCCGCAGCCATGGCATCGTCGGCGGGCTGCACCGGCGCGGCTGCTCCAGCCCGCGCCGTGGCCGGCCTCGCCTGCGCGCAGAGCTGTGTGACGTCGAGCGTGGAGCCGAACCTGACCGGTGCGGAGTTCTTCTGGACGCCGTAGGGACCCGCCTCGAGCCGCTGCAGGTGGATGGCGAGCACGGGGGGCAGGCGGACGAGACGGGAGCGCTTCACCGCCGGGTGCACGCCGCCGCAACGGTCGCAACGGTACTCTTCGGAGATTCGCTCGTCGTGGAGCTGCCTCGAGAGGCACGTCCTGACGTCAGACCCGTGGATGGGGAGGGAGAGGCACGTGAAGGGCTGCAGGGACCAGTCAGAGTAGGTAGAGCAGCCGAGGCACTTCACGCTGGTGGCGGTGGCACCGCGGAACGGGGAGCGGAGGCGGACGCGGCGCGGCGCGGCCATGTCAGCCAGCTGGGTGGGCGTCATGAGGAGCGGGGTGACGGGGAGGCCGCAGGCAGCGCGGGCGGACGCGATGGCGCGGGCGACGGCGGCGGAGAGGACGTCGGGGCCGACGGGGCCGACGGCGGCGGCGGCGCGGGCGTCGTGGATGGCCGACGCGATGGCCGCGGCGTCAGCTGCTGCGAAAAGAAGGGCGCGGCGGAGGGGCGAGG
>Ga0136560_1000765_pt1 | contig 16195 bp, 15 predicted proteins | sample AntRauMeHopE1497_FD_104925 | JGI IMG/M metagenome (GOLD analysis project Ga0136560, IMG submission 104925) | Saline lake microbial communities from Rauer Islands, Antarctica - Metagenome Hop E1 #497 | ecosystem: Environmental > Aquatic > Non-marine Saline and Alkaline > Saline | place... | reverse complement strand
GCGATCGAGCATGAGGGCGATCAGAAGAGCAAGATTCACCGCTTCGCCTTGGCGATGGGCCGATATTGCGGGCAGATCGAAGCCCCTCTTTCCATCGGAGCGTTAACCGAAATTCAAGACAGCATTCTTGGCACTAGCACCATTCGCCATGGGCTTCGCCAGTCTCCGGTCTTTGTTGGCTCAGGAACTCAGGAGATGGGCTCCTATGTTCACTACGTCGCCCCTGATGCCAACGATGTGGAGCCTATGCTTAAGGGTCTGCAAACGTTCATGGAAAAAACCCGGAACGTGAACCCAGTCATTCGGGCGGCGGTAGCCAGTTTCGGCTTTGTTTTCATTCACCCTATGGCAGATGGAAATGGGCGGATTTCTCGCTTTCTGATCAACGACACCCTTCGCCGGGATTCCGCAATACCGGCGCCTTTGCTTTTGCCGATATCCTCCACTATCACCAAAAGCACAGTCAGTCGCACCCGCTACGACAAGATTCTTGAAGCCTATTCCCACCCGCTGATGGCGAAAACAGCCAACGATATCCGATTCGGAAGTCGGACCGCCTACCCAGATGGTGTGGTGTCGGATTTCGAGTTTTCCGGCAATGACACCCTGCGCCCGGCCTGGCGCTATCCTGATCTCACGGAGCAATCTGAATACCTTTTCCACGTTATTCACGAAACGATTGAATACGAGATGCGCCATCAGATTCAGTCGCATCATTCATATATCGAAGCTCGGGATAAGGTGAAGGACTTCTTAGAAGGGCCGGATGAACATATAGATCGGATTATGCGCTCAGTCGAGCGCAATGAAGGTCAGATCAGCAATAAATTAAAAAATGAATTTCCTGTGCTGAATGACTCAACAATCGGTGAACCGATTAAAGATGTGATCAATGCCCACACTGCTAACCGCCCTGTACGCCAGAATTATGATCCTGGTGCGGAGATCGAGGCACTACTAAATGGGGTCCTAGGAATTTCCCCTCTAAAAAAGACATAAACCTCTGCAGGCCCCGACATTCATTGCCTGTAGGGACGCATTATTGTTCAGACACCGGCAAATACCCCTCAATAGTCGCCATCAGAGGCGGCAACGATTAACTCGATGTAAGTCACATCACTTTTACCTTTACGGCAAGGAGTCACTGCATGACCATTCACCTGGCCATGGTATGGCAATCTGGTGCTGGGAGAGGCCTACGGTGCGGGTCAATTCCTGCAGGTCGAACGTTACAAGAACCTGCGCCACTGGGCACAAGAGATCTTTGAGCGCCCCGCTGTCAAACGTGGCCACACAGTTAACCGTACATGGGGTGAACTTTCAGAGCAACTGCACGAGCGGCATGATGCCTCAGATTTTGATTTGAAAACCCAGGATAAACTGGCATCTGCAACAGCCGACTGAATAGTCTGTTTTGCAGATAGCCTGTTCCCTGCCCTAAGGCAACAAGAGCAGGCAAATACGCGACAAATATTAGCGTTTATCTGTAACACCGTCTTTACGCAGAGCTTCCAGGGACAGTGCCATATCTTCAGCAAGAGCATGAACGGTCGCACTGTCAACCCATTAAATTCGCAATAGCATCTTGCTTTGGCTGGCGAGTTTTGCGCATTGGCGGCATTGGTGAAACGTATCTATTGAACATTTGTGTACCACCGAGTTTGATACGGTCTCCGATGCTAGCTTTATTTTTCTAAACAATTATTTGCATGTTGGTATAGTTTTCCGATTTTCAGTATCGTCCTTATGAGACTTAGCCTGTTATACTTGCGCATCTCAACGGGGTGCCTCCAACAGGCTGAGACCATACCCGCGGAACCTGCCCCGGATAATGCCGGCGAAGGAATTGAGCTTTAATCGGCCGAAAACCGCGTGTGGTGCCCTGAAACCAGGTTTTGAGGTTTAACCACCATGGCGTATTCACTGCTGCAACGCATTGTTCAAAATAGTCAGACTGCCCTACTCCCTGTTAAAACCCGGACAGTCTTAGGGTTCTTGATCCTCATTTTTACCAGTTTATCCAACGCTACCGAAAACCCGGAGTTAACGGTATACACCCACCCCTCGTTCGCAGCGGAATGGGGCCCGGGGCCGGCGGTAAAAGCGGCGTTTGAACAACGCTGTGGCTGCCAGCTTAACTATGTGGTGTTGGACAGCGGCGGAGATATTCTGCAGCGGCTGCGCCTTGAAGGTGCTAACAGTTCAGCCGACCTGGTGTTGGGGCTGGATACAGGCACCATGGAAATGGCTCGCTCTACCGGCCTGCTGGCGCCGCACAATGTAAGCCTGGATGCTCTCGATTTACCCATCCTCTGGCAAGACCCTTTGTTCGTACCCTACGACTGGGGCCACTTCGCGTTTGTTTACGACACTGAGCAGCTGCCTAATCCACCCAAAAGCCTGGCTGAGCTGATTGCGGCACCGGATGATTTGAAAATCATCATTCAAGACCCACGCACCAGTACGCCTGGCTTAGGCCTGTTGCTTTGGATGCGTCACGTTTACGGCGACGAGGCGGGTGCAAAGTGGGAGCAGCTGCAGAAAAAAATCCTGACCACCACAAAAAGCTGGAGTGACGGCTATTTTTCATTGTTCATGAACGGTGAAGCGCCAATGATTCTGTCTTACAGCACCTCGCCGGCCTACCACATGGCCATTGATAAAACCGAGCGCTATCAGGCTGCAGCGTTCAGCGAGGGCCACTACCTGCAAGTAGAAGTGGCGGCGGTGGTTGCCAGTTCAGCACATCAAGTGCTGGCAAGGGAGTTTTTGGATTTCATGCTAAGCGCCGACTTTCAACGCCATATTCCGCTGAAGAACGTTATGTACCCGGCCATAGATTTAGGCGCCGAATTACCCGATGTTTTTAGCCGCCTGATTCAGCCGTCCCGCACCCTGTTTTTTGATCCGGCCGAAGTGGCAGAGCATCGCCGCGAATGGGTCGACGAATGGCTGGAAGCCATGACGCGCTAGCGGAGCTGACTAATGCAAAGTCCGCTGAGCGTTTATAAAACCCATAGCGCGCCGCTGAGCCACCCCGGCTGGCAGTTGGCACCTGGCCTGCTGATCGCCATGGCTATAATTACACTGACCGCCACAGGCGTTGGCGCCCTGCTTTGGCAGGCTCCGGCGCTGAACCCGGCAGAGCTCTGGCAAAGCCGTTACCTGCGCAATGTAGTCAGTTTTACCGTTTGGCAGGCGCTGCTGTCGGTGCTTATCAGCACGCTGCTGGCCATTCCCGTTGCTCGGGCGTTGGCGCGGCAGCCGCAGTTTCCCGGCCGCGGTTTGCTGCTTCGACTGATGGAGCTTAGCTTGGTAATGCCCACTATTGTTGTGGTCTCTGGCCTGGTCAATGTTTACGGCCGCCAGGGTTGGTTAACCGAACTTGTGAATGACTTTGCCCCAGCGCTGCAATGGAACCTTTACGGTTTGAACGGTATTGTTCTGGCCCATGTGTTTTTTAACGCACCGCTGATTGCACGCATTCTACTTCAAGCCCTGGAGGCCATACCGCAAAGCCAAAAGCGCCTCGCTAGCCAGATGGGGCTACGCGGTTTTATATTGTGGCGGGTTCTGGACTGGCCCGCCATGAAGCCGGTCTTGCCCGGGTTGCTGGCACTGGTGTTCACCCTGTGTTTTACCAGTTTTGCCATTGTAATGACCCTGGGCGGCGGGCCGGGTGCGACCACATTAGAGGTGGCCATTTACCAGGCGCTGCGTTTTGAGTTCGATTTTGGTCGCGCCGCTTTGCTGGCGCTGGTGCAGCTAAGTATTTGTGGGGGCCTTTGGTGGCTTGTTATGAGTTTAGGTGAGCACACCCAGGTGTTGTCGACACGACGCTTCAGCCAACCGCCGCCGCGACGCGATAATCGCGGGCGCGCACGATTCTGCGACGCTGCACTCATACTGATGTTCGCCGTTTTCCTGCTGCTGCCGCTGCTAGCCATTGTCGCTCGCGGGTATCCCGGGCTTGCCACGCTGCCGATGCTTGACCCACAAACACCGCTATTCCAGGCCACTGTAAAAAGCCTGGCGATTGCCGTTCCCGCCGGCCTGATGGCGGTTATAGCCACCTTGGCCATTGTTGCGGCCGGGCAATTTCCCAAAGTAAAAACGGTTACTCACAGTGCCGGCTACCTGCCGTTAATAGTGCCACCGTTGGTATTGGGAACCGGTCTGTTTCTGCTATTTCGCCCTAGCCTGGGCACTGCCGGCCATGGAATGCTGTTGGTAGCGCTGATTAACGCCATGATGGCGCTGCCCTTTATTCTTCAGCTGGTGCGCGGACCGTTGGCAAGCCTGGATCAGCCAAGCCGGCAACAGGCTGACCAGCTTGGCATTCTGGGCTGGTATCGCTGGCGCTGGTTGCATTGGCCGCGGCTCAAGCGACCCTTAGCGTTAGCCCTGGCCTACGGGATTGGGCTTTCTTTGGGAGACTTCGGGGTGATTGCCCTTTTCGGCTCGCCGGGTGCACCCACACTTCCGGTGCTGCTTTACCAGCAGCTTGGCAGTTATCAACTGGTCGCAGCAGCGGCTACCGGGCTTTGGCTAATTCTGCTGTTGTTGATTGTATTCAGCCTGGCCCATGTGCTTACACGCGCCGCTCGCTTGCGCTCATCCGCACAGCCGCAGAAGGTATCTGCTATGGGCATTCGTCATGCTTGAAGTTTCCGGTCTGCATTTCCGATACCCATCGTCTCCCGACGACCACGGGGCGCAGTGGCAGTTTGATTTTACGCTGGCGCCCGGCGAATGCCTGGCCATTCATGGCGCCAGTGGTTCTGGTAAATCCACCCTGCTAAACCTGCTGGCAGGATTCCTGCCCACAAACAATGGTTCTATTCGCTGGCGCCAGCAGGAGTTGATGCCATTACCACCTTGGGAGCGCCCAATCACCAGTGTGTTTCAGGAGCATAATTTATTTGAACACCTGAACGTTGCCGATAACATTGGCCTTGGCCTTCATCCGGGATTAAAACTGTCTGGCCAACAGAAGCAAACTATTACCGCTGCGCTGGGGCGCGTGGGGCTGGCCGGTATGGGCAAGCGCCGCCCGGCACAACTGTCCGGCGGTCAACGTCAGCGGGTAGCTTTGCTGAGAGCAATGCTGCGCAGCCAACCGCTGTTACTGCTGGACGAACCTTTGACCGGGCTAGACCCTGACGCACGACACACGCTGCACGGCCTGCTGCTGGAACAAAAACGTAACGGCGTGGCGATGATTCTTGCCAGTCACGATGCGGAAGACCGCCAGATACTGGCGGATAAGGTTTGGAATCTCTAAGCTGTTATCAACTAGTTATGATTCTGGGGGTTTGGCAACAACGTGACCAGCGCTGACATTTCGGATAGTTTACAACCACGTCAGAACGCCGCCGGCGAACTGTTGATCGACGGCAACCAAATAAGCGCCTGTGGCGACTGGACCCTGTCTTACTACCATGCTCTTTACCCATCCGTTACCGCAGCCGGTAAAAATCTCGACCGCAACCAAACACTGAACTTGCAAACCTTGGGGTGCATAGACACCGCCGGTGCGTCGCTGCTGGCCGAACTCATAGGGCCCCGAACTCTGGAGCAATGGCTGGAGGATAATCCGCAAGCGGTTAATCGCGAAACCGCCGCGCTTCTGAGCACCGTCGCAAGCGCCATGGCAGATCAACAGCCACCGCCAGCCCCAACAGGCTTTACGCTGCCCGGTATGGTGCGCGATATTGGCGCTGGGGTAGACCAGTTGTACCACCTTGTTATTACCCTTATTGGCTTCATGGGCCAGATTATTGCTGCTTTGGCGTGGACAACACTTCGTCCACGGCGCTGGCGCATGACGGCTTTTGTGGCAGCGGTTCAAGACACCGGGCTAAATGCAGTTCCCATTGTTGCCCTGCTCACCTTTCTGGTGGGCGCCGTTGTAGCATTCCTCGGGGCCACCGTACTCGCAGATTTTGGCGCCACTATATACACCGTCAACTTGGTGGCGTTTTCGTTCCTGCGGGAATTTGGCGTTTTATTAGCGGCTATCCTGTTGGCTGGCCGCACAGCCAGCTCCTTCACCGCCCAGATTGGCGCCATGAAAGTAAATGAGGAGCTGGACGCGCTACGCACGCTGGGCCTCAGCCCGATCGAACTGTTGGTGTTGCCGCGGGTGCTGGCCATGATGGTAAGCCTGCCGCTATTGACGTTTGTGGGGATGCTATCCGGAATGTTGGGAGGCGCACTGGTGTGTGCGGTGACTCTGGACATTACCCCAACACAATTCATATCGATTGTGTCGCAGGATGTCGCGTTGAAGCATTTTTTAGTGGGAATGTCCAAGGCGCCCATTTTCGCTTTTTTGATCGCGGCCGTGGGTTGCCTTGAGGGCTTCAAGGTCAGCGGCAGTGCCCAGTCAGTTGGCGTGCACACTACATCCAGCGTGGTACAGTCGATTTTCATGGTTATTCTGATCGATTCCATCGCTGCGCTGTTTTTTATGGAAATGGGCTGGTAAATGACACAAACAATGGATGTAAAAAACAGGCCCCAAACGCCGATTATCCAGGTTCAAAACCTGGAAAACCGCTTTGGCAGTCACGTTGTTCACCACCAGCTTGATCTGGACCTGTTTCGCGGTGAGATTCTGGGGGTGGTGGGCGGTTCTGGTACCGGAAAGTCGGTTTTACTGCGCAGCATCGTTGGGTTAGTCAAGCCGTCAGGCGGAGACATTCGGGTGTTTGGCAAAGATTTGTTGGCGCTGTCTTCTCGCCAACGCTCGCTCACCGAACAACGCTTTGGCGTGCTGTTTCAGAAAGGCGCGCTGTTTACCTCGCTCAATCTTCAGGAAAACATTGCCCTGCCGCTGATCGAGCATCGTAAACTGCCGCGATCCGAGGCCGAGCATCTTGCACGAATGAAACTGGCGCTGACCGGCCTGTCTGCAAAAGCGGCGACCCAGTATCCGTCGGAATTGTCCGGCGGTATGATTAAACGCGCAGCGCTGGCAAGAGCTCTGGCTCTGGATCCGGAAATCCTGTTTTTAGACGAGCCCACCGCCGGACTGGACCCGATTGGCGCAGGCGCTTTCGACCAACTGATTGTTACCCTGCGTGATGCATTAGGCTTAACCGTGTTTCTGGTGACCCATGACCTGGATACGCTCTACACCAGCTGCGACCGAGTAGCAGTACTCTCGCAGAAAAAAGTTCTGGTGGCTGACTGCTTGCAGAACGTTGTCGATAATCCGGACCCCTGGATTCAGGAGTATTTCCTTGGGCCACGGGGCCGGGCCGCAAGCTACGCGGCCCAAGCCAGCCAAGCAGGGCAAGCACCCCATTCCCAACAGGAGCCATCATAATGGAACCCCGCGCGCATCACTTCCTGATTGGACTGTTTACAATCATTACGGCAGCTGCCGCTTTGATGTTTGCGTTGTGGCTTGGCAAAACCAGCAACGAGCGGGAATGGGCCTGGTATGAGGTGGCGTTTGATTACACGGTTGGCGGCCTGGCTGAAGGTAACCCGGTTCTTTACAACGGCGTTAACGTGGGCGACGTTGTGTCCTTGCGTTTGGTGCGGGAAAACCCCGGGGAAGTGCGAGTGCTGGTGCGCATCGACGAGACCATTCCGATGCATGAAGACACCCGGGCCAGCCTGGTGCTGGCGAACATCACCGGCAGCATGAGCATCGAGTTCAGCGGCGGCAGCCAGACCAGCCCGCTGTTGCTTGGTAGCCGTGAGAATCCCCCAATTATTGACGCCCAACGCTCGGCGCTCGGCGGCCTGTTGGACAACAGTCAAATGTTGATGAATAAAGCCGATCAGCTGCTCCGTAACGCCAATCAGCTATTCTCGGCGGACAACATCGAGCAGGTGTCTGCCATTCTGAGCAATACCCGCCAGGCCAGTGAAACGCTGGTGCGAAAAAGCGCCGCGCTGGACGAACTGTTTGCAAGTCTGAATCAGGCCAGCGCGAATGCCAGCCAGGCCGCCGCCCAAATAGCCGAAGTATCCGGCACCGCCGATGCGCTGTTGCGCAATGAAGGTCGCTCGGCGCTGCGCTCGATGGATCGCGCCCTGGGTAATTTTGACGCCGTAATGCAAAGGCTAAATACGCTCACCTACGACAACGCCGGCGCACTGGATGCAGGGCTGCAAGGCATAGGCGAGCTGGCACCGGCCCTGAGGGAATTGCGTAACACACTCGATAACCTGAACCGCTTTATCCGCCGACTTGACGAAAACCCGGCAGGAACACTCTGGGGTGCAGACACCATGAAGGAGCTGCAACAATGATTCGCTACCCAAAGATTTTTGTGACGGTGACCCTTTGCGCAACAATGCTGACCGGCTGCACAATTTTTCCCAACCCCGAACCACCACGGGTAATGGATTTTGCGCCAGCGCCTTTAACCCTTGGCCGCGCTGGCGACCAGCAGCCATTCAGTCTGCGTGTAGATACTCCGGTTGCTTCCGAGCCTATCAACAGCAGTCGTATTCTGGCAAAGCCCGAAGTCACAGAATTTCGCATTTACGGTGGCGTACGTTGGCGCGACACAGCGCCCGTCATCATGCGCGATGCGATGACCACGGCGTTACGCAGAAGTCAGAGTTTTAAGCGGGTAATTACCGACATCAATCCGGCTGAAGCCGATCTGACCCTGGTAACGGAACTGTTGGCTTTTCACAGCCAACCCGGCGCTAATCACAGCGATGTGGTTATCCGTATATACAGCGAAATTATGGAGAATCGCAGTCGCAAAACAGCGTGCTCGCAGGTTTTCGATATTAAAACCAGCGCCACCAGTAATGCTTTAGAAGATGTGATTATTGCATTTGATGGCGCCGGCCAGCGCCTGGTGAGTGAGCTTGCGCTCTGGGCGAGCGCCTGTGAAGGCCTGTCAGCAGAATCAAAACCGGAAAACCAGTCGCCCTGAGTTTAGATTGAATGCTTACTTGCGGGGAAACAGGTCCGCCCATGCCGCTTTCAAATATAATCCCATAGACCACAGGGTAAGTCCGGCGGCGACATACAGCAACCCGATTGCGATGTCAGCCTGAACCACGCCGGGCGGAAATGCCAGAAGCCCGATAATTGCGGCCATTTGGGCAACTGTTTTAATCTTGCCAATATACGATACCGCCACGCTGGCGCGGCTACCAATTTCTGCCATCCACTCACGCAATGCGGAAATCACAATTTCGCGACCGATAATGATGGTTGCCGGCAGCGTCAGAATCAACGCAGCATGCTCTTCAATCAATACAGCCAAAGCCACAGCCACCATCAGCTTGTCAGCAACCGGGTCCAGAAACGCCCCGAAAGGCGTGCTCTGGTTCAGCTTGCGCGCAAGATAGCCGTCCAGCCAATCGGTTACCGCCGCAAGTGTGAAAATAGCCGCGCTAACCAAATAGCTCCATTGCACCGGCATGTAAAAGATAAACACAAACACCGGAATCATCACGATGCGAGAAAGAGTGAGAATGTTCGGTATGTTCATTCGTTGCCTATTCGTCATGCAATGCTGCGTAAATGGTTTCAGCCAGAGCCTTGCTGATGCCAGGAATTTTAATCATTTCGTCAATGCCGGCTTTGCGCAGTTCTTGTATGCCGCCAAAGTAACGTATCAGATCCCGCCGGCGCTTTGGACCCACGCCTTCAATCCCCTCAAGGGTAGACTGGCGGCGTTTTTTATCGCGACGTGCGCGATGGCCGGTAATCGCAAAGCGGTGTGACTCGTCACGAATGTGCTGAATCAGGTGCAGCCCGGGTGAATCTGCTGGCACTCGGAACACCCGCCCGGTCAATGCATCAATCAACTGTTCCATTCCTGCCCGCCGAGCGGCGCCTTTTGCAACGCCAATCAACGGAATGTCCGTAATTTTCAACAATTCAAAGACTTCACGCGCAATATTAAGCTGGCCTATACCACCATCAATGAACACCAATGAGGGCCGTTTGCCTTCCCCGGCTACCAATCGCTTGTAACGACGGGTTAGCACCTGGCGCATAGCTGCGTAATCATCGCCGCCGGTAATACCTTCAATATTGTAGAGCCGGTAATCGCTTTTCAATGGGCCGTTTTCATCAAACACCACGCAAGACGCCACGGTATTTTCGCCATGGCTGTGGCTAACATCAAAACATTCCATACGGGCCGGCGTTTCCGCCAGGTCCAACAGGTCTTTTAGTGCCAATAAACGCCGGTATACGGTTTCCTTGCTGGCCAGGTGCGTCAGCAGCGTCTGGCGTGCGTTGGTCTGCGCCAGCTCTACCCAGCGCCTGCGTTCGCCGCGCACATTAGCACGAATGCGTGTGTCTCGCTTGGCGGCTTCTGACAAAGCTTCTGCTAGCAGCGCCATGCCCTCGGGTTCAGAGCTCACCAGAATATCCTGGGGAATCTCGCGACGGGTGTCTCCTGCAAAATAATACTGGCCCAAAAACGCCGCCAGCAATTCGCCGTCAGACTGCTCAATAATAAATCGCGGAAAGTAGTCTTTGGTACCCAGCACCCGGCCACCGCGCACAATAATGACCACCACACACACTATGCCTGCGTCTTGAGTTATGGCGATTACGTCGGCATCGCCACCTTCGCCATCAACCGACTGCTGCTCCTGAACATGTCGCAGGTGGTTCATTTGATCGCGGTAAGCCGCAGCCTTTTCAAAATTCAGTTCCGAAGCAGCCGTTTCCATAGCCTGCATCAGGTCCTCAATCACCACCGGGTTCTTGCCTTCAAGAAACATAGCCGCACGGCGAATGTCTTGTTGGTAATCCTCTGGGGAGATGTAGCCAACACAGGGTGCGGTACAGCGATTAATCTGATATTGCAGGCAAGGCCGGTTTCGGTTTCTGAAATAGCTTTCATTACAAGATCTTATACGGAATACTTTTTGTAAAACATTAAGGCTATCTTTAACCGCTCCCGAGCTGGGGAAAGGTCCGAACCAGGTACCGCCACCTTTTTTTGTACGCCCCCGGCGAAAGGTCAGTGAGGGGTAATCCTGGTGGGCGGACACATAAATGTACGGGTACGACTTATCATCGCGCAGCAGTATGTTGTAAGGCGGCCGCAACGACTTGATCAGATTCTGCTCCAGCAGCAAAGCTTCGGTTTCGCTGCCGGTTATGGTGACTTCAATGGAACAGATTTTTGCCACCAGAGCCTGAGTTTTTGGCGCCAGCCCGGTGTTACGAAAGTAGCTGCTAACCCGGTTTTTCAGATTGCGCGCTTTACCCACATACAGCACCTTGCCGGCGGCATCGTACATCCGGTATACGCCCGGCCTTTCAGTAAGCTGTTTAAGGAAGTGCCGGCTGTCAAAGGGCGCCGCCGGAGGGGCGGCCGCATCAGACGATACTGGCATCGTGAAATCCGAGGCGTACAACCATGAGGGCCAGCTCAACATCACTGGAAATACCGAGTTTTTCAAACACGCGGTAACGGTAGGTATTAACGGTTTTCGGGCTCAGGCAAAGTGCGTCGGATATGTCCTGAACCTTTCTGCATTTCACCACCATCAACGCTATTTCACGTTCCCGCTCGGAAAGACGTTGGAACAACATCAGTTCCGGGTGATCTTCATTGCCCTGCCCCAACGCCATTTGCTGCGCAATTTCCGGGCTAATGTAGCGTTGTCCGGCGTGGGCCTTGCGCACAGCGCGAATAATCTCGCAAATATCGGCGCCCTTGGTAATATAGCTGGAAGCACCGGCCTGCATAACCCGAACCGGATAGGGGTTATCTGCACAACCGGTTACCACGACTACCCGCACGGCGTCATTCAATCGCAGAATTTTTCGGGTTGCTTCAAGGCCACCAATACCCGGCATGCGAATGTCCATCAACACCACGTCGGGCGGGTTGCGACGCACCTGCTCAATGGCATCCTCACCATTTTTAGCCTCACCGATTACCTCGATGTCCGGGTTGTCAGCCAGCATGCGTGAAATCCCGGATCGAACCAGGTCATGGTCATCTACCAGCAACACTCTGATCAACATGCACCTCACACACACAGCTAATAAAATTCAGGCGCCGATTATAACGGTTAACGCCGTGTCACGACAGGCAACAAACCATAACAAAACATCACCAACACGTTCAGCACTGGGCCTGCGGCCTATCCAGACTGGCGGTATTGGTGACTGGATCAAACCACACCACCAGCTCGCCCTTGTCGACTGCGGTCTTGACTCTACTGGTCTCCACCAAAGGGTTTGCCTGATCGTTCAGGCCGTGATAGCGGGTGCAATACTCTTCAACAAGACCCAGTATCTGATCGTCGGCCAGCAAATTGGCAGGTACAACAAATAATTCTTCTCTCGGATCCTGCTCAGATGTCGTGGAAAGCGACTCGTTCATTATTTAAAACCTCAGCCGTTGAATTATAGATATCGAAGGTCTAATTGGCGCTCACTCTCAAAAAACATACATTGCTTTTACATTTAATTAATTAGTTGTCTGTATACTACTTCAAATAATAAAAGGAAGAATTCATGAGATTCACTTTTTGTATACGTTGTTATACCATAATGCGAAGTGTGTTTCTTTAATGATTCCAATCACAAAGGATATGTAAATATGTCTAACGATATGTTCGAAAAAGCGAACCGCTTGAACGAGACCCTGCTGGAACAGCTGGGCAAAGCCGCCGAGATGCAAATGAATGCCTTTCAACGCTACTCCGAAATGGCGCTGAGCCAGGCCAAAAAAGCTTCTGAGGTTCGTGATCTGGATGGCCTGAAGAGCCTGGCCTCTGAACAGAGCGAGACGCTGAAAGCGTTGAACGAGCAATTTACTGCTGACATGAAAGCGTGACAGGATTATTCTAGTGAAGCGCACGAAAAAGTTCAAAAAGCGGTAACCAGTGCTAATGAAGCTGCCGCACAAAAAGGCAAAGCGGGCGCGCAAAAAAGTTAATTGCGCCTGGCTTAAAAAGCAATATTTTTTACAGTCGGCCAAGCTTCGATGCTTTACCGACTATTTCTGCTTCGTTTGAGGAATTCTTAATGCTGGGATTGGAAAAGCTAAGTAAAACCAAAAAGTTAGTGACGGGTGTTGTTGACAGTAATGTCCGCCGTGGGCAGGAAAAACTGGCCAAAATACTAAGCGACAAAGGCTTGATTAGCCCCACGACCTTGTCAATGATGGGCGAAATGTCCGACATTTATAAGGCAATGGCCGCCGATGTTGCTAAAAATCCATTACGCACGATCTCCGCAGAGGGTGACTTGCTGCGTAAATATCTGGCGCTCGGCTCCTACACGTTTAGCCGCGCGATGGGCAAAGATCAGGATTCAGTGGCTAGCCCTGAATCAGACGACCGTCGTTTTCAAGCGGAAGAATGGTCCAAGTACTTACCTTTTGATTTGCTGTTACAGGCTTATTTAATCAATTCTCAGGCATTTCAAGACTGGTTAGAGGGCATGGACAACTTGCCCAAAGACACCCGTGACCAAATGCTGTTCTACGCGCGCCAGATGACCAGCGCATTGTCTCCCGCTAACTTTCTGGCCACGAACCCGGAAGCCCTGCGCATTACCTGGGAAACCAAAGGTAAGAACCTGTTGACGGGCGGCAAGCAGTTCATTGACGACTACAAACAGAATCCGAAACTGTTCAACGTGGGCATGACCGACCGCTCTGCTTTTGAAGTGGGTGGCAACCTGGCAACAACGCCAGGCAAAGTTGTATTCCAGAACGAATTGATTCAGCTGATTCAGTACAGCCCGACAACAGAAACCGTTGCAAAGCGCCCGGTATTAATTGTGCCGCCCTGGATCAACAAGTTTTACATTCTGGACCTGACTGCACGCAACTCGTTTATTCAGTGGCTGGTAAACCAGGGCCAAACCGTATTTATTGTTTCCTGGCTAAACCCGGGGCCCAGCCAGAGAGACCTGGTGTGGGACGACTACATGCAGAAAGGCGTGGTAGCGGCGATGGACAACGTCACCAAAGCCACCGGCGAAGCGAAAATGAACGTTATTGGCTACTGCATCGGTGGCACCCTGGTAGCATCTACCCTTTCCTGGCTGAAGAAGAAAGGCCGCAAACCAACCGTCAGTGTTACCTACTTCACCACGCTTCTGGACTTCACGGATCCGGGTGGCATTAGCATATACATCAACGATCGTTCGCTTGCCGGCATCGAAAAGATGATGGACAAGAAGGGCTACCTGGACGGTCGTGCTATGGCCTTTACTTTTAACCTGCTCCGTGAAAACGAGCTGTTCTGGTCTTTCTGGACCAAGAATTACCTGAAAGGTGAAAAGCCGGCGGCCTTTGATCTGCTGTACTGGAACACCGATGGCACCAACCTGCCCGCGGCGCTGCACGGCCCTTACCTGCGTGAAATGTACCTGAACAACCGATTGGTGGAGGCAGATTCACTCACATTCTGCGGTGAGACCAATAATCTGCAGGAGATTGACGTGCCGTCTATGTTCATAGCCGCTCGCCAGGATCACATTGCCAAGTGGAAGTCCTGCTACACCGGCGCTCAGGCTCACGGCGGAAAAGTGAATTTCATTCTGGGTGGCTCTGGTCACATTGCCGGGATTATTAATCCTCCGTACAAAGAAAAGTACGGTTTCTGGACCAACAATGTGGACACATTGCCAGAAAATCCGGACGACTGGTTGGCAGAAGCCGAACAGCATCCTGGTTCATGGTGGCCGCGCTGGATTGAATGGCTGGCCCAGTATCAAGGTGACCAGGTTCCTGCTCGCATTCCAGGCGAAGGCAAGTTAAAGGCGTTGGAAGATGCCCCTGGCAGCTATGTGAAAGTTCGCGCAGCGGATGCCGCGAAAAGCTGATAGCAGAGTGTAAAATGATCTGCCCTGAAACCGCGGCGAAGCCTATGCTTCGTCGCGGTTTTTTTGGTTCTTCAATCTGCGCTTCAAATTGACTATCATGGCCGCCTCTAAAACTAGTTTGGATGCTAATGACTCCCTCTGCGTTTCGACTCACCCTGCCAATTCTATTTGGCTATTTGCCGCTGGGCATGGCGTTTGGTGTGCTATTTGCCACTCAGCTTGATTACCCCTGGTGGATAGCCCCGCTGATGGGCGTGCTGGTATACGCCGGTGCGGGGCAGATCCTGGCCGTCAGTTTGCTGGCCGCCCACGCCGGATTGCTAGAGGTATTTATTGCGATGTTTGTACTAAACGCCCGGCATCTGTTTTATGGCCTGTCTTTGCTAGGGCAATTTCGCGGCGCCGGCTGGCGCAAGCTGTATTTGATATTCGGCCTGACCGATGAGACTTACTCACTTCTCACTAGCCGCCAGCGCACCGAAACCCGCGAGCAGGAGTTGCATACGGATTTTCGCATTACCCTGCTGAACCAGTTGTACTGGGTAGTTGGCTGTGCAGCTGGTGGGTTTTTGGGGCACAGCGTTGCTTTCAACAGTACCGGCATTGAATTTGCGCTGATCGCTCTGTTCATTGTGCTAACCATTGAGCAGTACAAAGCGCTAGGTGAAACCTTTCCGCTGTGGCTGGGTGCGTTGGCCGCCGGCTTGGCTATGGCCGTTCTGCCGGCGCCCCATCAGCTCATCGGAGCCATCGTGATTGTTTCACTGGTGCTGTTACTGCAATACCGTCGAAACAGAGACGCTCTGGCCCGTAATCGCAACGGGGAGGCAACCCATGGCTGAGAACCTGTTTCAAAACTACTATCTGGCCAGCTTTATAGCGGTTACGGTGTTGGCAACCTTTGCAACCCGCATCATTCCATTTGTGTTTTTCGAACGCCACACGGAACACCCTCTGGTCAAACACCTGGGGCGCTATTTACCCGCCGCCGTTATGGCGTTGCTGGCCATCGTATTTTTACAACGCTCGGCGACCTGGTCGTTACCGGTTTTTGGCCTGGATGCGCTAATCCCCGGCGTTCTGGTGGTGCTGGTTCACCTTTGGCGCCGCAACGCTCTGCTGTCTATTGCTGCAGGTACGCTTCCGTATATGGCCATTCAACAGGCCGGCCTGTTCTGAATCCCAATGCTCTGAATTACCGGGTTCTGAATGACAGGGCTCTTAATCAAAGCGCTCTAAACGGAAGAGCCGAATACACTGGAAGATACGCCGATGGAATTGCTGGATACCTTTGCCCAGACCCTGGAAACCACACTGCCGGTGTTCATCATGGTTTTTATTGGCATGGGGCTACGCCGGGTTAACTGGATAGACGACGCGTTCGTTAATACCGCT
>Ga0136560_1000763_pt1 | contig 16229 bp, 16 predicted proteins | sample AntRauMeHopE1497_FD_104925 | JGI IMG/M metagenome (GOLD analysis project Ga0136560, IMG submission 104925) | Saline lake microbial communities from Rauer Islands, Antarctica - Metagenome Hop E1 #497 | ecosystem: Environmental > Aquatic > Non-marine Saline and Alkaline > Saline | place... | reverse complement strand
TGCCGTCGTTAAAATTATAAACCGTAGCTACGGCTCGCCCACAGCTTTCGCTGTGTCGTGCCTAGGCAAAGAAAAAAATAAAATTGTCAAAATTTTCGGGTTATCATTAAGCATGAGTATATAGTAAAGGAAACGTACCGATTTTAATGGATTCTATTTCATACCATTCAGAATACTACGGATAACATCAATATAAAAAGCACATAAAAAGTATCTTGACTATAATATTAATCTTATAATAAAAACATTATGAAAATTTTAAAAATGAATATGCTAGCGATTTTAGCGCTGGTATTCTTATGGAGCTGTGGCCCTAAAATATCCTCAACAGTAAAAACGAAAAAGGATTTGAGCGAATACCAGACCTATGCCTACCTGCCCAACAGCAGTGTCAAGGCTCCTGAGAACACCGATCAATCCGAAGATGTGGGACAGAATATTATAGCCGCTATGAACAACAATATGCAGAAGGCTGGCTACACTATGGATAGAAATAATCCCGATTTACTGGTCATCATAAATACAAACTATGACAAGGAAACGGATGTTGATGTATCTCGAGATCTCTATTATGACTACAACTATGCCTACTATCCCTATACCACTGCCCTACCCGTAAACAATTATTACAATAACAATTATTACAACGGCTATGACACCTATAGGGGCATTGCGGATTATGACGTTACTATGGAAAGGTACACCGATGCGGATATGGTCGTTAGCCTTGTGGACAGGGACTCCAAGAATATTGTATGGACAGGGTCGGTGAATGATTTTTACATTTACCAGAACAACGCATCTGCCGAGGTGGCCAAATTTGTAGATGATATCTTTAAAGAGTATCCTACGATTTCACAAAGAAAATAAGCGTGCCATAAATTGCTTACACCAAGAATCCCGCCGATACCAAAAAAAGTATCGGCGGGATTTTTCGTAGTACACCGTTAACTAAGGGTCTGTAATGAATTAAACTTTTTAAAGGGCACAACGTATGTTAATTGCCCTGATATCCCTTTACCCTGGGTATCAATAGCAATTCCGACTGCCTCCCATTTACGTATCTAAAACCGTCTTCGCCATAAAAGCCGGCCTCCTCCAGCATAATACGAATATCCCTTTTCCATTCCGGTACCGTTATGGTGGTATTTAGTTCTATGGCATAAACGGTATTGGGATTTAACGGATAGTTCTCCCCATCGTCTTTCATGACACCGTCTTGGGCATCCCACATACCTATGGTGGTGCCTGCGGAATGTCCGTAAGAACCTAAAGGGTGGGTGTATATGGACGGGCGTAATCCGGCCGCTTTGGCCTCGGATAGCGCCTTGGACAGAATTTCGTTCCCCGTTCTTCCTTTTATCATGTTTTTAGTAAGAAAGTCCTGCACACGGTTGCCATCTTTTAGACCGTTAACAAGAAAATCCGGTGCTTGGGTTTCTCCGGGTTTCAAGACGTAGGCCAGTTCTTGGCAGTCGGTATTCAACCTCAAATAGGTAATTCCAAAATCGCAATGGAGCAGATCCCCCGGTAGGATGACCATATCGTCCGGTCTGCCGGAAAAGGAATACAGATGTCCTACAAGGGCCTCACTGCTTCGCTGCACATCCACGGTAGGATGAAACCAGCTCTCCAATCCCATATCGCTTACTTTCTGGCGCATCCACCACTCCACCTCCGATGTAGTCGTTACGCCGGGAGTTATTACCTTTTCTGAAAACGCCTCGGCTATAATATCATGTGTAATAGTGACCAACTGATTATAAATGACCATTTCACGCTCCGTCCGGGTCTCGATCCAACGCACTGCCAATTGCTCTGCGCTAAGCACCTTGGAAACATACTTTTTAGGCAAATTGGCCATAAACGCATCGTAATCGGTTTTATTCAAGCCATCGGCGATGTTATGATCTTTTGAAAAATTGAGTCCGATCGTATTCGGATTGCGTTCCGTTATCAACTGCATCAGGCGCTTCCACTGATCGGGTTCTTTTTCCTTATCCCAGGCGGATTGTATATTATCCCCGACATTGTACCGCGCAACCGCCAATTTCTCAATCGTATTTTTCGCCTTGTCCCTGTAAAATAGCAGGATGGTGCGCCTTCTCGCATTTAGCCATGTAGAAGGCAGCATGGTTTTTAATACGGCATCTTCATTATACTCCCTAGAAATAAGAACCCACATGTCTATATTGGCTGCATCCATCAATTCCGGTAACAGGTTGTTGAAGCGGTGCGCCAAAATTTCATCTACCACCTTAGCACGATCTTGTTCGGGAAGGATTTGTTGGGCGTTTAAATGAACGGTCAAAAATACTAGGGATAGGCGCAAGAGGATTTTCATGTCGGTTTTAATTTATGCCGTGAAAATACAAAATTATTGTGGTAGACAAACACCCTAGCCGCGTACAGGGCAAAAGGATAATATTCAAAAACTAGTCTAGACATTTGTAGCGCAGCGGTCTAGCCTCTTTATCGGACAACAATGATTAGAAACCTACAACGCTTAGCCGATCACGCTTTTCAAGGTAGCCGTTCGATCGATTTTTCCGTTATCGGTCTCCGTAAAAACCGGGACGCGTACAAGCTCTTTTGGTATTGAAAATTGATCAAGCATTCCTGACCTTCGGATGTTGTCCAGTGTGTCTTTCGTAGTTACTTTTCCTTCTATCAAAAGCACCAATTTTTGACCCAATTTTTCATCGGGAAATCCCGCGACAAAAAACCTATTGGGAATGAGATGGGAAAGAATGGATTCAATTTGTTCTGGAATCAACTTAACACCACCGGAATTGATGATGGTATCATAGCGGCCCAGCCATTGAAACTCGGTTTCGGAAATCAATCGGACCACGTCGTTGGTTATTATTTCGGCATCGCTTATGTTAGGAGCATTGATTACCAGGCAATCCCGGTGGTCTCGTCCTATTTTTACATTGGGCAGTGTCTTAAAACTGTCATTTTCATTTGCTGTTTGGTTATCGTCAAGATGATTTATTCGCTTTAGGGCGATATGGGTAATGGTCTCCGTCATACCATAGGTCTCGTAAATATTGGCCGACCTATCGCGCACAAGCTCCTTCAAATCATTGGAAAAAGGAGCGCCTCCCACGATCAGTGTTTTAATAGTATCTATTTTGCTGATGGAATTTCTAAGCTGTAGCGGCACCATAGCTACAAAATCAAATGGTGCGGAAGTTGACTCCAAGGGATTTGATGCCGGTGGCACACAGGTTAATCTTAGGCCTAGCACCATAGCCCGCACAAGCATCATTTTACCGGCTATAAAATCGGTCGGCAGACAATGCAGGGCTGTATTTCCGGCTTGCAGTCCAAAAAAAGTCCCTGTGGCCAGCGCGCTATTAACCATGTGTCGCTTTTTGATGACCAACTGTTTGGGCGTGCCCGTAGAACCGGATGTTTTTACCGTTAGCGTTTCCGATGTGGATAGCCAATCCAAAAGAAATGCTCCGATAGGCGCTTCATAACCGGCGCCTTCCTTTATATAACTATAGGCGAGTTCTTGTAAGGCCTCAGGAACAATGGAAGTTCCGTTCAAACGGAATGACGGATGTATACTTATGGTACTCATTTATTCTAATTGTTTGGCGTTAAAATCATCTTCGGAGCTTACTTTTCCGGTGAGCTTTTCCTTCCAATTTGTCCAGCCGTACCTTTTAGAAAAAAAGAATAACAGCACAGGAAATACAACAAAAACAGGAATTAAAACATCCCATCCCAAAACAGGGTCGGAAACATCCCTGTAAACGGAATGGGTCTGAAAGGCGGTCCAGTCTGCCGTGACCAGCAAGGCCGCGGTAAGGTTATTGGCGGCATGGAAGCCCAAGGCCAGTTCCAAGCCCTCGTCCATTAAGGTAATGATGCCCAAAAAGAAACCCGTGCCTATATAGAAAATCATAATGCCATAGCCCAATTTTTCAACTTCCGGATTGGCAAGGTGCAAAACCCCGAACAATAGGGAAGTAAAAATCAATGGCAGCCATCTGTTCTTAACCGCAACGCCCAAGCCCTGCATCATATACCCCCTCATAAAATATTCTTCCATACTGGTCTGTATGGGAATCATAATAACGGCCACCACGGCCAGCATCAAAAATGGCGCCGCCTTAAAATTGTACTCATAGTCTTCGGGAGACAGATACATCTCCAAGAAAATAAACAGCACCATTATAATGGCCCATAGACCAAAGGCAAAGAAGATACGGGACCAATCAATTTTTTTTCTGGAGGTGGTTAGCGTGGTTATGGATTGTTTATGCGCAAATTTTACATAGAGAAAAAGGAATAGAAGTCCGATCGCAAACGTCAGCAACATATAAAAAAGGAAGGTGTTAGCGCCCAAGATATCGGACATTGCCCCTAAATCTCCACTTGCCAAAACCGATAAGGAATCCGATTTCAAGAACAATGCCGCCGACAACGGAATTCCACCGAGTACCTGCCAACCAATAAACACGACAACAATGCCAACCACGTAGCGCCAACCTTCACTCAGTCCCTTATACGCCTGTTCTATATACATAAATCCTCAATTAAATGTTCTTGCCACTTTTTGGACCGATCATAGTAAATACCACCGTTTGCCACAGTTAACGGACTATCAAAATTATTGGTAAACAAGGCACCTGTACCCAGGCCCTGCGGCAAGGGATTGCCCAAGGTAGCCGTCCATTGTGCAATGGCGTTCAGCCCCACATTACTCTCCAAGGCACTGGTAACCCACCATCCTATGTTGTTTTTTTCCGCCAATGCAATCCATTCTTGGCTTCCGCGGAAACCGCCCAACAAACTTGGTTTTAAAATGATATACTGTGGGTTTATCATGTGCAACATCTCCTCTTTAGCGGTAAACTCGCTTATCCCAATAAGCTCCTCGTCCAAGGCTATAGGCAAGGGTGTTTGCCCACATAAGGACTTCATGTGTTGCCGTTGTCCTTGCTTTATGGGCTGCTCTATGGAATGCAGGTCCAACTGGGACAGTACCTTTAGCTTTTCCAAGGCTTCCGCGGGAGCAAATGCACCATTGGCATCTACACGCAATTCTAGTGTGTCCTTATCGAATTTCTTTCTGATAGATCTTAACAAATTTACCTCGGCCCCAAAATCAATGGCACCGATCTTCATTTTTATACAGCGGAAGCCTTGTTCTATTTTCTGTTGGATCTGCTCGTTCATAAACTCGGCATCGCCCATCCAGATGAGCCCGTTTATTGCAATGGGCCGTTCCGCCGTGGTGAATTTGGACGGAAAAAGTTCAAAGGGATTTTCAGAGGCTAGGGACAGCAGCGCCTGTTCCAATCCAAACTGGATACTTGGGAAGTCCTTTAGGGTATTCAACAAGATATCCTTGTCCGTATCCATATTGGCTACCAACCAATTAAGCTTCTCCTGGTAAATTGGCACATCATCATAGCTCAAACCTCTAAAAAGTCCACATTCGCCAACTCCATATCGCCCGTTTTCCTCCAAGACCAGCAACCAGGTCTCCTTGGTCTTTAGAATACCACGCGAGGTTGCGCTCGGATTTTTAAAATTTAAAATATACTTTTTATACCTTGCCTTCATACAAGGGATAAATTTAGGTATATTTTGAGTGTTAAAAAGAAATAGATGGACAGTATGCGCGAAAAAGTTATTTGGATAACCGGAGCCTCTTCCGGAATTGGTGAGGCTTTGGCCTATGAACTGAGTAAAACTGGGGCCAAGCTTGTGCTTTCGGCACGTAGGGAGGATGAATTACAACGCGTGAAGGCGAACTGCCAATTTCCCGAACAAGTAGCCGTGCTCCCTTTGGACCTGTCACAATTTGATTCGCTTCCGTCCAAAACCGAAACGGCCATAGGCAAACACGGAAGGATTGATGTTTTGATCAATAATGGCGGCATTAGCCAACGCTCCCTTATCCTAGAAACCGATTTTGAGGTTTTTAAGAAAATGATGGACGTCAACTATCTGGGGACAATACAGTTATCAAAATCCATATTGCCGCATTTCGTAAAGAACCAACAGGGACATTTTGTTACCATTACCAGTTTAATGGGCAAATTTGGCTCGCCGTACCGATCCGGTTATTGTGGTGCCAAACATGCCCTGCACGGCTTCTTTGATGTGTTGCGCATGGAGCATGAAAAAGATCGTATTAACGTGACGCTAGTTTGTCCGGGCTTCATACAAACCGATGTTGCCAAAAATGCCCTGACGGGAGATGGAAGTACACAAAAAAAACAGGATGAAGCCACCGCCAACGGGATGCCCGTGGCAACATGTGCCAAACAAATTATTAGCGCAATGGAAAAAAAGAAATTTGAGACCTATATTGGGGGGAAGGAAACTTTTGCCATTTATCTGAAACGGTTTTTTCCAAAGCTACTACACAAGGTGGTCTTGAAAAGTTCGGTGCGCTAAGGGCTATTTAAAATTAAACCAAAAACGCACCCCGTCCGCCGTTTTATCGGTATTCATATTGGTCTGTAATTGGTTCGCCAGTCTACTCATCAAGCGTATACCCATAGAGGAGTTGGCGCGCTCATCCGTATCTTCGGGCAGACCAACACCGTTATCGGTATATTCGAAGAAGCCTTCCTGACCGGCTATTTTTCTTAAATGGATGTAAATTTTACCATCGTCATCAACATTGGGAAATGCATATTTAAAGGAATTGGAAACCAGTTCGTTCAAAATCAATCCAAAAGGAATGGCCCGATCTATATCCAACTCCACACCTTCCGCATCTATGGTAATATTTATATTATGCCCACCTTTTTTGTACACGGATTGCACACTGTTGATCAAACTTTCTATATAGCCCTGCATCTCAATGACCGAAAGATCATCGTTCTGATATAACTTTTGGTGTATCAATGCCATCGCCTTTACCCTGCTCTTACCTTCTTCCAAGGCCTCGATGGCCGCCTTGCTGCGCGTGTTCTTGGTTTGAAGGCTAAGCAAGCTGGATACCATTTGCAGGTTGTTCTTAACCCGGTGGTGTATCTCTTTTAACAAGGAATCCTTCTCTACCAAGGAGTTTTCGATGATATACTTTTGCTCCGCAATTAACCGTTGGTTTTTTATACTTTTCAGATAGGCATATACAAGCCCTGCAAAACCAAGAAGTGTAAACACTAAGGAAATAAACACAAGACTAATACTTTTGTCTTTTTCTATGATATCTATTCTGGATTTCTCCAAAGCCAATTTTTGCTGTTCCAGCATACTTCTGGAATTTTCCAGATCTTGGCTCAATACTGCCGTGAGTTGCTGATTTTTAATATTGGAATCCTTCTCATCTATGGAATCCCTGATTCGGATATTTTGCTTAAAATAGGTGGTAGAGCTTTTGTAATCTCCCGTTTTCTCATAAAACGCAGCGTACAACCTATTTTTCTTTAGGATATTTACCGCTTTTCTAGGGTTGTCTATTTCGCTTAAATAATCGGTAGCCTTTGCAAAATCATTAAGTTGTAAATAGCATTCCGCCAGTTCCAAGGAATTTTCAATAAAATCCGAAGAGAACTTCCCTTTATTGTACGCTTCAATGGTTTCTACGCTTTCCTCCAAAAAGGGAATCGCTTTTTCAAACTCCTTTTCCAACACATGGCATTTTCCTATATTTCCTAAAATATTTCCCTTTAAAAGGTGTGACGCTACAAGCTCCGCATCGGTTCTAGCACTGAGAATATCACTAAAATAAACATCCAAAAAAGCTTTGGCCTTATTAAAATAGGTCAATGCCGTAGGGACGGACTTATCCAACCTAAGGTAGTTTCCTATATTGTTATTGTAAACGGCCTTTCCATAAAAATCATCCTCATCTATGCTATTTTTTTCCTCTGCTATGTAATCTTTCATAGCCTTCCGGTACTGGCCTAAATTGGAATAGATATCATAAAATGTAATATTCTCGGTAAGTCCCAGTTCTCTTTTTTTCCTACGGATTTCAAACTGCTTATCGTACAGCTCCAGTTTAGCATAATTGGTATCCATCAGTTCCAAAATAATGGTCTGGATATTTAGGTCATACCCTTCCAATTGATCATACAGTCCTTTGGTAATAGCAAGGCCTTTCTCGTAATCACCCAAATCGTAATAAATCTGTGATTGAATAAGTTGATACTTGACAACAGCTATGGAATCGTTGGTTTTTTGTGAAGCATTCAAGTAAACGTTTACGGAGTCCAACCAATCGTAAGCCGAATTTGTATTATATCTGTTTTGGGTGGCAAAAAAGAAAAGGGAACGCTCTTTGGCGCCTTTAAGGGACTTGAATTCCTTAAAATAATCCTTGTCCTTAGATACGGTATCTTGAGCATTTAGGGCGCAAAGAGAAAGAAGCACTGCTAAAGTGGTTATGGTTCTCAAATAAAAATATCTTTTCATAATATGCGCTACACATTGTCAAACATACGTATTATCATTGATTTTGCCGTTTTTTTGTTGTGGGACAAAATGCTATTTAGGCTCAAAATCTTGTATTTAAAAAATTTAATTAAGAACTTATGTTCTTCCTGTGTTATTCAGGATTATATATTTTGATAGTTTAAAAGTGTTTTTATTAGCAGATTTACTGCAAAACAAGATTTTTGGAACCGTATAAATATCCGGATGGATTATTTGAATTTCAATTTATGCTGTCCGAACAAAGATATGATATGGAACACTAGGGCTTGCGTTATTGTTGTGTAACTAGTGAATTTTGTGGTGAGCGGTCAAAAGAGGATGTATCTACGTCTTACAATTTTGCCTTACAATACAGAAATTCATATCCAAAAAACAAACTTAAATTTCTTAATCTGTGTCTCAAAAGGCTCGTAAAATGCGCCCGATCAGGAGTTCATGGCGGAAATAATAAATTCCTTGAAATCCTTGGAGATCGGAATCAAGGTGTTATTGATCATGATATCCTTGGAATTTATGGCATCGATATGGTCTACGTTTACGATGTACGATTTGTGAGCCCTATAAAATTTATTCTTGGGTAGTTTTTCCAAATAATCCTTTAACGGTGACCTCACCAAGAATTTCTTGTCTGCCGTATTCACCTCTAGATAAACGTTATCGGCCTTTATGAACTGTATGTCCCCAAACTGTATCCTGTAGTATAAGTGTTGTTTTTTTACAAAAATGGAATCCTTTAAAATAGAATTCGACATAGGAGCATTATCGTTCGTTTCAGCATCAAAGGCCGACTCCTTGTTGGAGGATTGATTTCCATAGATGAAATTTGATAATGCAATTTCTATGGAAGTGTATAAATCTTGCTGCTCAAAAGGCTTTACCAAATAGCCATTGGGCTTTACGGTTTTTGCATTTTCTACCGTGGCCCTATCGGAATTGGAGGTTACGAAAATAAACGGAATATCATAGTTCTCGCGGATATGTTTCCCTAAATCGATACCCGTCTTATCCGAGGCTAGAATTATATCTATTAAAACTAAATCTACCTGCTTATTTTTTAATACCTCTACAGCTTGTTCATAAACAATAACGTTATCAACAATTTCATAGCCTATATCCTCCAACATGGACTGCATATCATCAGCAATGATTACATTGTCCTCAACAATAAGTATTTTGATAGCCTGCTCCAAAAGTAATAGCGGTTTATATAATTAAAATTCAAAATTACAAAAAATAAAGATACGTAAAATAAAATAGGGCTGACATAAGGAACGTACTCAAAGCCAATTTTTTAAGCTCCGGATCCAGCAGGTGTGCACTCGTGGTTTTTCTTAGAAATTTTAAATGTAGGAAGATGGGTACAAAGGCAATGAAACAGAACAGCTGGGAAAAATGTTGATAGTTGAAAAAAGTAAAAAGCAGCATACATAGGAAGGACAAGGCCAACAATGCGGTATGGTAGTGTTTTCCCCTCTTAAAACCCATTTTTACCACAACAGTGTTTTTACCTGCCTGTCTATCGGATTCAATATCCCTTAAATTATTAAGGTTGAGCACCCCGACACTTAACAAACCAACGCTGATGGCCGGAAGCACGGTGAGCAGTGGTACCGTCTTTATGTACAAAAACATACTGCCCAAGACACCTAACAAACCAAAAAACAAGAAAACGGAGAAGTCCCCAAGGCCATTGTAGCCATAAGCCTTTGCGCCGACCGTATAGTTTATGGCGGCCCAAATACTAAATCCCCCCAAAGCTAAAAACAATAGGGAAAGCACCATATTCTCGCGACCAAAAGCCGCATACAGCAAAGCGATAACCAAAAGCATGTTAAGTACTACGGATATGATAATGCCATTTTTGAGCGCCTTTCTAGTAAGTAAGCCACTCTGCAACGCACGCTTGGGTCCAATTCTGTTCTCATTGTCCGTACCCTTGACGCCGTCCCCATAATCATTGGCAAAATTGGAAGTAACCTGAAAACCTATAGTGGTAAATATGGCGAGTACAAAAACAAGATGGTCTATAGGACCATAAATACTGGCAAGGCCGGTGCCCACCAAAATACCCGAAACAGATAGTGGTAAGGTCCTAAGTCTGGCCGCGTTTATCCAAGCTTTTGGTTTGGACACTAAAAAGGATCTTCTATTTGGATTCGTTTTCCATCCTTATAGGAGGCTACAAAAGCATCATCAAACCCTAGGGCTACCAATTGTTTTCTAAAAGACTGTGCCTCTGCCAAGGTTTCAAAATTTCCCAAGGAATACGAATAAAAAGGATTCGTTTTAACAAAAAGGGTATTTGTCAAGGCCTCCGAAGCCAACGTCATATTATTGTCCACAAAGGACTTGATTTGAACGGAGTAAATTTTTTCTTTTTCCAAAAACTCTTTGGCCAAGTAAAATTCCTTTACCAAGCTCAACTCATCGTTTTGAGCTTTTAGGTTATTTATCCTTGTTTTAATGGCATCCAAACTATCAATGGAAACCAAAAGATTATTGTTCTGTCTTTCATAGCTATTGGACATACTCCAACCAGCTGCCAAGGAACCAAAGGCCAGACCTCCTATCAAAAAAAAGGTCGTAATACCCGCAAAAATATTACGCTGCACCTTACTTCTCTTTAACTCCTTATTCTTAAACTTTATTTGATCTAATAGGCGCTCATTAATAATTTGAGCCTTATCAATATCTTTATGGAGCTCCAATAAATCACTTTCTTCTATAAACGGCATTTGCAGAATCTTTTAAGACAATATACTAATTAAATGTAGGTAAAATATAGCATTAAACTTTAAACCTAACCCGGTTTTTCACAAAAATAAGATTTATGCCAGACTATACCAATTAAAAAAGGATGAAATACGCGTCATAAAACTGAAAATCAGTTGCTTGGATAACATCTCCCCTTATACAGGTCATTCATCCGTTAATCGCACGCCTCCGTCCTCCAACGCTATTTTACGTGCTTTGTATAAGGTACCCAAACCTTTCTTAAAAGTTTTCTTGCTCATTTGCATAATGTCCCGTATTTCTTCTGGGTCGCTTTTATCGTGGAGACCCAAAAACCCTCCGTTTTCCTTAATAACATCGTATATCTTGTTTGCGGCCGGCTCCAAGACCCTGGTACCTAAAGGTTGTAAGGAAATATCGATCTTATTGTCCTTTCTAATCGTTTTTACGCAGCCCGGTATAATATCGCCAATATTTATGGTTTTAAAAACCTCGTTAAAGTAAACCAGTCCCTTATGTTTCTCATTTACGATAACTTCCCAACCCAAATCGGTTTGTCTGGTAACCACTAAATCGACTTCATCCCACTCGCGCAATTGCAAATTATCGTTGCTTAAAAACGTATCCAGCTTGTTGGAGGCCACAAGACGCCCGGAGCGGTGGTCCAAATAGCAATGCACCACGTACCACTGCCCCTGTTTCATCTTATCCCGTTGCTCCCTAAAAGGCACCAAAAGATGTTTTTCCAAGCCCCATTCCATGAAAGCGCCGTACTCATTGATTTCGGCTACCTGTAGCAATCGGAACTCCCCTAACATAATATAGGGTTCCAAAGTAGTGGCAACAGGCCTTTCATCATAATCCAAATAACAGAACACCTCAATGGTCTGTCCTATTTCATAGCCCTCAGGAACATATTTATTGGGCAATAGCACATCGTTGCCTTCTTCGTCGCCTAAAAAAAGTCCTACACTGGTATCCCTAAGAATTTCCAGATTATTTTTTCTTCCTAACTCGATCATGCCGTAAAATTACATTTAATATTCCTTAAGACCATTTTCTTGGCCTATGAAGTTCCATAAGGCACTAAAAAAAGGCCGTTTCCAGGAAACGGCCTTTTGTATTCATGTAACAACATATTCCTTGGATTTGCAACTAAATAATCTGTACAGGGTCGAGGCTGTTATTTTGTGCAGTAACCCAGCAAAAAAACAAAGCTATAGGCTTAGCTAAAGCGAGAATTTTTTAAAAAATTTAATGTTCAAAAGAGCAAGTCAAAATATACAGGTTATTTAGTTACACGCCCTTAGTAAGCCGAAGCCTTATTAAAGTGCTTACAAAGCATATAGTAAACTACAGCCCTGTGTTTGTTTTTGTTGGAAGTGCCGTACTTTTCCATCACAGTTTTAATGCCATCCTTTAGCTCTGGACTATCTGCCATACCCAATTTTTTGATGAGGTAGTTATTTTTAACCCTTTCCAATTCCTTATCATCTCCACCGGATACTTTTGAAGCATCCAAGTTATAGATAGATGGCCCCAAACCAATAGTTACTTTGGTAAGCAAATCCATGTCCGCATTCTCCCCGAACTTTTCCTTGATGTCCGCGGCATACTTTTCAATTAAATCATCTCTTTTACTCATAATCTTTAGTGTTTGTGGTTAATAGTTAACAGTGTTGTAAGATATAAAACCAAAGTAATCCATCAAAATTTTATTATTCAATAATCTAGGTGTTTGTATTTCCAGCACTTTTGGCCTTTGGGAAATATCGAAAAAATGGGACAATTGGCACTGTAAAGAACCAGCATCATCTGCCCGATAATAATCCAACCCGAACATACTACAAAGCGCCGAAGCATTCAACTCATGCCTGGTCTCAAAAAAACGTTCAAAATTATCTGAATCCTCCCTGCCGGGTAAAATTCTAAAAATGCCGCCACCCTTGTTATTAATAATAATTATTCTAAAATCGCTCCTTATGTAATTGTTCCACAAGGCATTGCTATCATAAAAAAAACTTAAATCGCCCGTAATCAAGAGGGTCGGTTCTTTCCCGTATTGGGATGCACCTAGGGCGGTAGAGGTACTTCCATCTATGCCGCTTGTGCCCCGGTTGCAAAACACCTGAACCGAGGGTTTAACTTCAAACAATTGGGCATACCTAATAGTAGAGCTATTTGCTAAATGTAGTTGCAGGTTTTTGGGAATAGCATCCAGAATTATTTTAAAAACCGAGAAATCGGTAAAGGGAATCTGATTCAAGTACAGCTCTTTTTTCTCTGCATATCTTGATCTAACGGCGTTCCAAGTCGCATAATACGTGCTTTGAACGGTTTGGACATTCCCATAAAACTCGCGTAATACGCTATTGATGGAAACTCTCAGATGGGCTTCTAGGCAAAAGAAGGTGTCGTTTGCCCTTTTCTCGCCAATGTGCCAGTGGTGTTTGGGCGTGTACTGCCTTAAGAAGGCTTTAATTTTTTTTGAAACGATGAGTCCGCCAAAAGTGAGCAGCACATCGGGCTGTAAGGCTTTGAAAAGTTCCTCCTTATCTTGGGACAATTCCATTGGCGCGACCAAAGTATCTATACTGCTAAAAAAATTGGGATGATGCAGGTTGGACGTGGTCTCTGTCAACACCAATACGGACGGGTCGTTTGCCAAACTATCCAATAGCTCTTGGGCCACAACATCAGGGCCATTTACGCCGACCAATACCATTTTACGCTCGGCGGTTTGCCATAGCTCCCTAAAGCTGTCCAAGGCAATAACTTCCTGCTTTTTATCAAGGAGAACGGCCGTACTGGGGAGTACGGTGGGTTCACTACCAAAATCATATAAGGGTTCCTCAAAAGGGACGTTTATATGCACCGGAAGTAGTGTCCGCTGCGCTGTCCTTAGGGCACGGTTAAGCTCCAAATCGTTATACTCCTGAACTTCCTCCTGTACTTTTTTCACGTCTTTTTGGGAAAGCCATTCGGGCCTGTAGCGCATAATCCTTTCCGTGGCATGCGTAACATCCTGCCTTAAATTGGCGTTGTAGCCTATATGCCTATCAAAGACCTTGTCCTGACGGATGGTTTGTCCGTCGCCGACATCTATTTTGTACGATGGCCTATCCGCAGAAATAACCACTAAAGGGATTTCGCTGTAATAGGCCTCTGCCACTGCGGGATAATAGTTTAACAAAGCACTGCCGGACGTGCAGACAATAGCGACCGGTTTCCCAATGTTCTGCGCAATACCCAAGGCAAAAAATGCGGCACAGCGTTCGTCCACAATACTATAGCAAGTAAAAAAAGGATCCTCCGTAAAGGAAATGGTCAACGGGGCGTTCCTGGAGCCAGGGGAAATTACGATATTGCAAATACCGTTTTCCTTGCATTGGGCTACTACCGTTTGCGCTAAGGGAATGGAAGAATATTTCATGCGGTACAAAAATACAACGTGCAAATCTCAAAACCGAATGGTTACCGTTTTATGTGGCCAGGATACGCAACATGGTCTGTGCCTTGCTTTGGGTTTCCAACCACTCGTTCCGCGCTTGGGAATTGGCCGTGATACCACCGCCAACATACACTATGGCGATATCCTTTACCAATTGCATGCACCTGAGGTTTACATACAGTTCGGAAGCACTGGTCACCGTCCTATAGGCACTATTTTCCTGATTTCTGCGGTTTCTATTGCGTGGTATTTCATGCCTAAAATTCAACTCGCCCAAAAAACCGGTATAAAACATCCTTTGGTAGTGTTCATTTTCCAGAATAAAACACCTGGCATCCGCTAAAGGTAAACCACAAACGGCAGGCGTAGGGTGCAAGGCGGTAACCAAATCTTGGAACATCCCTTGGGAAAATCTACCTGTAATTTTAGACCGTAAATGCCACAGATGTCCTGCTTTTACCGTTTCCACAGCGCCCACGCGGACTTCCTTGGCCCTAGATTGCAGCACCTCGGCTATATAATCCGTAACCAATTGCTGCTCCTGTAGTTCCTTTGGTGTCCAGTTGGGATGCTCCTCCCCTACTAGTTGGTTCTGTGTGCCGGCCAGGGACATGGTGGTAAATTCCAATCCTTTGGTTTTTACTAAAATTTCTGGGGTCGCACCGCACCACATTCCTACCTTGGGATGGTACCACAGGTAGCAGAAGGCATTGGGATAGGTGCGCAACAGTTGCTCAAAAATAGCTAAGACCGGTTTGGAAAGCGGGACTTCAAAACTTCTGGAGAGTACTATCTTTTTACAATTGCCCGTATGTATTTCGGCAATTGCCTTTTCTACCAAGGTTATGTAACGCGCTTCTTCCTTGGAAGCGCTTGGCGTATCTTGATGTACTTGCGCGGTTTGGTGTGATGAAAATTCCAGCGGTGCCGTATGAACCTTCTCCGATTTTAAGAGTACAGGGGTTTCATCATCTAAAAACGGGGCGAACACAAAACCTTGTTCCGTATAGTCTTCAAGGTAATGCACTACATCATCCTCCTGAAATATAGCGTTTAAAATGGGTTGTTGGGGCTTGCTATACAACACAAAGGGCAGCCCATTTTCCAACTGAGCTTTGGCACGGGAAAGAAGTTTGGCGCACATACTATTTTCTTGGTAAGGCGATGGTGGTCAATTTACAAACCGATATCAACTGGTCCGCTTCGTCCGTAATTCGGATATCCCAGACTTGGGTAGTCCTCCCTTTATGGATAAAGGTGGCCTTGGCAAAGACATAGCCATCGACAGTACTTTTGACGTGATTTGCGGATATTTCTATGCCCCTAATTACAAATTGTTGGGCATCCAGAAAAATATAGGATGCGGCACTTCCTACACTTTCGGCAAGGGCTACCATGGCACCTCCATGTAAGACGCCGTCGGGTTGATGTACCCTAGGGTTTACGGGCATCCTACCCACCAAAAAATCGGGGCCTACATCCACATACTCGATCTCCAAAGTTTCCATTAAGGTGTTTTTGGAGGATGCATTACAAATGTTTAGGATCTTTTCTTTGTGCTCGTTCATCTTTTTTTTGTAAAATTAAGGAATACTAGAGCAACGGGCTTATGAAATTCATTTATATG
>Ga0136560_1000761_pt1 | contig 16249 bp, 20 predicted proteins | sample AntRauMeHopE1497_FD_104925 | JGI IMG/M metagenome (GOLD analysis project Ga0136560, IMG submission 104925) | Saline lake microbial communities from Rauer Islands, Antarctica - Metagenome Hop E1 #497 | ecosystem: Environmental > Aquatic > Non-marine Saline and Alkaline > Saline | place... | reverse complement strand
TTCATCGCATTGTGGTGCGGCGTACGAGTGGCCTGGTGGCAGCATCGATGCATTAAGTAAAAGAGCGGCCCAGTCCCCGAACACCCATATGGCCCACCCTGTCACGTCGCCAGCCACCTGCAGCATCTTAGACCATTCTATCATGACCTTGGCGAAAGCTGCCAGTCTCCTCCCTATCGGGTCGCTGAGCACGAGCCCGTTCATGCACAGCAATGCCTCGTACGGACCCAGGCTGATGATGGCAATTCGAGGCAAGGCGAGTGAGGGCCTTCCGGTCAGCAGTGCAGGGTAACCCCCCTCTTGGCCGGGTACCGCGACCCCGTGTTCCCTGGGACTCGATTGTTCCCTGGCGGATCGCAGCACCTCGTGTGCGATCACGTGCCCTTGCATTTCAGCACTGTGAGCGAGCATCACGTCAGGGGACCCAGTCTGCAGGGCACAGTCACCTCCGGCGAAGACGGGGGCTGGGAGGTGCAGGAACGTCTTCCTGGGGCTGCCGCCGATTTCCGGCTCCGAGTCATGGGGCGCCACGACAACCTGCATGTTGCCATCGACGGCCAGGCGACCGCCGATCATGGCATCTCCAAACGCTGCTTGCGCGGCGCCTCCGTCCAGGAACTCCAGGTTCCGCAGGCTTCCGACGCACTTGTAGCATAGGGACGCCACGATCTGTCTCCCTCCCGAGGTGCGATAGGTCCCTGCAGGTCCGCTCGCGTACCTGGCATAATCCAAGTCAGCGGAGGATTCCGAATCGGATTCGGAATCGGAATCCGTGTCAGAATCGCCAGCCCCATCCCGGTTGATCGAGTCAAGGCCCGCACTTCTCCTGGCTCTCCTCATGGCGGCCGTTCTGTTCCCTAGAGGAACACCGGAACCAGGCCTCCCTTCAAATCCAGCGGGTCCATCAACGACCCTGTCACTCAGAACCACGTCTACCCCGTGTTCCCTGAGCCAAGCCTCTGCCGCCTCTCCCATGGTCGGCTGCCCCAGCTGCTCCAGCAAGTGCTCCCCGCTATGCACGAGCGTGACTCCCCGTCCGCTGCCTCGAGCATGCACAATCTCAGCAGCCAGCTCGACACCCACGGCCCCGCCGCCAACCACCAGCACGCCCTCATCGTCTGGGGCAGCTCGGATCGCCGCCGCAGCATCGTGCAATGCTTTTCTCCTGCTAGCGATGCTGTACGCCGTGTGATTCGCCTTCATGGGAGGCTCGTAGTCGGAACCGGTTGCAACCACTAGTGAATTGAAGGGAACCTTCACTACGGAAGGAACCGTGATGCTGGGTTTACTCGGCCGAGCCCCTGCTCGACCAAGCGATCCGCCCGCAGCCCTGGATCCCGAGCGTGCTCGCGCTTTGCCACCTGACACGGACACGGGCATGCCATGGTCTAGGTCCGCAAAAGCTCCTCTACCACGGACAACCGTAACATACCCACCGCGCGATCCCGTGTGCGCGACGTCTTCGGCTCGGCGCTCTGCCCCTGGTACATGCGCGAGAGTAACATCGACAGCATCTCCCACCTGCAGCCTTGCCTTGCCGATTAGCTGGCTCAACGGGCGCTGCGTAGCAACGGGATAGTGTAAGCGGTATGAAAGGCTTAATGTGATTTTTGGGTGTACTGTACAAGAAACCCATCACGGGAACCATGCGGGCTTACTCACCTGAATGCGCTCGGCATGGCTCGGCTCCACTATCGCCCGCAAGATACCTGGCGTGTACTCGAAGTATGGCTTGCTGTCTATCATGCAGAGATCGATCTCGCCTGCATCCACTGCATCTTGCAGCTCTCTAGCGACTGTTAGCCCGCAAAAGGACGACCCAAGAATAACTACTTTGTGCGGGGACTTGTGCTTCCTTGCACCAGAAGTCAGAATCCATCGAATCCACATAAGTGGCAGCGTCAACAGCGCAAAGCACGTACTAGCACTCGCATGTAGCACTCCGATAAATGCGGCTAGCGTGTCTAGTGCGGCGAAGAGTAAGGCCCAAGATGCAGTCATCTCTTGTCGTGATGACGTGGCTTGTATGGACTAGTTTGCAGGACGAAAATTGTCGGAAGGATCTAACCCAATCCGATGGTACCTTGAAGAACGGCAGTAATGCTGGCTCTGATGCTCGTAATACAGGCGGATTGCTAGAGCGTACTGATTAATAATTAAAATATGTTTGCCTCCGTAGATCGGCAGCACATTCATGAAGGTTCGAAATGGTATATTAATCCGGAATTGTATTGTGGTGACGTGCATTTAAACGAAACCGAAAATGGAACTTTTGAGTTGCAGTAGCGACAGCGCGAGCCAAACAAATCCCGGGCGGGTTTTAGCTGCTGCATTTGATTTTAAGGCTGCCTTGTGCTTGCATGCAAGCGCACGAGGCACCGGGCGATGCATCCAGTTTTCCGACAGGACGTCGCCTAGAGCTTCCAGCTGGAAGGGATGGATCTGAATCAGCTATAAGCTTTCCAAGCACCTCTAGATCAGAGCGAGGGTACTCATCTCTTTTTTTGTTGCCTGCTATTGTAGCGGCATTGTGGGAGCGCAAGTGAGAAGTAGCATCGGCTGGGTAGGTACCCGAGCTGGATCTGCAGGCTTTAACTATGGCACCAGGCTCGCAAACAGCTTCACAGTCGCATTTTTTGCTGCAAGCATGTCCATGAATTGCCTACGCAGACAATCAGGGGAATAGGATGCTGTAACAACTCTTGCACAAGCTCTCAGTGCTGCCCAAGTTGGCCGTCGTCGTTCGGCACCAATCGGCGATCGCAACACGACCGGCGCGTACCAGCTTCGAGACGAAAACTCTGTCAGCCTACTCGTTTTCAAGGTGAGAAAATTCAACTTACCTAACTTGCTCGTGTAGATGGCCCCACGTCGCTGCTGTTTAGGGGGTATATCCACAATTTCCACCGCGGCCAGGTCAACAGGCGAGCATGCTCGCTCCGAGAGTCTGCGACTGGCTGCCCTTGCCCTAAGCATCGCACTCCACCCATTACTAAAAAAAGCGTTTCTAAAAGAACATAACCCATTTGCTCGCAGCCAGAAGACGAGGAAACTGGCGCGGCTTTAAATCCGCGAGGCCACTCCCAGGCACAGCTCAGAGCCGGTGTGAAGCCAGGAGGGTGCGCATCCAGGGAAGCAGCTGCTTTTCTGCTCGACCACAAGGGGTTTGCATCCGTACCCCCGACCGCCCTCGCCTTTGCTCGAGATGCAGGCTTCAACTATGACGCCTCGTCGACGGCGCAGGCGAGGGGCAAGGCGAGGGCGGCGGCGCGGCGCAGGCGAGAAGCAAGGCTGCGAGCACTTGCTCGGCGGCGGCAGGACGAGCAGCAGGATCCGGAAAATCCTGAGGCTGCGCTGCAATGCAATTCTGTTGTTGCGGCGGCACAAAAATCTGCAGCACCAAATTGGGCCGGTCTTGGAAAATCGCTCGGTACAGGTGCATCGCATGGTGGTGCAGTCGGCGTTGACCAGAGACAGGGAGGCCTGCTGTCTCCTGGCAGGCGGCCGCACTTTAGCTGTGGGGACGGTGCCGGTGCATCGCATGGCGGTGCAGCCACTGCGACGACCACAGCGTCTGAATCTACTCGTGGATCAACGCAGCCCATCGGGTCATGCACCGCGCCCACCTCCGACGAGGGGGGCGGGCCCTGGCTCTCTGTCCGACCACTGGCGGGAGAAGGGGGAGACGGAGACAAGGGCAGGAATGGAGACGAATCGCGGGGTGGGACGGGCGGTCCGGATGCATACTTTGGTTGCGAATCGCTCGAACGAAACAGCAGACCCGACCGTAGCATAAGAGCCGAGCATGCACAAGGCACTCGGAGCCATAATTAGAGCGCCGCCAGTGAAATTGCACCTGTCGCCAACCGGCAGTCTTCATCCGATGTGGGAAGCAGCCATGCTGACTCGCACATGCATCCGAATGGCGAGCTCAGCCCCCCCGTGTCGCCGAAGGCCTCCCCGGAGATGAACCCAGCCGATTCACCCAGTGGAGTGCGACCATGTGTACATGAAGATGACGATATGGTCGGGCCGTCAGGTCCGCTCTGTTTGGGGGCGATGAAGGATTTCGTGCTAGATGGCGATCGTGAGCGAAGGACCAGCACCAGGGCCAGATCATCCCGTGAGGGGCAAGGTCGTGGAGGAGAAGGAGGAGGAGGAGGAGCTGGTAGGAGGAGGCGTGCGGGAATGAGGGCGCGAGGCCCGGCTGCCGACTCGGAATCAGAACTGGAGGAGCCGTCTGAAGACGCCATCGCAAAGTACCTCCCTCTCAAGCTGGGGAGCGTGCAGCTGTTTGTTCCCCACGCGTGTTCGGCCGAGGACGTGGGCACTGGGCTCTGGGGCGCAGAGCAAGTGCACCGCATTGGAATCTTGGACGTGAGGTTGTGTAACTTAGATCGAAACGAGGACAACATCCTGATAAGACCATACTTTGATGCTCACGAGAGTGATAGTGGTGGCGGAGGAGGCGGGGGCCGGAGGGGCGCAGCGGCCTCTCGGCAGTCGGCACCACTAGGCCATCAACGTTTTGCGACTGCAGTTTCAGCCACTGGTCTTGGGGAACACGGGGAAGCAAGCGCTGGGTCTCCTCGTGCTAGTAGCATGAGAGCCGCTGCTGCCGACGGGGAACAGGATGGCGACTCGCGCACCTCTGCCTCATTTGTTCCTCCAGCTCCCCTCGATATTGCACTGGAAAGGGTGGAATCCTATCTATCGGGATCAGCATCAAGCGGGGTGGACACCCCCGACGCAGATGGATCAGCGACTCCCGGCAGGAGGGGCATTGGATCGTCCCTTCAGTGGCAGGCATCGTCACCGGGACCAGGACGTGGTCAAAAAGGTTGGGACACGGAGGGTCGCACAGCCGACAGACTCGGACTTCGTGATCCTCGGAAAGCTATGCTATCACTTGATCGACCGCATACAGGAAGCGGAAGCGACGTCCCGAGTGCGAGCCTAAGCGCAAGCGAAGACGTGGATGCTGAGAGCGATGACTCTGCCAACAGTGAAATGCTAGACAGGCTAGAGAACGCAGCGCTCTCGTCCAAGCAGGGAGCCGTTTCGTTCTGGGCACAGTACCTGCTGCTGTAGGCGTAGGAGAGGAGAGAGCGGAAGAGGCGGAAGCGGAGGGTGCTTCGGGCTAGGAGGCGGAGATCACCCCCCATGCGAGGTGTTGGTGGCCCAGGTGGCGAGAGGAGACAGAAAGATATATCTCTGTCCGCGTCAGGAGACTTTGAGCCAGTATCTGCATCTTGTGTGGGCGAGCACACGAGACGTCGTGGTAGGGGTGGCAGCGACGGTGTCGACGAGGAAGACCCGTTGTGGTCTGAGGGTGATGATGCCGGTGCCGGTGCTTGCGGTGAACCTTTCCATGGACTTGAGGGAAAAGGTCACGTCGACTTGTCGGTGCCTAGCTTCTCGTACTCAGCGAGCGACCCCACGGCTGACAGGCAGGATTCGGCTGCATCGGTACACGGAGAGCTGCCTCGAGCAAGTCCTACTCTTGATCAAGGGTTGGTATTGCCTGATAGCTCTCCTCTGCGAGGTCCGCGCGATGCACCGCTCTCTCAGCAGCTGCCATAGATGACAAGTGACTTGTAGTCGAGTCCGATGCACGAAAATGGAAGTCTGGCAGAAGGGTTCGGTCTGGGTCTCGGGCTTCAGCCGCTGGTACTTGGTGGTACAGCTTCGAAAGTACCCGCTGCCGCCGATCATACTGGGCGTTTTCCCCCATCTTCAGGCGCGAATCCCTTGGCCCTGGGATTGGGTTCTTTCGTCTCGTTACAGCCATACTAGGCAGGAGCTGACCAGATCACCGTGAGCGGTGATGGCGAGCAGGAGGGGCATCAGCAGCTAGTCGAAGGTGCAGATCTCGGTGGGTCCAATCTGTTGTCGGGTGAGACAGATGTGTCCTAGGCTGATAGTGTGCATCCTACAGAGCATGCTGCGGTGAGCGCTGACTGCAGCTCTACGGTTCAGACTGAGACTGCCAGTCCGTTGCCAGTATTAGGCGATGACTCGAGATTCATCACGCGCAGTTCCTCTGACGGGAGTTTGGCGGCTCTGCATCTAGCTCACGCTGCGCCCACCACCCGAGTGGCTAGAATCTTCTCTGACCCGTGGTCTGCGACCGGTGACTTGGACCAGGCTGGTATGGCAGGGCGGCCGCCCATAGTGTCTCCCATGCTAGGACCGGCCGCCTCACCCGGTAGACAACTTGTTCGATCACGGGCGCAGTCCGGACGCCCTAGTGAAGCTGCGTTGACTCCCAGTACGAGTGCAAGCGGCGATGCTGCGACAAGTGGCACTGGCGGTGACGTGAGCGGGGATCTTGATGATGACCCACACGAACTCAGCATGTCCGGGCCGGTATCGGCAGCTGCAGCCGAGGCAGTGGAGGCAGCGGTGCTGTCCGGCGTGCAGCTGTCCGGCTTGGCAATAGCAGAGCGCCGGGGAATCCGACGCCCTCCCACCATTCTGTCAGCCATGTCCTCGGCCTCAACTGGGCGTTCATCAGCCGGGTCTGGGGCCGGGTCACCCTCTGTGAGGAACAGCTAGCAGTTGACGAAGTTCCTTGCCGGCACAGATGCCGATGCAGCCTCTGGCTTCGAAGGAGGAGCAGCGGACTCGATCGGAGAAGATACCCGTACGCATGTCAAGAGTGCGGGAGTCCCTCGCGCGTCGTCCGCACCACCGCCAACCGCCCCAGTCACACGAATGGCACTCGATCTGGGGCTTGGAAGCCAAGATGATATTGGGGCTCTTCCTGATTTGTGCCTAACCCCATCCTCTGGAGATATCTCGGCTGCTCCGGCGGTTTCAGGGGCAGCAGCAGCAGCAGTCAGGGCAGGGCCGGCACCTCTTGCCCATCAAGGAGTGCATACACCTGCGATGTCCCCCATGCTTGGAGCTATGCGCCCCCCTCTACCACCAAGGAACACACGGATCAGGGGTGGTGGCCAAGCCATGCAATATTCCGAGCAGGAGAACACTGCGGTCGGCAGGCCTGCTCGGGTTTCAGAGCCGCATGCTGATGGTCAGAACTCTCCACAGACACAACCACAGCCAATTGCAAGCCAGGAACCTGAGCTGCATCTTGCGACCGCATCTGCCAATTCATCCACTGGCACTGAATCGAAGCAGAAATCAAGATATGTGCCACCTGCAGCGGGGAGCAGGAGCGGTTCAAGATATGTCCCTCCTTCGCAAAGGCCCAAAACGAGCACTTCTATTTCTTTCCCTCCCGTGACACCCCTCCTCCGAGCAACAGCAACGCCAGTGTCCACGACTGGGGTTCTGCCAGCCTCAGCCTCAGCATCTGCAGGGTCGGAGCACGGGTCGCCGCTGCTGACGATTCGGGCTGCATAGGCAGCCAGAGGCGATGACAATGGTACTTTTGGTGGTTTTGCGGCGTCAGGTACGATTGAGAACACTGGGGATTCTTCATTGAACCCCAAACCGCTGGCCACTGCTCCTGCTCCTGCCTCCGGCCGTGTCCGGTCGCCGGCACCTGCACCACATCATAGATCGTTTATCGGCGTGATCAAGCAGAGCGGGGTGGTACCCGAGGGCGACGCGCTGGGAAGTACCCCGGTGTCTGGCAGCGATGGTGCGAACCCTCCGTCTGCTGCCCTTGCATTCGTGCTAGGTGCCAGGGAACACACGGGCCTCCGGCTTGCGATGGCAGAGCCGAAGCCGGGCGCGGCGACAGCCACTGTGGCAACCACAGCGGGACGTGCCAAGGACATCACAGCCAAGCGGCGGGCACTTTCTCCTCGAATTGTTCTCCGCAGAGAGCAGAGCAGTGGCGGGGGCGGAACTGGAACTGGTGCCGGGGCAAATTCAAGAGAGCGGGCAACCGGGCGAGGATAGCACGACAGCCGCCGCCGGTCTGCTGCCGCGTCAAGGAATCGCCGGTATCAAGGGGGCAGGGGTGGCGGCCGGTGGCACAGCCGGCGGGGCCTGTACAGCGCCGGAGAAGTCCCTGGAATTGGAGTCTTGCCACAGGGTCCTGGTTCCGTCGGTTTGCGCGGCATGAAGTTGCTGAGAGCTGCCACTCGGCTCGAGCTGATTCCGATCGACCACGGCCTGTGCCTTCCAGACGCTGATGTCCCAGAGGCGCTGGCCGACGTCAACTGCTCTTGGTTGTTCTGGCGACAGGCAAAGGAACCTTTTAGTGATGACAGCCTTAATTTTATTGCTGAGCTCAACGGGAGGGAGGACGCGATGCAGCTGTGGGACGTGTTCGGCCCTGCCGGGGGTGCAGATGATATCAGAGACGCAGCCAGAGCACCTGGGGAACAAGGAGTTGGTGGTGTGACGAAGGGATTTGAGGGATCTCGTATTTCCCCGGGCGCCCTCCTCTGCCTCCGAATCTGCACGTTACTGCTCCAGCTCGGGGCTGCGGCTGGACTCACTCTCCATGAAATAGGCCGCCTGATGATTCGAGGACCCACGTACAGCTAGGCTGATCTTGAGCTAACAGACCCGCTCGCTGACAGTAAAACCCTGCAGCTGCGGTACCACCGGAAGCTGCCAGAAGATGCTATGCGAAAGCCTTTTCGCCTCCCACGACGAGACCCATCTGGGTCTGTGGCGGACGGAGCAAACCAATCCGTTCAGGACGGAACTAGACTTGCCGCGGGCTCTCATGACAGTGGCAGGGAACAACGCAACCGGCGGTCACGCTCTCACCGCACCAAACAGGGACGAGTGCGCGCTTCCCGAGTGTTAGGTAGCTCTGATCTTGGGAGCCTGCTCGGTGCGGCTGCGAACTCTGGCGGGCGCAGCATCGCCAGCCATGATCGGGCGACCGCCGACGTTAACGTTGACATCCCCGCGTTGCGATTGCTTCGTATGCGACTCCCTAGGCTGTCCGACGTGGAGCCGTTCCTCGTGAATCCTGCCTTTGTTCCCCGTGCCAGCTTGCGGTGGTTTGCCGGTGGGGTGCAGCCCGAACGGGGGTGGCTAAGACACCGAGGTGGGCAGTTTCTCTCCAGGGAACAAGAAGTCGCGGACAGTAGCGCTCATTTAGATTCAGTTGTCGCTCCGATTGACCCGAGTGCGAGACTGGGGACGGGGAGAGGCACGGCGACCGGCAGCAGCGACGGATAGGTTGGAGATGGCGGCCGCTCGCCATCCAACGGTGGGAGGCGGGACGGGGGTACATCCGGTGGCAAATCCGGAACCAGTGGCGCAGCAGCGTCCGGATAGGCCGGGTTGGCGTCGGAAACAGAAATGCTTGGCGGACGCAGGTGGTCCGGGCTCGAACTAGCGCTGGCTTCGGCCAGAGCAGAATTCTACAAGCGGCGGGCTATAAAGTAGCGTGCGATTTCGGCAATCCCCTCCCGTTCCTCCTAGCTGTCTCTCGTATCGATGGCGTCTGAAGCATCAACGGGAACAGGTGCAGGCGCACACAGCCATCTAGCTGGCGGAAGCAATGAACACCTTGGGTAGTCTTACGACGTGCATCACCCTCTCGATAGTGCTACAAATCGTATTGGCTTCAATGACGATATTGGAGTCCGTTCTGCATCCCTAGACGCCCTGGTCCTAGGGGATACGCTTCCGGGGAACAGTCAATTCGATGGCTCTAAGATGGAGGAGGTGGTTCCTGTGCAGCTCGCGCCAGAAGTGCGTACGCATGAGCCGCTTCATCAAGTGAGTAACCGAAGGCGGATAGCATCACACTCGTCATCGCAAATGGGCGTGCATGCCAAACGGACACACAGCAGCAGCTTTCTTGCTGGAGGTCTGATAGGCGGGAAGCGGCTCGGTGGTGCTGCTGCGGGGGGGGTACCTCCAGCCCGCAAGTCTCGGCTGCGTAACGAGACATCTGTAGGTGCTGACTCTGGGTCGGTTGGCGCGCCATCTGGATCGAATAGCTTGCTGGTCGGAAGTGCCGTTGTTGGACATGGCTCAGGAGATGGCGATGGCGATGCTCCAGGACATCGGTTTCCACCTGGTGCAGGCAGTAGCAGCAGCAGTGGAACGCACGATGTAGTGGTGATGAATTCGGCCAATGGGCCAACAAAGGCGGGAGGGGATGCAGCGGCGAGAACGGGTGCAGATGCCGTCCGAAATGGGTCTGAGCAAAGCCGCGGCGAGCTTATCCCGCGTGCCGCGGGATCAAAGCGCGAGGGCCCGGAGCCCCTCTTCGCCGAGGAACAGGACGAGTTAGTCTACCTGTTTGGGCAGGCAATCGAACCGTTCTTGGCCCTTTCTATTGTCAGGCGGTCTGCCGGTGGACAGGCTGGATTGTTTGGGTGATGCGGGAATTCGCTGGGGAACAATCACAGCGTAAGTACTGGCTACTGGCTCCTGCGGCCCAGTGTAGTCTAAATTTTCGAGCTCGTTGACATAGTTTTGCGCTGAAAAGATACATTCTGACTAAGTTCTACTGTCGAAACAATTCGTGAAATGCTTGCAATTCAGCTAGAAACTGGGCACCTTGGACCATACGACGAAGTCGCGTTTCACCTACCTGTCAGTCGGATGCTACTAGCCGTGGAGTCCTCCAAGATGGACACCATCACTGTACCAAGCGGCTTCTCCTCCACCAGTTTTGAATACATTCTTGCTCTGAACCACCATCAGATCAACGCGGCAAGTTATGCGAGTCGCTTGGAAGATCTTCCACATCCTCCAGCTAGGGACTGCCAGGCAATTGATCGAAAACTTGCCATGCTTGCATCGGAGGACCTCCTTGCCTGCCCCCACTTAAATGTCCATGCAGAGCACTGCCCCCTTGCTGTTGATCACGGGACATATTGCGGTCGTCATCTATCCCTGCCTAATGGTCAGACCGAGTCGCCAAAATCACGACCTCTTCTTCAACCCCGCTCATCTGGGTCGCACTCTTCCTCTCACCATGCTGCCCGCGGTTGCGTTGTCGGAGGGACAAGTCACCGGAGGCTTCCTTTAACATCTACCTACCGATACCTATGCGTGATTTAGAGCTAGTTTTGCTCAGCAGTGGCTTGGTCGGACCTGCGCCGGCATCGCCGCCCAGCTCAAGGTCCGGCGGACCGCCCTCGCTCGCACCCGGTTCATCAGCGATGGTGGCCGAAGCCCCGAGTGCGATACCACGCATAGAAAGCCCAGTCGCTTGCCCATGCCGCAGGTAGTCGCTGATAGCCCAAGTGAGCTCCCATGTCGCCCTCGTCGTAGCTGCAGGCGGCAGAGCATACCCGTATGCCTCCTGCTCGCTCACAATATTAGCGAGGCGGGTGCGAGACCGCCGGATCGAGTTCTTTTCGGGGTCGTCAATGTATATTGTACCGAGTCCGTACACATACCTGTGTACGTGCGTCCCTAAACGCACCAGGATAGCCACAGCAAGCAGGCCAAACGCGCAAATGAGCACGACGATGAGTTGTCTGCTCGCATTGTTAGCGGTCGCACCCGTGCCACCTGTACCGTCCTGGTCACCAAACCACTGCAACTCCATGTCATTGTATTCTTCAGTTTTCCAGGTTCTCAAAAGCGCCCTATTCATGATCTCTTTCAACCAGGACGGGGCCCCGGGACCCACGGCGATACCGTACTTCTGCTCCTCGAACACCGGCCCGACCACGGCATAACTGCCGGCGCCGTTACGGTTAGCATAATACTCAAGGATCGGGAAATCAAACACTACGGCGTCACCTTTCCCTCGACCGAATGCGTCTAGGGTTTCGTCTACTGTCTGATACGGTGCCACTGTGAGGCCGATACCGTTCCTGCGGAGGTACTGCTCCGATGTTGAACCCTATGGAACGTTCACTGTGTGCCCTCGCAGGTCGTCGAAGCTGTTCACCTGCGCAGCAGGAGTTTCCTGCAGCATAAAAACTGTGACGAGTGCAGTGACCACGATGGTAAGTAGCGGTCCGAGGACCTTGAAGACGATGAGGGCTGGCTTCACGAAAGGTCCCTCTGGCTCCACCGCATCGGAGCCGAACAAGGCGAGCAGGGTGATCGAAGCAGCTGTCTCGAACTTCTTCCATTCGCTTCCGTGCTCTGGCCACGCCCTCACTGGACCCCTTCTGCACTCCTCCAAAGGTACCAGCATGAGACCACCCGCAAGTGCGCACACCAGGATTGTGCCCAAGTAGAGGCCGATAGCTTGCCCAAGTGTGCCAAAGAGTGCGAAGGACGCAGATAATAGATTTGCTTGCTCTCTTGCTAGCACGCGGAAGCCTGAAACAAACCAAGAGTGAGAAAAATCTAGATTGAAACTGGCCTCGCGAGCTGAAGTCATCGTGATCGCCGTGTGGCTCACATCAACCTCTCCTAATCCAGCTCCACGGAGCATTTCAGTAACAGTTATGTACTCGGTTATGTTTAGGCAGCTGAAGTCAATTGGGTCCTCTAAAGAAACTCCGGACGTCTCCTGTTCGTTTGAAACTTCCTATGCTATTGCTGGAGCAAGCTATTCTGCCCAGTACTGCATAGCAAATCCGTTGTATGGCGCCGTCATCAAGATTGCAGGTAGCGTGGGCTCGTCACCATCTACCATCGTGAAAGGCGGGGTTATTTTCACCCCCATCCGTAGACATCGGGCGCCCAGGGCAAGAACTGGCGCAACTGCCGCTATCACTAACGTAGGCCCACATTTCATTGGTGATGAGACGTACGCCGAACTCGCTCCGGAAACTCGCCAATGGATTAGAAGAAACCAATTTTAGCTTATTCAAGATATCAGCCTTAATTTGACGCTTCGGCAAGCTTTGTTCCAGGATACGCTAGCGAACCAAATGGAGCGATATTGCCTGTGCGCGTGCATTGTGGAGCCTCTTGGCCTTGTTGGTCGCAACCGTTGTTATCAGGATCCACAGATCAGATCCAGGTCAGATCCGGTTTTGACTCCAATCGCGAATCGGCAAACTTGGGAATCTCCAACGCAATCCGTGCGCGCCTTGCAAAGGCGCGGATACGACTGCGCCGGATTGCTGGTGACGCCGGCAACAATGGTCAGTGGAATCCCACTGGCAGTCGGTGATTTCGTGTTTGGCGGCCGCTGAAGACTCTCACTGGAGTGAACAGAATCCCCGACCAGAAGATCCGATTTGCACAGTCAACTAGCAGATAGATAGTGACGGTCTTAGTGACCAACCAAAAAAATAAAATTCGGACATCGCTTTATCACATGACCTTGCCAGTGGGTGTCCCTCTGACGTACTCATCGACTACTGGTATTCAATCATACCAATCATTTTCTCTGGCTTTAACGCGCACACCAATGGATCCTGTGTCTGGATGTCAGCGCCCAGTGTGGACTGCGACACATTGTTATGCGCAGTGCGCACATCCATATTCAATACAGTTGCTCCACCTATTCCACTCGACTCTGCTGATAGCAGGACGCAAGCTACATCTCGTGGGCTACGGCTCAAGATTAGCTCATTCCATTGGTAACGCCGGGGTGTGATTGCTTACCTGTGTTCAGCAGAACCGACTGCTAGCATAGCCAATGGCGCTCGTGATATCGATCGCTCTCAGAACTTGGTGCCAGTGCCATCAGCAGCAGAACTTGGGAGACGCAACGAGAAGCAAGCGGTTAGGCTCCGCCGGTTGCGACAAGGTATCGCACCACTATGCGGGCCAGATTCCGGCGCCGATCTCTTTAAAATCGTATGGAGCGCGCCAGGGCGCCGTGGTGCGATCGAAAAATGTTCCAGGTAGATCTACGCAGTATGTATTACAGGGTTTGCGGTAACTTGAGCTTCGCTCCTCGAAGGTGCGAATCAACATGTTCATGCAAGATTACACCATCTTCTACAGCTTCGTCCAGAACTGTGATAATTTTGCCGGCGAAGCTCGTCACCTTTGATGGTGAAAGAGATTTGTCGCAAACCCCCTCGACCAACCTGGCGAAGAACTCACAGCTCAGTTGTGCCTCAATCTCATCGTCTTCTTCCGTTTCCATGCTAACTATAAAAGCTACACCATCCTGTACAAATGTAGCCGTTGGAATTCCTCCAGCTGAAGCAACTAATGGAGTGTCTTGCGCATCAGCAAAAGATGGCAGGTCAATTACTGATTCGGCCAAAGTCGCTTCCCATGCTGCCATTTCGTCATCAGAAGTTGGAACAAAAACTTGCAAACATAAAATCTTCAGGTCTGATGCATCCAAGAGGTGGAGGCACTTCACGCCCATGCGGGGACGGCAAGAATTAGTGTTGCGCCAACATCCACCCGAGCGCAGTCCATCGAATGTTCGTTAGGGTTCGGCTGGATCCGTCTACGGCAAAAGGACCTGCGGCCAGCCACGTTGCATACAGTCGTGGCTCTTGCCATGAGCAGCTCGGCCATATATGGCCTCGCTTGGGTTACTAGGGCACTCATGTTATTCTCCTCGTCCTATGTGCACCCAGATGAAATATTCTAGTCTTCTGAAATGGCATAGGGATATATATTGCGGAGTTCTACCAGAGTGCCATGGGAATTCGCGAATATATCTGCCCCTGGTCGCTCAACTATAGTTCCTGCTGTCGCGTCTGCAATCCCAGCATTCATGGCAGGGTCCCTAAGCGATACACTGGCAGGAGGTCATCCTGAATATGTCGCGATGATGCTGCAAAGGGCGTGGTGTCTGGCGCTGTGTGCTGCATGCGATGTTTGCATATTGCTTGCGTGCTCCGCATTAGACGTAGACGCAATGCCGCGCCTCGCTCTTTTTGCTGCGTCATGGCCAGTCATAGTGTATGGTGCTCACCCTTTCAGCAATTCGATTGAAATGCTCGCTGTTGCTGCAACCGTTGCTGCATGTGCAGTGTTTTTCCGCGTATCGAGGCAGCGTCGTGGCCACCTATAGCTTTGTATTAGCCTTGGCTAGCTTGCGACGCTTGCAACAATTGGATGTGTAGCTGCGTTCGGATGCGCGGTGAGGATTTCTTTTCCAGTCTTCGTCTCGGGGTTCGGCATCGCGGTTCTGGTCGTGTTGATTTGTGGCGGTGCGGAACGATAGCAATCCTCGTCGAATGGCACCAAGCTCCAAAGTTCAAGCGATATTTAGCCAGAAAGCTTGGACTCTTCATCTGATATCACGACTGGGCCTACTAGCTGTAGCATGAACTGTGGGCCGGTCTTGCGGTTGTTCACTGGTACCGTGGCTGTGTTCATCGGTTTCGCCTCTACGCTCGCCTCCATCGCTGTGGCGGACTCCATCGCGTGGGGCACGCTCAACGTAGCATTTTTGAGCAAAATGTGCCCCAGTACAGATTCAGTTTCTTTCACTGGGATGGAGCAGCTATGCCCCCCCCTCCCTGTCCCGGAGGATGCCACGGTCCCCATCAGCATCGACGTCAATGACCTGGGAGTGCATCATGAGGTTGCAACCGGTCGAATCGTGTTCCCTGCAATAGGCAACCTGCTGTACAATATGGATTCCGCTAAAACAGCATCACATGGAGAACACCCGCGATGGACGCACGCGCTCGTAAACCTTCCCATGCTATTCGGTCCGATGGCGCTTGTGCTCGCATGGAAGGCGGCGGCGCTCGCCGAGCACCTGCTCCGACACGGGTCCCTTCACCGGGCTAGAGGCGTGCTGCTCGCCCGGCCTTTACAGAGTGCCTCCCTTATCTCAGCTGCCATCGCGCTGGTTGTTCTCTCGGTGGCAAACCATCAGGAGGCACGGTTCTTGCTGCCCCTCGCTGTCCCTCTGAGCCTGGCTTGCGGAGGAGTCGTGTTTGGCACAGGGAACAACGGAAGACAGGGCTCGGCCCGGGTCGCAGCCAAAGGTTCGATCGGGATTGTTCAGGCAAAGGGTCCTGATGGTGACCCGGGAGATGAAAGAGAGGATGCAATCGATCGCGAGGCAGGCTGCGCAGACGGGGCTTTGTCCCGAGGATGCCCAGGGAGCGCTTTTCTGGTGCTATGGATGGTGATAAATGCTGGAGGAGTCATTGGGTACGGATGGCTTCATCAAGGAGGTGTGTTAGCTGCTGCAGCCGCGGCAGGGCGCCGCGTCATGGAAGAACACGACGCTACGGTCGCACAAGCAGCTGCTCTGGAGGAACATCTGTCGAGAGACGCGAGAGCAGATGGCATAGGAGCGGTTGAGATTGGTGCCACCGGGTCGACGTCTAGTGTCTCGCTTGGGGCGGGTCTTGGAGGAGCTGCGGTCGCCGCTCTGCTGTCCCAGATGGCAGGGAGCGGGATCGGGACGGTGCTTAGTTACAGCACGTACACCCTGCCAAGACATGTGGTGACCAAGGGTTGGTTTGTCGGCGATCCTGAGTCAAGGTAGGTTAGAGCAGGGCTTGGC
>Ga0136560_1000759_pt1 | contig 16289 bp, 16 predicted proteins | sample AntRauMeHopE1497_FD_104925 | JGI IMG/M metagenome (GOLD analysis project Ga0136560, IMG submission 104925) | Saline lake microbial communities from Rauer Islands, Antarctica - Metagenome Hop E1 #497 | ecosystem: Environmental > Aquatic > Non-marine Saline and Alkaline > Saline | place... | reverse complement strand
GTTATAATGGGTTCATCCGTGTATCTGTACTGCACCTGGTACACGGGTTGATCCCCTCCTACTGCAAATACGCTCAGCTGGACCTCGGCAGCTGAATCATATGCGGGAGAAGTGCATGCTACTAGCAGCAAATGGTTAGAATCAAGGGGGTCATATGATACTATAGAAAGCGCAGGTGACCTCTAGCTGCCAAATCCACATTCGAACGATACCTGCGAAGAACTTCCAAAGCGAAGGTTGATATCATCCGGGTCATTTACTGGGAGCATGACCGTGCCAGATGCATTTGTTGGTAAGCCAAAGTTGCTGCCACCAAACCCACTGCGACGTAGAACTTCAAACCTTGACCGACTGAACGCACCCACGAGCACGCGTGTGCCGCCTGTGACGCTTCCGTGCGTTGGGTTGATGCTCATTGCGGTCCGTTCAGCAGGTAGATTCTGCACAGACACATACAGACACTGTGCGCCCCGAGCACAGCGATCTAGACGAGCACCGGCGGCTGAAACTACTGGAGAAAGCGACCCACTGTAAGACGCTGTGAAGGGAGTGTCATGGATGCGAGCCTGCAGATCGCCGCATGCAACCGATATCAATGCGATATCGCTGGCACATTCACTGTAGAACATTCCATCGCTGGATACTGCTATTGCAAGCTGGTTCGCCGTCTTAACATCCGAAGGCAAGACATCCACATGGACATTGCATGAGTAAATCGATGTTGGCGATGCTCCTGGGTCAGCGATCCACTGGCAGTTTGGACTCGAGGGTGTCTTCTGCCCTGCGATTCGAAGGTACATGCCAGATTCTGTCATTCTCTGCGGTGCAATGAAGTCGCGTGGATATACCCGCTTCTAGTAGCGTTGAACGGACACTAAAAGAGTGGTGTCTACCCCAGCTAGGACTGTATGCGGGCGTACATCAACTACCGCTGGTAGCGTTGTTCTGCTCAGAGGAGTAAAATGGATCGCAGGAGATATCACCAAGTCAGGTGCTTGTGCTGCAACCAGGCCTATTGACATGAATGCACCGACGCCGGCACGCGATCGAGCTACGGTGATACCCTCTTGTACGTCGGCCCACAGCAGTGGCATGCCGTTCGTGTCAGTGATGTGCGCGCGATGCAAGTATTGCGGGCCTTCATACCTAGATATAAGCGTGGTATTCCCTCCGAAAATGACAACGCTAGAACACACTTCTGCCGATCCAATCACTGAAAGATTGGTTGTAGTGGACCTGGCATCTATCTCCGACGAGCATTCCATGATACCAATCTAGATAGGAGGCTGACGCTGTGTAGGCACGATACTGCTAGATGTAGCTTCCATTGCAGTGGGACTAGCAACATGCACTTCTGACCAAGTGTCCTACCCGTGCCACATGCCCACGGCGACGGGAATCCCGGCTGATGTAGCCGCCTCAACCATGGACTCATCGGCGACTGGAAACTGCAACCCAATACGAGCTCCAGCAGCTTCGAGGGACTCGTCAGTGAGCAGCGGTCGAGACTACGATACCATCACATTCACTGCAACATCTACCCCTTCTGTCGATGCAGGGAGCTCAACGATTCGGATTGATTCGCACGAGCCTATCTCAGGAGGAAGGCTCACTAGCCAGCTACCTTGGGATACGAGCTCTGCAGTAACATCCACCGACTTAGGCTGGTGCTAGCGTAGAGTACCAGGCGCACTTGTCAGTAAATCCTCACTGAACGGAAGGAACGGACTAAGGGCTACTTGGCCAATCGCTGCGAGGCCGGACTCGATGGCCCTTGCCATGGCCGTGCCATCTGCAGTCGAGTTCACACCCACTGTCACCTCCCCGATCAATTGCCCGTTGAGATGATCATAGCGTCGCAGCCCTAGCAAAAGGGAATGCCCAGCAACGTCAGGTACTTCTAGTTCTGCAGTGACTGGTCCAATTGCCTGCACATGTATTGGTAGAACACTACTGTCTGCGAATCGTGCAGCTGGGACTGAAATGAGAGCTTCAAGCTATAGACTGTCCAAACTACGCGAAACCCCCCCTTGCATAGATAGGACTACAGTCACCTGCCAAGCAGGTAGCTCGGTTGCAAGTGACACGGCCCGCCGTATGTTTTCCTCCAGTCTAGATACGTTGACTGCAGACATGCACCCTCCATCATCACTGCATTGTGCAGTCCAAATTTGATCCAACGACAAGTGCTGGACTTGATTAGAAGATATGGAGATTCTTAAAGCCTGACCAGAGCAATCTTGAGCTATATTCTGCGTTATTATGGGCAGTGTACCGGAACCAGACGCTCGCACCGTCACCCCAAATACCTGTGATTGGCACGCATCGAAGCTCACCGTCACATCATCAGTTTCCGACTCTTTCTCAATGACCAGAGAGCTTACCGTAAGTTGCTCCAAAATCATGTTGCGAACCTCATTGGGTGATTCATGGCCGCTAAACGGACCTACGTCCACAACTGAAAGGTCGTTCATCTCAAACTCGATTAAGTATGGCTGCTGCGGCTCTGGGCGGTACGTCATCGACGTCAATGGCCCTGCATCAAAACCTATGGTTAGCCGCAAGTCTGTGGTACTTCTGTGAAGAGATTTGTTGCGCACGTCTACCATGAAGTTACACCCACTAAAGGCTACTGCCTCGTTGCCAATACTGTCTGGCTGACGAGATGCTACCGCGGTCACGTCCGGATAGATAAAAGTGCCGTCTTCGTCCTATTCAAGACTTCGTCCCTCGGGAGGCAGAATGCCCACGACTCGGGCTTGCAGTGCCGGTATATATCCCGCGCGAGATGTTACAGTGATTCGGTACTCAGTCTTCTACGCCGGCAGCTGATAGAATGGGCTCTGTCTGTACATGTGCCCAACTTCGTGGTGCATCTGCATCTCTGCCTCAACAGCAGTGACCATTCCGAGCTCCTCAATTGATTGCTTCAAAGTCCACACATCCGTTCTGTTCAAATGTAGCAGTAATTCCGTGCTAGATCCAGCAAACGACAATCCGAGTGTTGCCCGAGTGCTGTTGCCAACATAATCTGCCCCACTGAGAGTCAGCAGGAACACAGAGCGCTGGAGTGCGTGAGTCCGCAGCACTATGTTCTGAACTTCCTGAGCATGAACATGCTGGGGCATGCTACAGGTGGCTTGCGCTCCCACCACGCTTGAAGCGTTTGCCACCGTGAACTCACCAGTACCAATGTCTACTAAGTGGCTGGCATACGAGGCTGCCGCTTGTTCCGGCGTGAGAGGGCTGGTCACACACTGCCACATGGATGTAGCACCTTCAAGCTTTCGCTAAGCAACTACCGTTGCCTTACCACTATGCGACTCGGTCGAAACGACGCCAACAGACACGACTGCGCCGCTGGAAGGCGCAATGCTAGCCAGGCCTCCCTGAACCGGAATTGCCCCGCCAGAGGAATGATGAAGCTACAGCTCAATTGAACCCTCCGGTTTCGTCACCAGATCGTTTAAGTGGGCGGTACACGTGAAAAAATCATCTCTGTGGGAAACGTTTGCAGAAGTAGACGATGGACCAGAGCTCAGTTCACAGCTCACCCCTGCTGCGAACTACCGGTACTGCTCTGGACTCACCGCCCCTTCGAAAGCCACCTTGCCCTCCACTTGGCCGCCAACGATCGTAATACCTCGCACATGCAGCTGAGTAGCGCTGGGGAACACATACACTGCCGTTCTATGAGAAGAAATCTACATGGAGCTGGCAATGGCCTCCCCTCCGATTACGACGGCCACATCAACTCCGGATGCATCGATGCTGTCCATGCTACTAGGATATGTGCACACGATCGTATCCGATACCAGCGTTGCCAAGGTGTATTCACGATCTTCGTGCTGGAATGACCACATGCATCGCACTGCAGGCGCCAGCTCACCTGCGTCACTCTGGACCATCAGCTACAGCAAGTCAGGCCCTACCAGACGCACTGAGTTGCTCAAGCCTCTCATTACAAACGTATCTAGCAAGGTCACGTCTTCCGGCTATAGCAATTCAACTACATGGTCGGGCACATGCATGGGCACTCCTGTGTATCCTCGAGGTCGGATCCCAACCGGCGAAATGCGATCAAGAAGCTTCTGTACATGCAGCATGGCATTCGATCCTTGCAATCGATCACTCCTGACCCTCATATCAATGCTGTCTGCACACAGGCCCGGATCACCGGCTAGAGCACTGCATTCCAACACGATCGAAGCGTTAAGATGTATCTCGATGACTCGTTCAGATTCATCCGTTCTGGTGATGCGGGCATCGGGAGACGTTATTTCGATAACGTGAGCAGATTCGAGCCGGTAATGCGACGATACTAGGCTAGCCTCGATCATATCTGCGGAGGCCGTGGCCGGAAGTTGTACTGTCGCCAACCTCCCCAGCGAATCCGAGTCAACCACGAGTTCAAACGTCCCCGACAGTTCTGCGTACGGGTTTCGATCTGTATGCGTATGGCCTGAAAACCTATTGCCTCGGCTGCTAATTGTTGCAAACCTCGCAAGCAACTGCAACTTTGGAATGTGGCGAATGGAGGGAGCATACGAGATCCTTATAATCCGCTCATACGCCGACTGATCATTGTCTCTCGAGCTTGCTGCGGGTCGATTCGTAGAAACTGCATCCACCACATCGTGGCCAAGTAGATTTTTGAGTACCTGTGTCCATCTGAGCGCCGATGCAGATGCTGGGATGCTCGTGCTCCAGAGCGAGGTAGGCAAACCTACTTGTACGTGCAGGTGCGGCTCACTATACGAACGAATGGGTCGGACTTCTACTAACGTGCCGTTCCGTCCGTGCGCGCTTACCGGGGCAAAATGAAAGCCTTGCTGTGCGCTCAAAGTGGCTGGAGGCACCCCTACTATCCAAATGGGACCGTCAACTTCCATCGCCTGATTGACGATGACCCCTCCACCGATGAAAACGCTGTCAACATGATTTTGTAACTCCTGTACTTCAGTGTCTCCCCGCACGTTCAGATCAACACCAAGCACGTTCAGAACAAGCATGAGGGATGCCGTGCTGGCGACGGTATCTAAGTAGCTATGCTGCACCATAACATTGGCATCTGAATTTGCTATTGAACGCAATCGATTGGTCTCCAAAGATACCTTTAGTTGCATGCCTGCTGCATCGAAGAACTGAATTTTCCACCTACCACCACCAACTCTGTTGATACCGGTTCGAGCCGCGTATGTGAGTCCGAAAGACTACTGCCACGCGTTCAGTGCTACCTGAATATCACTCGAAGATGCTGCCGCTGAAATCGGGGCTGATGTAACTCCAACTCCACCAAGACTCGATTTCAGCCGGAACGTGCCACCTGTAAGCTCGGACGTCGATGTAGCCTCAACAATCACGGATGGCGCTTCCCTACCTTCCTGCAAAGTACGCACATAACCACGCATATCAAATGGTGCAGCATCCAGTGTGAGCTTCAAATCGGTAACGTTACCGTAGCAAACAGAAAACTTGGCTGTCCAACACACGGATGCTCGGGACCGCACTACCTCGTCGACTTCTATTGCAGCGGCTCCCTGGTGAGCAGAAACATACATTGCGCAGTCCACATCGTTTTCGTCCCATGGCATATCGGCGAGCGCGCCGTGAATATCCGCGGCACTTGATGTGGGTGAAATTCTTCGTGCAGCGTGCTGTGCGTAGGAGTGTGATTCAACAGTTTCATCTGCTCTGTGCAAGAATGCATGCCCTTGTAGGGCATCCAGTGGAACTTGGATTGATGCAGCGGCTGTAATGGGCTCCACTACAACTTGCCAAGCACTTGCCTGTGGCACAACGTCTGCAGATACGATACCTCCCATGAGGGATTGAATCGACACCTCGAACTCCACCACCGCCCCTATCTGCAGGTCTGCATCCATTGTTGCACCCACAGAAACAGACGACACATGCCAGACGTCTAGAAGCGACTGCTCCAGGTTCTATGCCGTTGGAATCAGCGGCAGATCAAGACTTACCTGCGATGCGATGGAGCTACCATATCCCGTTGCAATCCGCAGAGATGCGGGCACTGGGGGATGGTATCCCACATGTAGCTGATGAGCAGAGACTTCATTGATACCACCGAACCCGCCATCCCTGGATCCTACTGACAACAACGTGTTTGCACGTGGGAACATTGCAACAGTCACTTCAGTATGCGTGGCGTTTGTAGACTTCCCTGCCTCTGCCACAAACGCCTCGGACGCGATTGCAGCTATTGCACCTTCTAAGTCTGCCTCGGCTGATGACCCCTTCTGGACAATGAACAGCTGCAAAGTCTAAATCTGGGCCATATCTACTGAGCTCAATCGAAGTGTCCTCCCATCGGTCGCCATCTCAGAATGTATATATGCTTCGTATAGCCCTCCACGAGCTGGGCTCAAATGCACGCGATGCACGTGAGTTCTCGTCCCCCACGCACGAGATTCAGCAGTTGCATTGATACCAACTGCGGCAAATGCAGCTTCAACATCTGCAGCATTGCTATCTGAAGACAACGAAATGCTGGCCGCACCTACATTCCCACGGAAGGCGGCAGGTATGGAGTAGCTTGGTGAAAGTAACACCCGGTATCCCCAAGGTGTTCCCACATCACGTACGGTGGAAATAATGCGAGACTCAACTTGAAGCGGCGTACCATGATCTACTGCGCTGCATTGTAGGGGCACGTTTCCCGTCCCGTGCCCTTGTATGCCATGCGGAAATGCCACCTGCAGCCTGGCCTCCCTGTCATCCGATAATGCGATCTGTACCTGTGCCTCTGGTGCGTAGTCTTGGATCGCTCGCTCTGCTTCGATACGGTCATTCAGGTCGAACTGGACTTCTTCCCCATTATGCAGGGAACACGTCATATTGACACCAATACTTATTGAGCTGATGATAATATCTTGCACCGTAGCAGGCGCACCAACTTGCTGAATGTCCGCTGTTACCAATAGAGTGGCCTCTGCATTGAGCTAGCTAGTAATTGTGGCACCATCAGGTAGTGCTGCAAACATATCATCGATCTCGATTGACACATCTACTACTGTCTGTAGGCCCTGCATACGGAAGCTGGTATGCACATGCACACCCCGGGCTACTTCACGCTACAGGGCCATTTTGAAGGCTGCTGAGATGGTTGCGCCGCCCAAGCCAGGAGCCAGGGTGACGTCTGCTGCCCAAATTCTCCTCTGATTATGAGCATTTGGAGCGTTCAACCGTAACTGTAAGGTTCCTCCTGCAGACACCGCATCCCTATCACCCTGAATAAGTACACGAATGCCGTAGGGAGCATATGCCTGGCTACTTACTATGAGATCAAACTACGGGCTTGGGGGCGAGTAATATACGGCAAGCTTTGTAGTGTACGTTTCTAGCTGGTCTTCTACTGGATCACTGTGCAGGCAAATAAGCTAGATCTCCGGTCGTGCTATTGGTGAGCTAACCTTAACTGCGAAAATTTCGTCATCTGGGCTGGCGACCTTGCTGAGGTTGAGAGGTGTTCTTGGCCACGGAGGTATACCTGTCTCATGCGATGCCTGTGCCTGTGCCTGTGCCTGTGCCTGTGCCTGTGCCTGTGCCTGTGCGGATTCTGTCGTTATGGGAGAGAATTCGCCAACTTCAATCTTTATTTCCTGCGTCAGACTTCTAGGGGCATCTGCTTGGATGCGCAGCTCGAATATGGCCCCTGTTCGTTGCTCCTCGGATGCAGCCTAAAGTGCACAGCCAATGCTGCCGTCATCAAAGCCCCGGATCACACCATCCCTCTCATTTAGAAGACCACAAGCAAAGCAGCACCGCGCTCCGATGAGGACATCAGACACATCCGAAGCATTGCCATTCTTTACGATGATAGGGAGCGTAGTTTCCCCAGGCAAGACCAAGGCGTGAGCTGGGTGCGAACTGAGAGTAAGGCTCTGGACCTGGACCTGTCCACTATGCAAGCGAATACTGTCTGTGATGACTTGCCAGTAATTGCTTGTGGGATCAGCCGTAGTATCACTACCTATGACTTGCACAATTGATCGAGCCAGCAGGTTCACTTGCACAGTATCACTTATAAGAGCGCCTATATGCGCAGCCTGTACCGTGCAGGTACGAGTGTTCGACGCCACTGCAGTGCTGGATTCAACCACTAGCACATCACCTGCAGCTGCCCCGAGAAATACGCAGTCAAGCGGCTCATCGACCTCCTGCTGTCGCTGGTCATACCGAACGATAAACGTGTACGCTCCGGTGGTGAAATCTTCGACAAAGACGGTGCGCGGCTCAACATCAGCAATTCTTGGCACTGGATGCACAATCTGAGTGGCTGCTCCGGCTATTGGTATCCTTTCTCCATTCACGATGGATTCTAACGATAGAACTAGCTTAAACATAGTGTCCGGGGCCTCATATCCTGCGACGTCCTCCGGCAGTAGGCACAAAACCTGATTGTTGCGCTCGAGAGACGAGACAGTCCTGGGGGGCGCCACCAGATCACTGCACGATGAGGTTCGAGTGCACCGATAGGCCGTGACAATGCAGTGCATCGACGATTCTGGGCCTTGGTTAGTGAGTCCGATCCCAATCATATTGACAGAATGGTTGCCCCTCCTAATCCAGTGAGCAGGATCGACCCCAAGCAACTAGCGAGAGCTACTTACCTATACAGCTTCCGGGGCGACAGCCCACGCATCGGGACTTGTCTGCACCGATAACTGGCACGATGAGACAGAACTTGGGACGGTGATACGACAGGTACCATCGGATGCAGAAGCAAGATCGAGGGTTCCGTCTGCCGACACATATGGCGAGCTGGGGCTGCTGGACGTGCATTCCAGTCTGCATACTGGCTTTTGCCCCCCGGCAGACGACAGCCCGGAGCCAGTGATGTGCAGCGAGACAGTGCCACCCGCGTAAAGGGTCTTCGGCGAGAAACTCTGAATCGTCGCATCCGCCGGAAGCTGCACCCCGACGATCTGGGACCAGGGCACTCCGTGCCTTTCGAGCTGCAACGACACTTCGCACGACGCTGTATTCCAGCAGGGCAGATCATTTAGCGAGGCAGCGCAGTCGATCCGGACATCAGATGCTTCTACTGCAGGATATCGCAACTCCGTATTCAAGGTTGTAAACAAGCAATCTGTGCTTAAACTAGACAAATTAGCCCGGTTCGAAGTGGCTCGCTCTGCAAGCAGTAACCCGACTGAAACGGTGTCTTTATGTCTAGAGACCCGAGTTGAATCAATGCGAGCACAACTTTCCTAGAAGAGAATATGCATCCCGTCACTGTCTCTTGCGACGTCGGTCGTTCTCGATATAGTTATGGTCCCAGTTGGGGTGATTAGCCCCAGATCAAGCACTGCGTCAACTTGAGGAGACTCGAAAATAGGAGTTGTGCATAGAACCATGCCACTCGTCGAAATGCTGATAGCCACTGTCTGTCGAGCAGGCTCTATACCAGAGCCTACTGGACTAAACACGCAAACAATGCCAGTTCCTCCGTATGATCTGAGGTTTAGGTTTTCGGTCTGGACACGCACAATAGAACTGTGGTCTGGACGCAACAGCCTTGGTTCTGCAGATACAATAAAGGGCTCGGGTGCTATCATTGCCTGGCCATATCCATCATCGAACGATGCTCCATCTATGGTGACGCCAATGAGGGCAAATCCTATGTTTCCTGGTAGCCCGGGGTACAAGCAAGCAATCTGGGTCGACGATAGGTATTCGGCTGATACGAGCGCACAGGCTCCGAAACGACAGAAAGTCGACTGTGCGGCTTCTGCTGCAAATCCACGCCCATGCACAATCACTCTCATAGGTGTCTCTGCAGGAAGAACATTTGGCTCTACTGCGGTGACTTCAGGAATTTGCATATAGTCATAGCGCAAAGTGCTAAATCCAAAGTCTGCTCCATTGCCTGAGACGGTGACAAGAACACGACAGGTACTGTTCCCTCTTCCTCCTCCTCGTTCTCCTCCTCCGGTATCGCACGGAGAGGAAGGCGTCTGGAATGTCGCCGACCCTGGCTCTGAGAACATTAAAACTCCAAGAGACGATGAAGCGTTGACAGACGATGACGTGAACGTCGCAAACAATCCTTCAGTGCTACCTAGACCGATCCCGACTATGCGAACGGTGGTACCCCCTGCTGCCGAGCCCGCCCGAGGGTATATGCTTATGAGCTAGATATCTTCTTCGGCTATGAATGTGCGCTCCAATGTTGCATTCTAGGTGCTTGTAGACAGCCACATACTGCCAGCATTATCACGTAGGCCTACTGATACAGCCAAGGCGGCGGGCTCAGAGAGCTTTGGGGAACTGCACATCACGCAGTCACTTCCCAAGAGGCCGACGCCTACAACTGGCACAGCCACCGTTTCGTACTCGCTATCGCCAAAAATACAAACGAGTTGTAAACTGCTGCCTGGGTTGGCCTGTCGCGCTCCAGCAAACTAAATCCCGCTTCCGACTATAGTGAGCGATGTTCTTCCGGCGACGGACCCGTGAGTCGGAGACACGGAGAGAACAGCAGCCCGAGGAATGACGTCCATTAGGATGGGGCCACCAGGATTCGAAAAGTCAACAGCATTCAGTGAAAGCTAGATCAACGTTCGCTCGGCTAGATCTGCCCTCACGGTACAAGTTACAGACGAGCTGGATACGAAAATTGCAGGCTGTGCGGTCTACCCGGCGAGCCTGCACGACAGCCCCGGTGTCCGGGCAAAGCCAAGGCCTGCAAAGCGTACGGTGGTGGATTCGCCCACTACTATCACTGGTGGTGTGACCTCGCGCACGGTCGGGGCAGGCACAGCCATCAGCTGCAAAGGTTCCGCAGAAGCAACCATGCCCGGTTCCAGCACGAGGTCTAGACTAAGCATTTGCCTCTCGAGGGACGCGATAGTATCCGTTTGGCGTAGATCTGGCCGACTGCATCGAAGTAATGAGGGTGCCACTGACTATGTTCCAAGCACAGTCCCATTCAGTCGGCACTTCAGGAACGGCATTACTGATTCGACGGCATTCGCAATACTGACTTCGAATTCCTGCCCATTTGGGAGCTGTAGCATCTAAGGGCTGGCCCTCAAAATCTGAATGGGGGCAATGGCACTGACCGTAGCATTAGACTAAAGCAGTGTCACACCGTTCCCATCTAGCAGCGATACCTCGTAGTCTGCAACTGGCAGCCCTGCCAAGGTGCACTGGATTGCTGATCCGTTCATTGCGACGCCGATAAAGCGCCACAGGCTTCGATCTATACCGGTATCTGCTGCAAGCGAACAATACACGCCACCATTGGTAATTTCCACGTCCAAAGCTGACGACTGTGATAGCTACACCGTCAGAGTTGCTATCCGATGCGCGATAACACGGCTAGGCTCCAGGTGAGCGATGTGTAGTCCTTCTTTAAGAGGCCGTATCCTGAGGGGTGGGCAACTCGCACGGCCTTGCTAACACAGGCGGACCTTATCCAATGGGCGGGCCGACATAGAGAGCGATGCGACTAGGGACACTGTTCCTGCAACCGAGCTCGACGTCGATGCTGGCAGAATGCATTCAACCCCCAGTCCGGTCGGCAACAGAGCGCCCAAGTGCTCGTCAGCCCCAAACGCACACTAAATGACGGCATCAGGAGCCTAGACTGGTAAGTCTAACCACATACGAAGTACCGTGCCCTTATCAGAGCTCGCCGCTTCGATACTGGTAATTTGCGGCACCCTCTGTATGAGAACTTGCAAGGGTTGGCTAGCTTGCTCTAGGACGAAGGTTGCTGGCGCCGACACGAAGTCAACTGTTGCCGCAGAAGTATTCAAGCTCCCGTCTGTCTACTGAAGATTTGCAAGAGATGGAGCACTGCAACCATACGTGGCTCTATCGAGATCTTGTTCTGAGTCCACTGACTGCTGCAATAGGGGTGAAAGTATACATGCACCCGCATGCAATTCGGCAGTGAAGCAGAATCGGCAGAAAGCTTCAGCTGGTGCGTACGTCAACCCACTGAAAAAAAGGAGCTGCGACTCTAGCAGTTTACCCAATGGGTGCTGCGCCACCAGTGTCACGGATGGCTTTAGTTGCAACTAAACGGCTTGTGATGGCACGAGCAACCGCTCATAACCAACCCCTCGTAGCTGTGGGCCCTATGAAAGTAGATCCAGCTCAATCTGCCCTCCAGTTGATTGCAGTACTCTTCCTGTTGAGTTGCTAAAGAGAACAGACACAGATGGCACGCTACATCTATGCACGCAATTAACGATGACGCCTTCTTCGGTGCAGTTGGACAGCAAAGGAACGACGATGAATGTGCCGAGTGCCTTGAACCTGCAAGAGTCAAACATCGAACGTTCTATGCCGCTGATGCTGATTATTTCCGCGCCTGTACCAAGCACCGCAGACGGATTGACTGCAAAGGCTCCTTCGTTCTCTTCAGACAAAGAAACTGCGAGCTATCCTTCTAGGCTGACCCCCGATATGCTAACTGCTAGTTTGAAACTTCCCACGCGAAACTGCGCAGCAATGTCCTTTGACGATTCTGCCCAGTCGCAGCGGATCAGGCCTGGAGCCATAATTTCGGCTCTCATACTCAGATCACCAAACGAACATGCTGCGCCTGTAGCCTCTGCAATATAGAGCAAAGACTGCGGCAAAGGCGGGGATATCCCTACGTACAGGGGAAGTAGCGGCGTAGAATCTCGCCGTACTATGGTAGACGGAGATACCTGAGCTAATCTGGGGTTCTATGCGACCAGAGTTTGCCGCGTGGAGCCCGGGGTTTCGACAGCGCTGCCACCTTCAGCGTATTGCCGTGCCAGAAGTCCTGCAACATTAACTACAGAGTCTAGTGGTACTCCAATTGACCAAACAAGCATTTCGGTCCCGTTGCATATTGCAGATTGCGCTACTCTAAATCTGTCGCATTGCGCAGCCGTCCCATCAGGGCTAATCTGAGAACCAACTGCAAAGAGTGCTGACGCCTTGGGCGGACCCGTGTCACCACGGAGCAAAGAAACTGGACCTGCACGATCGAATTGCGCTCCAGACACTGCTTTTACTTGCGATACCGTTCGCTGCGTGCACGTCCCGCTAGACAAGTCGTCACCACGGACCAGCACGAGGCAAGAGATGCCCCTACTACTGTCAAATGTTTTAGGCAGAGCTACATTCACAGAGATGCTGGTGTTGAGAGCAACCCATAGAGGTGCATCTGACGATGCTAAGGTGTGTACTCCTGAACGAGACAGCATCGTCCACTCGGCAATTCTGGCAACGAAGGGTGATTCCCCAGCCTCGCAACGAGCAAGTGCGTCTGCCGACAGCAATGCCACAGCTTGCATCGAATCGGTCGAGTTTTCAGGGGAGCAGGCAAGCATATCCCCACTTAGTTCTTCTAGCCTAGAGAACTGCACACCAATGCACGTGGTATCCATGGTAGGCGCTCGGGCGAGCCACGCACAGGCCACTGCAGCTACAGCAGGGGCGGGGTCACTCTTGAACACGGCCAGTCTCTCGTTCGTATCGTAAGATACAAAGCTTGTTGACGCTGGAACTGAGGCAATCGTTTGTATTGCAACTTCGGTGGCTACAACTGGAAGGACCGTTCCCTAATCAGCGCGACCTCCATCAGACGAGAAACCTTGCACGACAATGCGTTGATCGGAAATTCCGTCGCCTTGCTCAAGATTTATCATGCAGCTTAGCTCAGAGTTCGGAAGGATCTCTGCTTCGGTGCAGGAAGATGTTCCTTGCATCAAGTGGCAGCATCTCCAGTTCATGGTTCCAGCATAGCCGAGTGAAACCCTGACTGACGCACCCTCGTCCCAAGCGAATAGTGCTGAGAATCGAGCCTACGAATGCCTTGGCAGCTACACTGGCGCATCAACGGAGAAGTTGATTGCAGGTAACACCCGAACGAGACTAGCGCGCACCATCGCTTGTCTTATAAGACCTCGATACACTGAGTCTTGCACCAATTGAGTCACAGACATATTTAGGGCGGAGACGAGAACGACACCGAAGCTACCGGCCGGCAAATTCCCGCTCTAGCACACATATGTACCGTCTGTAACATCGCAGCGTGCCAGCGTCTACACCTTCATAATGTCAGAGGAGTTTAACAACAAGAGATGTACAGGCAGCCCATGAGTTCCCATAAGTGGAGGTTGCGGCACTCTCAGCACGATGTTAGTCTCGTGTGCCCCGAACAGACTCTACTCTAAGCCAATCGCGGGGTAGACACCCACTGGGAGATACGTCGATGCCGTCGACAGTGGGACCGAGGCATTTGCTTCCCACTGTTCGATCCAGCGATTTGCATTCGCGGCGACGTCCCTGAACGGTGCTGATAGCCAGATGCTGACTCCACTTGGGGGGGGCACTTCGCACACCCACGTCGCGTGATACGCCTGGCTGCTCTAGAGAGCTGCTTGGCTTCGATACGTTGTATTTGAGTCGCAGTACCAATTATCATAGTCTCGTTGTATCATGTCGGTAGCAGTGCCAGTGGTTACACGAATGATAGCCATGCTGTTTCCTCCCACGATTTCATTGCCAACCTATGCAGCTGTGCCATGTCCCATCTTGATTTCAATCGCACCCACGTAGCTCCCACTTCCTATTGGCTATCTGTGCCAGCGAGCCGAAATATCAAGGTGTACAGAGCTCTGACCAAAACCAGTCGATGGGCACTTGCATGCGATGGGCGATAATAACTGAACCTCGGCAGAACCATCGCAACCCCATGTCATAGGAGTCAGCGAGTCTAGGCTCGAATTCTCCGCCACCAGGCGGAAAGAAGATTGTTGATCAAACAAACACACCGGCATGTCTAGCGCAATAGGCGTAACCGGAGGCAGCACCCACACCATCGATGTCTCAATGCTATATGAATCCACATTTCCCTCCATACTACCAGCCTCCGCGAGAAGCAGAGGAAGGCGAACCGGCGATTTGCTCTCTGGATCGAATACAACGACTGTATCTACGAAGCATATCCCACACGTTGAATTCAAGGGCAGGAAGACATGTTCAGATGCTCCTAGCATACACATAATGCCGAGAGGAACTTCTTGGTCTACACACGCGATTATCCTCGAGTACTGAACGGAGGCAAACGTGGTGGTCAAGCCGAGTATCTGCCGTCCGTCAGAAGCAACGATCGCGCCAGGATGCACGGATTGTACCGCAATAGGTTCCTAGCGGTTGGCAAAGAACCATAGAGACGTATCGGCGGGCTGCTTCCCTAAAACCGTCGGCCAAATGAAGCAGCGCTGGGCGCATACCCCTCCTGTGAGATCACACTCCAGAACTGAACCCCCGCTCAGCCACCTGGCAGCAACTATCTCCTCCGCGTCGACGTTTAGACCGCTACTAATTACACATGTAGGTTCCTCCCTTTGAGCCAATATATTGACAACGGCTGGCGCCACAGCAGCTATAAATTCCCGCACTGGGATGCCCACCGAGCTGCCGATGCCACCTGAGGATCGAATGCGAAGGGAAATAGTAGGCACCTGGGCGGGTAGCACTATAATCGACTTTGTCTGACGGCACGGCCCTGGCATAGTATCGTCAGCTAGTGTAACGTGTACTCCTTTAAACACGTCCTGTTCGTCGTAGTGCTGTAGACTGCATTCAACGCCATGACGCCCTCCTTGCGTGCCTAGCAGCGAGACTACAGGAGTACCGCCGATGGAGAACGAACATACCCAGTCTGTCACATTTTGATTACTCTGTGAACCGCTCAGGTAGAATGACGCCCTTAGTGACTGTGACGAGTACATGATTTCCGTGGAGAAAATCCCTTGATGGTCGATTCGGCATTCGGGCTCAAGAGAGCCAGTGTCACCCATTCGGGGCACGTACTCTGTACTGCGGACTGCTGTTAGTAGATCCTCAGTAGTGACCGTTGCATGCGAAAACTGGCACGATCTGTCTGCTTCGCTGCTGTCAGGATGGCTCGAGCTCTTTGGTTCGAGCGATACGTACAGTAGTTCAGCTGCGCCGCCTGCAACTAGCATCGTGTCTACAGATGCAGCTTCTGCTAGGCAATAGATCGTGGATGTGGCTGAGTCTCGGACCAAATCTGCTCTGATCGAGTACAGATGTCTTTCACCGTTCAAACAGCTGATTAAGACACAGTTTAGATTGCTGAGCTGCAAGGTCCTGCTGGTTCTATCGAGGGTGACAGGAATCGCAATGGTACTGTCTGCACTCTTAAAGGGCAAGCCGGCCGAGCTAATGAAAGCTGTCTCCTCTATGATGGTGACTGCGCGACCGCAATGGCCCATTAGCTCCGAAAATACATCGACATCGATTGTGCG
>Ga0136560_1000758_pt1 | contig 16294 bp, 15 predicted proteins | sample AntRauMeHopE1497_FD_104925 | JGI IMG/M metagenome (GOLD analysis project Ga0136560, IMG submission 104925) | Saline lake microbial communities from Rauer Islands, Antarctica - Metagenome Hop E1 #497 | ecosystem: Environmental > Aquatic > Non-marine Saline and Alkaline > Saline | place... | reverse complement strand
TTCGATTACGCAAATCATAGATTTGCTATCGACATTCTCACTTGGAAGAAACAGACCCTTCGCATTCGCGCAGGGTTAATTCGATTACGCAAATCATAGATTTGCTATCTCATTAAAAAAGCAGGCCGTAAGCCGGATTCTGTTTACCCTGAACTAGGTTCAGGGACGCCTTATCATTTATCTAGGCCAATGGTTGCCCAAAGGCTCTAACCGCCTACCCTTCGGCTCGGGCGTGCAGCCCTTTCCCAACAACTGTCGGGTCACCGGTTTACATGACGTTTCACCGTATAGAGTTTACCTGGTTTCACTACAGCCGAACTGTACTTGCTTTCTGTTGCACTTGTCCTCACCTCTCGGCGGACGGGCGTTACCCGCTATACTGCACTATGGTGTCCGGACTTTCCTCTTCATCCCAAACTCGATTCGGGACCTATTCCCATATACGAGATATGAGCTAGGTGCTGAAACAAGTTCAGCATGCAGCGATAAGGTGGCCTGCTGTGGGCAAATGTACTGCAATTGTTGATAACTAAAGATGATCTTAGCTTTAATTTCACTATAGAATTACATGCTATTTTTATATTTGTAACAGCACAAAATTAATCGGATTTGGAACCATTTATTGTATCGGCCCGGAAGTACAGACCCCAAACATTCAAGGATGTTGTTGGGCAACAATCCATTACCAATACACTCCAAAATGCGATTAATAACGACCACTTGGCGCAAGCCCTTTTGTTTTGCGGCCCAAGAGGTGTTGGCAAGACCACCTGCGCCAGAATATTGGCCAAACAAATAAATTCTGACGGTACCGAGAGTCCGGATGAGGATTTTGCCTTTAATATTTTTGAGCTAGATGCCGCCTCCAATAACGGTGTGGACCAAATACGGGAACTGATAGACCAAGTCCGTATCCCTCCGCAAGTAGGAAAATACAAAGTGTATATTATTGATGAGGTACACATGCTATCCGCCAATGCGTTTAACGCCTTTTTAAAAACCTTAGAAGAGCCACCCAAACACGCCATATTTATTTTAGCGACTACGGAGAAGCATAAAATTATTCCCACCATCCTGTCTCGATGTCAAATATTTGATTTTAAGCGGATAACGGTAAAGGACGCCGCGGAATACTTGAAGTATATTGCGGAAAGTCAAGGCATCAATGCCGAGGAAGATGCCTTGCATATAATTGCCCAGAAAGCGGATGGGGCCATGCGTGACGCCCTTTCCATTTTTGACCGTGTGGTAAGTTTTTCCGGAACCGAACTGACTAGAAAAGCGGTTACGGAAAACTTGAATGTACTGGACTACGACACCTATTTTAAGGCAACGGATTTCATCCTACAACACAACATTCCACGGGCACTTATGCTCTTTAACGAGACCTTGGCTCTTGGTTTTGATGGCCACCATTTTATATCCGGACTAGCATCACACTTTAGGGATTTAATGGTTTGTCAGCATCCGGAGACCATTGTGCTCCTCGAGGTTGGCGAAGCCGCACAGAAGAGTTACCGAGACCAATCGCAACGCACCTCCTCCAGTTTCTTATTACGAGCCTTGGATTTGGCCAATGAGTGCGACCTGAACTATAAAACGAGTAAAAACCAGCGACTGCTGGTGGAGCTGACACTAATGAAACTTGCCTCTATCGACTTTGATGGAGAAAAAAAAAATCCTGAGTCCCTAGCACTTCAGCATAAGACCATAGATTTTATAGCTCCTGCGGCATTTTATCAGAATATTCCAACCGCTCCAAAAGCAACTCCCGCAGCGCAAACGTCCCAAGAAACCGTTGCCAATCAACAGGTTGTGCAACCTGCGCCGACCATGCATGCAAATGAAGCACCTCGAAAAGCAGTAAAAGCCGAACCAGTCATAGCCCCTGAAAAAGAAGCTACACCGATTCCCCAACAAGAACTACAAGCAGCACCTAAGGAAGCTGAAAAACCGACTGGCGGCAACATCGACATAAACGCACCGGCAAGGCGGGTTTCGGGTTTATCTATATCTAGCTTAAAGGCAAAAAAACAGCACGAGCTAAATAAAATTGAGGTTATTATAGATGAGGATGCCCTGTCCAAAACTCCATTTACCCAAGAGAGTTTGGTGCAACATTGGAACGATTTTGTAAACCAAATAGACGCCAAGGGTCAGAAAATATTGGCCTCCAACCTAAGTGTAGATGTCCCTAAACTAAAGGATGATGTTATCATTTGTATTGAAATGCCCAATGATACGATGAAAAAGGAAATAGAGCGGGAAAACTTTGAATTGATGGGGTATTTGAGAACCAAGCTCAACAATCACTTCATTCAGCTTCAGATTTCCGTTAACGAGAAGAGTGCCAAAAAATTCGCCTTTACGCCAGAAGAGAAATATGAAAAATTGCGCGAGAAGAATCCTGTGATTGATTTATTACGAAAAGAGTTTGATTTGGATCTTTGATTTTCGCCTTAATCTAAAAGAATATAGAAAGAAAACCAAGGCAATAATCAACAATCCAAAAGCTTCCCTTCCCAACTCCACCGTTTTGATGTCGCCATCATCCAAATCAAATCCCTGAAAATCGGAAGGATATAGATACACAAAACCAATAAAACAAGCTATTCCAGCAACTAACGGAACTAAAATAGTAAGCTTATCCAAAACGAAAAGAAGGGAAACAAAGGCCGCTGCTGCATAAATAACAATCCATGCCAAGGAATCCGGATCGTTATACTGCACCGCAGCTCCGATACCGAATAATACCGTAAACAAAAAACCGATATACTTAAATAGCGCATTCATTAACATCTAATTTAAAACCTGATTTTCAATAACTTGATAGACATCAACGGCTTCAATAACCGCATCTTCGGATGATATATTATTGTTGCTAATCAATATTGGATAATCATCGGTGTCCTCGGGGATTCGTCCATGGGATCCTTTTATTAAAGTAGCATCTATGGGAATAATATTCATGACGGTTCTAAAGCCCAATTTCTTTTTTAGGAGCTTACCGATTACTTTTGCCATAACCAGTTTATCCTTGGGATTTGTCATCATTTCTACCGGATCATAGCCCGGCTTTTTGTGAATATCTACCATGCGGGCATAATCGGGAGCCTTGGCATCGTCTAACCAAAAATAATAGGTAAACCACGAATCCTTGTCCGCCACAACTACTAAATCTCCACAACGTTCGTGCTGTAAGTGTTGCTCGTCTATCTCATCTCCGGACAATACCTGTTCCACACCTTCTTGCCGACCGATCAGTTCCTTTATCTCAGCCAAACGGCTTTTATCCTTTATGTACACATGCGCTATTTGATGATCTGCAACCGCAAAGGCATCGCTAACACCGGCATCCAAAAGCTCCAGACCACGTTCTACCCTAACACTAAGGTATCCGTTTTTGCGCAATACTCTGTTTAGGTGTATCGGTCTGTTTACATTCGTTATCCCGTATTCCGACAAGAGTGTGATATTCGCACCGGATTTTTCATAATGCTGTACCAGTTGGTTTACAACACCATCGATCTCTTTTAAATCTTTGGAAATAACATTAAAATCCAAGCCGTGGCGCTGCAAGTTATAATCCAGATGCGGCAGGTAGATAAGGGTCAATGTTGGGTCATGCAGTTCATCGGTCTGTATGGCGGCATTCGCTATCCATTGTGAAGAATTGATAGTTGTTTTTGGTCCCCAAAATTCGAATAAGGGGAACATTCCCAAATTCCCTTGCACCGTATCCCGAAGTTCAGCCGGTTGGGAATAGATATCCGGAATTTTACGTCCGTCCGCCAAATAATTGGGCCTTGGCGTAATACTATAATCTGCCGTGGAATACATATTGTACCACCAAAAATGATTGGCGCAGGTAAAATTGGCATCTTTCGCTTTTAGGGCATCCCATATTTTGGGCTGTTGCACCAAACGATTTGATTGTCGCCAAAACTTGACCTCACATTCTTCCTTAAAATACCATCCGTTCCCAACAATGCCGTGTTCCGAAGGCCATTTTCCCGTCAAGTAGGTAGATTGTGCCGAACAGGTTACCGCCGGCAGTACCGGTTTTATGTAGGTAGATTGGCCTTTTTCAAAAAAGGATTTAATAAAAGGAGTATGCTCGCCAATGAGGCGTTTTGTGAGTCCCACAACATTTATTACAACGGTCTTTTTCATGTTACAAGCGGTCTTTTAACCAGTTCAATTCCCTGATAATGGATTGGGTAAGGTCTTCCTTTAAATCGGTAGGCAAGACGTCCCATGTATAGGTTTCGATTTCCAAGTGTTCCGAAATCGCGTTATTCTTCAAATAGGCCAAGGTCTTTAAAATATGATCTTGTGTGGAATATAGCGCTCCAAACCTCTCCAAAAATATAGGTACATGAAAATGCGCCCGCAACTCGGTAAATTCCCCCTTATTTTCTAGGACGACGGGCAAATCGTTATACGTATGTACGGTATTCCCTTTTTTCTCGGTTACCTGATGCAGATAGGTAGGTTCGTTAAACTGGGAAAGTAACTCCCAAACCGCAGCGTCATTTGCACCATCAAATAGTATTTTTAAGGCGGCACTTACCTGAATTTTACCGGTCTTTATATTCGCCTTCTTAAATTTTGCAAAAGTATCTTCCGGTTCCTCATAGGCTAGGGAAAAATGGCAAATGTCATAACAAATCGTGATATAGCGTTTGATAATCCCTTCAATTTCATCAGCCTCTTTCCCTAAGGAATCATGAAGCATTTCAATACCTATCGGCACTAGATTGTCCGAATAAAAGGACAAGACATCATCACTATTTTCAAGCAGTCCGTCGGGTTCTGGCTCTATATCCAGATGCAGGTATTTTCCTGTATTGTTTTCTATGTCGTACAAGTGTAGCGCAACACGCACCATTTGCGCTGCACCTTTTCGAAAAGCTTTTTGCATATCCACATCGGTGGCATGCCAAGATGTATAGCTGACGGGCGATGTTGAAATCCCTCCTGAAAGTCCGTCTGGAAGCAACACTGCCAGCTGATCAAAAAGTCTCAGGGTATATGTGAGTCGGTTTTCAGTTGTCCAATCCGGCACATGCACATGTTCCTTTACGCGTTCATCATGAAAATTACCATAGGGAAAACCGTTCATGGTAAACACATACACATCGTTTTCCTTCAACCAGTCTTGAAATTGGGTCATATTTTGACCTTCTGCAAGTTCTTCGCTGGCGGTATTGGACAATCGCAGCCCAAGACCAAAAGGAGCCGATTCAGACACTGCAGCCTTAATGGCGGGTACATGTTGCTTTAAACTTTCAAAGGTGTTTTTCCAATCCTGCCCCGGATGTATATTGGTGCAATAGGAAAGATGGTATGTATTGTCAATAAACATTTGATTATTGGTTTACGGTAGCGTACTGATTCAATTTGGCAATGGCTTGGAACATCAATGCCATATCTATGGTGTGTACATCGTGTTTCTTGCCGATTCCCGAAATAAGCGTAATGGTCAATTCGCCACCCAGATGTTCCCTGAATTCCTCGATGCCACGTAGGAGTTCTTCTGTATCTGCGGTCGATTTCAAAGGAAGGGACAAATCAAATCCAATGATCAACATTACCTCTAAAATATGCTGTAAATCGGTTTCGGATATCAGTCCAACCAACTGTGCGTAGGTAAGGTCCAAGGCAATACCTTTGGCAACGGCCTCTCCATGACGCACACTATAGTTGGTCATATATTCCATTTTGTGTGCCGCCCAATGTCCAAAATCCAGCGGTCTGGACGAGCCGGACTCAAAAGGATCTCCACCTTGGGAAATATGGTGCATGTGCATTTCCGCACATTTATAAATGACATAGTGCATGACCTCCATATCCCGATTTTTCAAAGCTACCGCATGTGCTGCGATGTACTCAAAAAATGCCTTATCCTTGATCAAGGCCACTTTTATGGCCTCTGCCACTCCAGCAATCCAATCCCTTTGCTCCAAGGTCTTTAAAAAATCGCTATCGTTTATAATGGCGAAAGGCGGTGAAAAAGTTCCCAGGAAATTTTTTTTATTAAATATATTCACACTATTCTTTACGCCCACGGCAGCATCGTTCTGTGAAAGTACCGTAGTGGGAATACGAATAAGCTTTACGCCCCTATGGGCAATGGCAGCGGCATATCCGGCCATATCTATCAGCGCTCCGCCTCCAATGGCAATAACGAAAGAATGCCTACAAATGGCATTTTCATTAACACCTTTAAGAACCGCCTCAATAGCTTCGGAGCTATTCTTGGATTGCTCCCCACCGTCCAACACCATACTTTGGGTGTGCTTCAATTGGGTGTGGTGGGCGGCACAGTAGCCTTCAATTTGTGTCAATAGATTAGGATGTGCATCGGCAACACCCTGATCGATAACAAAAAGCACTTTTACGGCTTCATTCGGCTTATATTCCTTGATAATATCCGATAACAAACTATTATCAGCATGAAAAACACCCTGCGTAAAATGCAATTGGTATTCATAGGGAACGGAAAAAGATTGTTTTATAGCGGGTAGCTGCATAATTCTTAAGTAACGGCAAAAAGTTTAGAGAGCATTAAAGATACGGGCAAAAGCAATAAGACGCCTAAACCGATATACCAATTGGAGAAACCGACTGCCCAACAGGCGTCCATGACCACCAAGGATAGCACACCGGCCATTACGGCTTTTTTAATGTGCGCTGGGGAATTATCGGTATAGGCCTTATACAAGGGTTTGTAAATCAGGAAGGCGAAAAGCAACAAAAACGGAGCGGCAATCAATACATTGGTGCTGTGTATGGCGATACCTGTTGCAATCAACCCAATAACTGCGGCATACATAACCGCTGCCATAACAATATGTCTTTTATTGTCTCCATGCACTTCTCCCCTGCTGATGAGGGTAATGGCGAAAATATATAATACGGGAATAATGGTAATCCAGATAATGGGAAGATCCCCCAAAATGGATATACCCAGCAAAAGATTCAATCCCCTGCAAAGTCCCATAACCAATGGACCAAAGAAGGAGTGCGATTTTGCAATGACATCATAAATATAAATGGTAGCCGCTAAGATAACAGCAATATAACCAGAGGTCTCGGAAACCCAAAAGGCCATGGCAGCACCCAATATCAGGAGAATAAATCCCATTACGGCTGCCTCCAGAACAGGCACCGCTCCACTAGGTATGGGACGTTCCGGACGCTCCACGGCATCCAGTTTCGCATCAAAAACATCGTTTAAGACCACGCCGCCGGCATACAAAAACACAGAGGCAAAAACCAAAAGGGCGATTGTCCCCGTATCCACGAGAAAATAATCTATGGAAGCTATTCCGCTAAAAAAGCAGGATATGGCAATGCCCGCCAAAATATCGGCAGCTGCCGTTGGTAAATTGGCAGGTCTGGCCAAGCGGGCCAGCCCCATGAGTTTATTGGACATACTAGCTAATTTGGTTTTCGTCTATTCGAGGCACCTGTCCGCGAAGCACGCTATTATCGTTGAATAATTGCGACTGGTCAATCCCGTTGGGATTCAACCAATGTTCTTCTTTCATTCTACCATTTTTACCGAACGCATCCAAGGCATTTTGATAGCAGGTTTTTACCACATCGGCTTTGGCAATACCTCGTTGCAGCATTAGAGAAGCGGTTTTTGGCACGGCCATGGGATCGCTAACGCCCCAATCCGCAGAACTATCCACAATTATATTGTCACTCCCGAACTTACGTACCACCTCAACCATGCGCTCGTTGCCCATTTTTGTTTTGGGGTAAATTGTAAATGCAGCAATAAAGCCCATATCCAAAACCGCTTTTACGGTTTCTTCATTATTATGGTCGATAATTACATTTGACGGATCCAAACCGTGTTCTATACAGACTTCCATACTTTTAAGGGTGCCCGCTTTTTTATCCCTGTGCGGCGTGTGGATTTGAACGGTCATGTTCAGCTCCCTGGCCATATCCAACTGCATTCTAAAGAACTTGTCTTCTGCTGGAGTCTGGTCGTCATAGCCTATTTCGCCAATGGCGACCACATTTTCTTTATGCAAATACAAAGGTAAAAGTTCAATGACCTGTTCTGCCAATGCTTCGTTGTTCGCTTCCTTGGAATTTAGACCGATGGTGCAATAATGCTTGATACCAAATTGAGCCGCCCTAAAGGGCTCCCAACCCACCAAACTACTAAAATAGTCCTGAAAAGAACCGACTTGCGTTCTAGGTTGTCCTAACCAAAATGAAGGTTCAATAACTGCCACAACACCTGCAGCGGCCATAGCCTCATAATCGTCTGTTGTCCGTGCGCTCATGTGTACGTGCGGGTCTATAATCATCATCTTATCGCTCATAGTCTAATTTTTTAAGGTATTCCATGTTATGTTGTTCAAAGCTATTTGCTCCTTTAGTTCTTTATGTTGTTCCAATAATGCCAAAGCCCTGTCATCTTCCGAAAAATAACAGCACAAAGCACCTGCTTTATTTTCTATTAGATTTTCGCTGGATAATAATCGTTCCATATCCGAAATCAGCGTATCGTCCATGAACTTGGAAACTGGCCTCCAAAACATAGGATCTATTGTTCTTGATGCTGCCCAGCGTTCATGCGCATAATCTGAAATAATACGGGTCAAATCAGCATTTGCTCTTTCGTCCACCGATTCGATCATACCTAAATCTCGTTCCATAAAGGCCGCTTTCAGATACATCTGGTTCCATTGCTGATCGTTAAAATATAAGGCCGGATAGGGATTGTTTAAGGTAATCGCATCAAAAACGATGGAGATATTCGTTCGTAATGCCTCTACAGCGGAGTATTTAAAATTTTCCGCTTGCGGTAACATGGTCAAATACCTTAAAAAAGTTTCCAGTTCCGTGGTATCTGCCACCTGAATGATTTTTGCCACTTCTGGGGTATAGAACTCAGGATTCACTTCCAGCACTTTGGTAAGCAAGTATATTCTAGAAATCTGAAGTAAATCCGCTCCATGCGATTTAAAGTAGGAAATCGTCTGATTTTCCTCGACACCGTACTGTACAGCTTGGGTTTTATCGAACTTAGAAGCCAATAGGCTGTAGGTCATGAACAGATCTCGAGCCGATTTTGAAGTTTCTAGCTTATCCGTTTTTTCCGTCAACCAATCCAATGCATCTTGCTTCGCATTGTTTCCTAAGATTTCGTAAATCGCCTCACTTTTCTGCATTACTTGTAGCTTATAAATTGCTTTTATCAAAATTAAATATTAAAAGCCATTTAGCCTTATTTTTGTGGTGTAAAGAACACTTTGCGATGCTAATAAAGTTTTTCAGAATTTTACTTTTGTTAAAAACCAAAAACTATGCTAGGCTTAAAACTACCGACAGACCCAAGATGGGTAAATATTGTAGCAAAAAATATCGATGAAATTTTAACGGATCATGCCTACTGTGAGCAAAAAGCTGCGAGTACGGCCATATCGCTCATTGTGTCTTTTCCAGAATATCCTGAATTGGTGGAAGAAATGGTAGCCTTGTCCCGCGAAGAAATGGGTCATTTTAAGATGGTGCACGATTTAATATTGGAACGCGGGCAAACCTTGGGAAGGGACCGTAAGGACGACTATGTGCTGGAACTGATAAAATTCTTCCCAAAAGGAGGAAGTAGAACCACTCAGCTTGTCCATCGACTTTTATACGCCGCACTGATAGAGGCAAGAAGCTGCGAACGTTTCCGCTTACTTTCCGAAGCACTGACGGATAAAAAATTGGCGGAATTTTATCGCAAATTGATGATAAGCGAAGCGGGACATTATACCATGTTCCTGAAATTTGCCCGACAGTACGGGGATTTAAAAGAGGTTAACCAAAAATGGGACGACCTTTTACGGTACGAAGCCCGAATCATGAAAAACTTGGGCACCAAGGAAACAGTGCATGGTTAGATCTTGTTCTCACTATAGTACAGGTTTTTAATAATCCCGTCCGATAATCCAATTTTGGGCACGTGTATTTTTTTTGCGCCGCTCCATTTGGCAGCACAAAGAAAAATACGGGTAGCAGGGATGATCACATCCGCCCGATCCGGATTTAAACCTAGTTCGGATATACGTTCTTCGTAGCTTAGGCTCTCCAAAAAGTGGTATTGCGCGTTCAACCAAATTTGGGACAACGCCTCCCCTTCCTTGCGGCCCGACATTTTATGTAATTTATTGATGTTACCACCGGACCCGATAATGCATAGTTTGGGGGAATTTTTAACGTTGGCAACAATCCACTCCTGTAATTTATTCCAAGTCCCTTCGCCCACCAAACCATTTAATAATCGTACCGTACCTAATTTAAAAGATTTGGACAGTTTCATTTTTCCATCCGTAAACAGTGTAAACTCGGTACTGCCGCCACCTACATCTATATACAAATAGGATTGGTCTTCCCTTATAATTTCCTTAAGATCCGTGGAAGCTATGATAGCCGCTTCCTGCTTGCCATCAATAACCTCTACCCGTATACCGCATTCCGCTGCAATGGTAGCTATGACTTCATTACCGTTATTGGCCTCCCGCATGGCCGAAGTAGCACAGGCCCTGTACTTTTCAACTCCCGCAACCTCCATTAAAAGCTTAAAGGCCTTCATGGTCTTTATCATGCGGATCACATTATGTTCAGAAATTTCCCCAACGGTAAAGGAATCTTCCCCCAAACGCACGGGCACCCTTATCAAGGCACTTTTACGGAATTGGGTTACCTTTCCGGTTTCCTCTATCACGTTATGGGTAAGCAACCGTATGGCGTTGGAACCGATATCAATTGCCGCAAACTTTCTTATTTTCAATTTTGGATTATTTTAGTCCTTTAGTTTGGCTACATAATAGTCATAGGCAGCAAACTGGGAACGCACCTTTTCCTTATTGTTTTTTCTGTAGGCATTATCCTGTGCTTCATTAAAAACGCGCGCTTTTACATTGTCCGCCCATGAAATCTCAAAAGTATCGATCAGTTCTTGCTTTACGTCATTATCGTAGATGGGGCAGCCTACCTCTACCCTATTCTCCAAGTTACGGGTCATGAAATCTGCGGATGAAATATAGACTTTGGCATCGCCCGCATTACAGAAAATGAATACTCTGGTATGTTCCAAAAATTTGTCCACAACACTTATGGCCTCGATATTCTCGCTCATACCTTTTACCCCGGGAATCAAACAACAAATACCCCTAACGATCAACTGTATCTTTACCCCGGCATTGCTGGCCTTGTACAAGCGATCCACCATGTCATAGGAGGTAAAACTATTCATCTTTATTTTGATGAAGGCTTCTTTACCCGCTTTGGCATTCCTGATTTCTTGATTTATCAATTTTTTAAAAACCTTCGTGGTATAATGTGGCGATACGATGAGATGTTTGTATTTATTGATTTTATAGGTGGTCTCAAAGAAATCGAACACCTTGTTCAGTTCTTTTAGGATGGACTCATCTGCCGTAAACAGGGTATAATCCGTATATATTTTTGCGGTGGATTCGTTGAAATTTCCAGTGCTGATAAAACCATAGCGTTTCATATGGCCAGCTTCCTCGCGCTCTATCAAACAAATTTTACTATGCACTTTTAATCCTGGAACACCAAAAATCAACTTCACGCCTTCGGCCTGTAATTCTTCGGCATACCTGATATTGGCATGCTCGTCAAAACGGGCCCTCAGCTCTATCTGCAAGGTTACCTGTTTCCCGTTTTTAACTGCATTGGAGAGGCAGGCAGCCACTTGGGAATCATTCGCCAACCTGTACACTGTGATTTTAATAGTCTTTACCTTAGGGTCCAGAGCAGCTTCCCTTAAAAATTTCAAAATATAGGAAAAGGTATGATATGGGGTGTACTGCAAATAGTCCTTTTCAGCTATTCTTTCCAATAAGCTGCCTTCCAAACTCAGTCCTTTTACCGGTAACGGCGTAATTTTTTCATATAACAAATCCTGCCGGCCCAAACTTGGAAAGCTTAAATAATCCCTTTTGTTATGATACCTGCCGCCGGGAATGACGCTATCCGTATCCTCGACGTTCATTTTATCCTTAAGAAATTCCAAGGTATCCTTCCCAATTTTCTTGTCGTACACAAAACGTACTGGGTCGCTTATTTTACGACCCTCTACGCTGGAATAAATCTTTTCTATAAAACTTTTGCTCAGGTCGTTATCAATATCCAATTCTGCATCTCTCGTAATCTTTATCATATGTGCCGATATGGAACTATAATCGAACATCGTAAATATACTGTCCATACAATATCTGATTACATCGTCCAGCATGATAACATGATCTTTGTCTCCTTCCTTTGGCAGTACCACAAAGCGTTCTATACCCTTGGGAATTTCAATAAGGGCGAATCTTTTTTCTATTTTTCTTGATGTTTCGCGCGTACGGTCATCCCGTTTCAACATCATTTTAATGGCCAAATAGGCAGCTGTGTCCTTTAACATAGGAAATTCTGCCAAATCGTTCAGAATAATTGTCGTTAACTGCGGACTTACATTTTGCAGAAAGTACTTTTTTACGAATTCCTGTTGACTTTCGGAAAGTTCAATCTCCCGGATCAGAAAAATATTTTGGGCCTCTAGCTCTTTTTCTATCTCAAGGATAACATCTATGCTTTTGGACTGCTGTTTTATAACGATCTTGGTAATTTCATCCAATAGATCCTTGGCAATTTCTCCGCCCAAAACACTCTTCCCTTGCCTGCCGGCATCCACGATGCGTTTTACCGTAGCATAGCGCACCTTGAAAAATTCGTCCAAGTTATTGGAGAAAATGCCGGCAAACCGCAACCGTTCTATCAGCGGCACGTTTTTATCCGCACTTTCCTGTAGCACACGCTCATTAAATTTAAGCCAGCTTATTTCCCTATTTATATATTGATTTTTACTTTTTATCATTACTTTAATTCCTTTGGAAAAATGGTTTGTATTGTTGTACCCTGAGAAATGGAAGCCCAAGATTTCTCGTTAAATTGAAGGTGGACGAAGCCACTAGTTGGCACGTTGTTTATATGTTGGCTTCCCAATGAATTGGCAATATGGGTAAAAGCGTGGTTGTGTCCAAAAATTAAAACGGTATTCAGGTCGTTTGGGAGACTCTGAACAAAATTTAGCACATGATTCCCCGAAAAATCGTACAGTTCTGGGACAACTTTGAAATTATCCAAAGGAAACCTGAGTTGCCGTAAACAGATGATAGCCGTATGCAAGGCCCTATTTGCGGGGCTGGAAAAGACAAAATCTATCTCGATCCCTTTTTGTGCAAGTTCCTCACCTACCACTTTCGCATCGTTTATACCTCTTTGCAGTAAAGCCCTGTCCTCATCGCTTACGTTTAGTTCCCATGACGATTTTCCATGGCGCATTAGTAGTAGATTCTTCATACGAATAAAATAATATGTTCATAATTCGACATTTAATTAGGTAAACAGAACCTATCAATTTTTTTGATTCAGGAAATAAGAGTCGGGAAACAAGATTCAAGAGTCAAGACAAATAATGCAATACGCCGCTCTTCCTGTTCGGCCCACTTTAGGTTGTCCTAATCCCGGCGCTTACCCGCAGGCTCATTAAGATTCATATTCTTTTAATATTAAGGTGCCAAACGCTCTATCTTCCAATCAAAATCTTCTTGAAGGCTATACCGTATTCTGTCGTGCAGACGATTGGGCCTACCTTGCCAAAATTCTATGGACACAGGTTTTACGATGTAACCGCCCCAGTTTTTAGGTCTCTGGATTTCTTTCTCCCTATATTCCTCCTCTAGTTGTTTTAGTCTGTTCTCCAAAACGGCCCTGGAAGGAATGACCGAACTTTGATCCGAAGCCATGGCACCAAGCTTACTGCCGTCCGGTCTAGATTCAAAATAACCATCCGATAGGTTCTCCGCAATTTTCTCCGCCTTCCCCTTTATAATAATCTGGCGCTCTAAAACAGGCCAAAAAAATGAAATACAGACCTGTGGGTTTTTGGCAATCGCCCTTCCCTTTTCGCTATCGTAATTGGAATAAAAGATAAAACCCTCGTAGGTGTACTTTTTTAATAGCACTACCCTACTTTTGGGATAGCCGTCCAGACCCAACGTAGACACGGTCATGGCGTTGGGTTCCTCTACACTATCGGATTGTTCCGTTTCGTAGAACCAAGTCTGGAACAATTGCATGGGATTATCCGATACATTTTCCTCTATCAGTTCGCTTTTTTCGTAAGATTTTCTGTAATTCCCAAGATCTTTCTGCATATATAAAACTAAAAAAACAAGATACTCAAAGTTGAGGAAAAGATGGTACAATGTAAAGCAGGAATTTTTCTTTTAGGAAAAATTTGGGTTATTTTAAAAAATATGACATCCCTGAATCAATTTTTCTGTTTGGGTAGTTATTGATTAGAAAAGAAGTAGATATAAGCTTTGCTACAAAAACAACACGAGAAGTTCTAAAAGCATATTTTGTAAAAGTGTACGTAGCCAAACCTAGGACTTTGCCGTAGACTGCATTGGCTATGGAATTTTAAATCTCGTAGCTATCCACCACTAAATTAATCCCTAAGCCAATAGTATACTTTTTCTTATCGATTTCCCATGGCATATTTACGTTGAGTCGCTGTGCAAAGGGTGCGCTAAAAACGGTGGAAGAAATGTGGATTCCCTTGTTCTCAGCAGCGCTTTTAGTATCATTTTCAAAATCTATCCATTCAATCGATAGGTTTTGTTCCTCACAGAAATGTAAGCCCAATTCGCCTGTTAACTCCCTGTTCGAATATCCTAATCAAGGTTGATAGTTAAATATTCCCTTTTCCGTTCTCCAATTTGCTGATATAGCTTTTCTTGGTCCCAGCTTTATCCGCCAATTGCTCTTGAGTCATATTGACCTGTTTGCGCGCCTCTTTTAGCATTTCACTTATGATGAACATTTGCGCTCCCTCTTGGTATGTATTGCGGCTCTCCGTTACGATTTTTCCGTGTTCAATTTCGATCAATTCTTCGAAATTGGTCGCATTTTTATAATCTTTCATAGCTCTATTTTTTAGTTGCGAACTATTTTTTCTTTAGTCTTTCCGCTTTTTCAATTACTTTTTTCGGTGTTTTTTACGTCTTTTCATGAAATCCATTGAACAATATCACAAGGTTGCCTTCATCAAAACAACAAAAAATCCTGTAAATGTTCGATTGGTATTCTATCCGAATTTCATAAAGTCCGTCGGTTCCGGTCATATGTTCGAGGAACTTTTTAGGTACTCGCTCTACTTGTTTTATTATTTCGAATACATATTGGATTTTTACCTTGACCCTTTCGTCCTGCTTTTCATAGAACTCCATAAAATGTCCTTCAAAAAACTCCACTTTCCTTAACATTTAACAAAGTTATCTTAAAAGATAACATTTTCCAGATTTGTTATGACGTTTTTGGAGAATCCTGCCGATTCATTAAAAAACAGGCTAAAGGCAATATTAACCTAAAAAGCGAACTAAAAATCAAAGCACTTCCCGTCATCCGCAAGTTCCACATTATCAAAAACTTGTTGCGCTTCTTCCTTAAAAAGAGAAATGGACTTATATCTAGTGGAATAATGGCCCAATACCAACGTACCTACCTTGGCATCTTTGGCGATTTGGGCAGCTTCTTTGGCTGTAGCATGTTTAGTTTTTAGGGCCAAGTGGGCTTCGGTTTCCAAAAATGTAGCTTCGTGATATAGGACATCTACACCAGTTATTATGGGGATGATATCCGGTTTGTAGGCGGTATCGCTACAAAAGGCGTAAGACTTTGGTTTTGGGGGGGCAAAGGAAAGCAGTTTGTTTGCTATCATTTTGCCATTGTCCAAAACCACATCCTTTCCATTTTTTATGTTTTGAAAATAGGCTTTGTCAATCTTATATTCGTTTACGGCGTTGATATCCAGCTTTCTTTCGCCTAGCTTCTCGCGGAACAAATAACCGTTGGTATATACCCTATGGTGCAAGGGTATGGTTACCACACTTAGCTTATCGTCCTCATACACAACTTCGCTTTCCTTGGAAGACAGCTCGTGAAAATGTAGGGGATAATTCGTCCATGAATCACCTAACTTCAATAATAGGGTTATGGCTTCCTTTATGCCCTTCGGCCCGTAGACATGCATTTCTTTGTCCCTCCCTAGCAATCTAAATGTGGAAATTAGTCCTGGCAGGCCAAAGAAATGGTCGCCGTGTAGGTGCGAAATAAAAATATGGTTGATTCTGGAAAACTTGATTTTATGCTTGCGTAGCTGCACTTGCGTTCCTTCCCCACAGTCTATCAAAAACAT
>Ga0136560_1000757_pt1 | contig 16307 bp, 9 predicted proteins | sample AntRauMeHopE1497_FD_104925 | JGI IMG/M metagenome (GOLD analysis project Ga0136560, IMG submission 104925) | Saline lake microbial communities from Rauer Islands, Antarctica - Metagenome Hop E1 #497 | ecosystem: Environmental > Aquatic > Non-marine Saline and Alkaline > Saline | place... | reverse complement strand
GGCTGGTCGTGGCATCGGTGCAGGTGAGGCGCCCAACGCCAGGGCGCGGCGAATCGTCGGTGCTGGCGCTTTGGTGCCGCGGTGCTGCCGCCCGCCAGGAATAGCGCTTCCCCTACCCCTCACGTGTGCGCGCGCAGATGAGCGTCCCTGACATCACAGTCGAGCTGGATGTCGGTGAGCACCGGCGGCCGCCTCTTGAGATGCCATCGACGCTGCCCAGCATCGGCGCTGAGTCGCCCGCCACTCAATGATCACATCCCGGCCCGTCCCCTCTCGGCGCAGACGCGATCGTCAAGATCACCGAGCAGGTCCGCCTCGAGAAGCGGGACATGGGGCCCAAGGACCCGAGCCGCCCCGGCATGGTTCGTTGTGTCAACCCCGCGACCGGCCATGTGCTCGGCTACGTGCCCGTGGACACCCCCGACAGCATCAACGAGAAGATCGACCGCGCGCGGCTGGCCCAGAAGCGCTGGGCCACCACCTCCTTCGCGGACCGCCGCAAGGTGATCTCCGTCATGGCCAAGGCCGTCCACAAGCACCGCGACCTGCTCTGCAAGCTCTCCGCCGCCGAGACCGGCAAGACGCGTGAGCCGCTCCGTGACCGCCGCGCCCCTGGCCCCCGGCCGAGCCCTGCCCCGCGCCTACCGCCCACCCCCCTCCCTGGCTCCCCTCCCCCCCTCGTCGCGCAGAGCTCGACTGCACATTTGGCGAGATCCTCGTCACGCTCGAGAAGGCGAAGTGGCTCTGCATGGAGGGCGAGGCGGCGCTCCTCCCCGAGCGGCGCACCCCCGGGGCCGTGATCGCCAGCAAGGAGTGCCGTGTCGAGTACCACCCGCTCGGCGTCATCGGCGTCATCGCCCCCTGGAACTACCGTGAGCGCGGCCCGGCCCCCGGCAACCGTGCCCCCTTTTCCCCTCCGCCACCCGGTGCCACGCGCGCCTGCCCCCTCCACCTCCCCCGCCGTCCGCAGCCTTCCACAACATGTACAACCACATCTTCTCCTGCCTCTTCTCCGGCAACGCCATCGCCCTCAAGATGTCCGAGTGCTCCTGCCTCTCCGTCACCCTCATGCTCCGGATCGCCCGCACCGCGCTGGAGACCAACAAGCACGACCCGGACCTGATCTGCGACATCACGGGCTTCGCCGAGGCCGGGCAGGCCCTCATCTCCCTCGTTGACAAGGTCATCTTCACCGGCAGCCCCGGCGTCGGCGTCCACGTGATGCGCGCCGCCGCCACCCGGCTCACCCCGTGCGTGCTGGAGCTCGGCGGCAAGGACCCCGTCATCGTCTGCGACAGCGCTCCCCTGGACGACGTCATCCCCATCGTCATGCGCGGCACGTTCCAGGGGTCGGGGCAGAATTGCATCGGCATTGAGCGCGTCCTCGTCTTCGCCTCGGTCCACGACGAGTTCGTCCGCAAGGTCACCCCGGCGGTCAGGGCCCTGCGGCAGGGCCGCCCGCTGGACGATGAGGGGAACTGGCGGTCCGTGGACGTCGGCGCGACCACCACTCCCGAGCAGGCGGCGCACGTGCTGGAGCTCATCGCTGACGCGCGCCGGAGCGGCGCGAAGATCGTGGTGGGCGGGGAGGAGAACGCCGAGGCCGTGGCGGAGGCCGGGGGCGGCGTGTACGTGCGCCCAACGCTGGTCGTGGGCGTGACGGAGGGGATGCGAATCTTCCGGGAGGAGGTCTTCGGGCCCGTGATGTGCGTGGTCAAGGTCAAGGGCGACAGCGAGGACGAGGCCGTGCGCCTCGCCAACGCGACGCAGTACGGCCTGGGCTCCAACGTCTACTCCCGGTCCATCCCCCAGGCGGAGCGCATCGCCGCGCGCCTCGAGGCCGGGATGACAAACGTCAACGACATGGCCCTCAACTACATGGCCCAGTCCCTGCCGTTCGGGGGCGTGAAGAACTCGGGCTACGGCCGCTTCGCTGGGCGCGAGGGGCTGCGCGAGTGCTGCCGCATCAAGAGCGTCACCTCGGGCAAGCCGACGATCCTGCCCGCCGCGCTCGGCTACCCCATCGAGGACCGCTCCCACAAGTTCATCGGCGGCATGATGGACACCTTCTACGGGACGTCCATCTCCCAGCGCGTGGCCGGGACCATGGCCATGCTGTGGCAGCTGGGCATCGGCGGAGTCATCCAGCAGATGCTTTGAGTCGGCTGTGACGGCAGCTCGCGTCGGCAAGACACCCCAGACGCCCCGCGCCCAGCGCTGCTCATACCACCAGCTGATCTGCGCTAGACTCAGTCTTGCACCGTGCGCGAGATCGCGAGGCAGCGGCGGGCGAGCTGAACCAAATCTGCCCGCCGGCAAACTTTGCTGCGAGCAACGGCGCCGCTGCAGGCTCATTCGTTCCCCGACCGGGCCGACACTCCGTCCACGAAACTCTGCGCTGAGCCTACGCCAGCGTCAGGGGTTCTCAACGCGCACAGACTCGCCGCCAAGGGCAGTCGCCTCGGCCGCGGACGAGGGGGAATCGGGCAGGAAACGAAGCCGAGAAAAACCGACGTCTCGCCCGGCTCGCGGCAACCGGGCCCTGCGATGGCCTCGTTCCTCGACGGGAGAGACCGGCGCTTCTCGGAGCCGATGCGGCCGTCGAGGTCGGAGGCAGGGGCGGACGCGTCCTCTGTCATCGACGGGCAGATGACCGTCGTTCTCCGGAGCGGCTGGCTCACGAAGCAGGGGCACCGCTTCTTCAAGAGCTGGCGCCGCCGATGGTTCGTCCTGACGCCGTCCCACCTGGTGTACACACTGAGGCCGGCGGCCATCCGGTCCCGGGGCAGCATCGACCTCAACGCGGTGACATCGGTGGCCCCCGTGCCCCTGCGCGGTGTTCAGGGCATGGCCATCCTCACCCTCCCGGGCCACAAGGACTACATGATCATCGGCGACGACCTGCCGACCTGGATACGGGAGGTCAGGAGCGCCTGCCGAGCGCTTGCGTCGGGGGTGCCGCTCACGCACATGAACCCGATGGCTGGCATGCGCGCGTCGGGCGGTCCGGCCGAGGCCACCGCACGCGGCAAACATGCGTTTCTGGACGACACCGGCAGGGCCTCGCCGTCCCGCAGGGGGAGCGCGTCGGACGCGTCGACGGGGGAGCGGGACGACGCGGAAGCGCACACGGAGCTGACGGACCCTCGCGGCGACCACGAGGCCGTCAAGGAGGTCGCACGCCTGAGCCGCGCGGACAGGCCCATGCTCGTCGGGGTGGCCCTGTCCGCGCTGGAGCGGGCGATCGTGGAGGACGGCAGCCTCTCGCCGCCCGGCCTCTCGGAGCTCCGCGGCCGCGCCGTCCTCGCCGTCCGCGCCCTCCGGGAGCGCCAGCCGGACCTCTGGAGCGACGTCCACGCCTCCCAGTTCCGCCGCATCCTCGACATCATCGCCCACAAGCAGCGGGCCAGGCGCCCCGTCATCTCCCCCTCCGCGCGCCCCATGCGACGCAGGTCCGCAATCGCCGGCCTCATCCCCGGGACGGGCGGCGCGGGCGCCCTTGAGTCCGCCGTCCCCGCCCTCATGGGCCGCCCCACCCTCCCCGTGACAGCCACGACGTCAGACAGGGGCCTCACCTACGCAAGCGTCGCGGCGCGCGGCGCGCTCGGCGCTGCCGGGCCCGCCGCGACGGGGGGGGGCGTGCCCGCGGCCATCGCCTTTGCCCGGCGCGGCAGCGGCGGCACTCTCCCATCGCGGCGCAGGGCCCTGACGCCCCTCGCGCCGCCCTCCCTTCCCCCCTCGGTCACCAGCGCCGACCGACCGTCCCCCGCGCTCCGCGCCTTCCGGTCCTCCGTCGGCTCGCCCCCGCCGCGCATGCAGCCGCTGGGGCCCGGCGGCCCGGCCTCAACCAGCCCCGAGGCATCGTCCCGGCAGTCCTCGGCCGCCGCCGCGTCGGCCTCCGCCTCGCCGCTCTCGCTGCCGGCCTCTCACCCCGCGCACACCGCACCGCCCGCAAGCTACGGCACGGGCGCCCGCACCGCGGCGTCCGCCCACGGCCGCTCAGGGGGCGGCGTCGGCTCTGCCGGCCTCTTCCCGGCCCGTGCGGCCGCCGGGGCGGCATTCGCGGAACCGGGGGACCACAAGGGGCCGCGTACCGGCCGCGCGGACTCGTCGGAGACCCGGACGGCATCCTCGGCCCTGGAAGTGTCCCAGGGCAGCGGGAGCCAGCACGCGGCCCCGGCCCCGGCCCCAGCCGGCAGGCCCGGGCCTCTGAGCATCTCCAAGCCGGGAGGCGCGCCCGCCGCGGCCCCAGCCCGCCCCGCGGCTGCATCGGCCCCCGCCGGGGCGGCAGCAGCCCCGCCCCCGGCACCTGCGCGCGGCGGCCGCCCGTCCCCGATCCGGGAGCCTCCCGGCACGCCCGCTGACGCCCCGGCCGGCGCCTCCTCCGCCTCCGTGGCGTCGGCCACCCCCGGGACGGCGCGGGGCTCCTCCTCCCGCCGCTCCAGCCCCTCCCCGTTCCGCCCCCCCCCTATCCGCACCCCCACTTCGGCCGGCAGCCGCGTCCTCGCGCTGGGCGGGTCCCAGCCCAGGATGGCCAAGTCCTCCGGCGACATCCTGGGCGGAGCCAGGGTGGGCCCCGGCGGCGCCGGCCCCGCCGCATCGGGGGCGGGCGGTGGCCTCGGCGGCCCCGTGTCGGTGGTGTCGCTCGCGTCCTCGGGGGCGGGCGGCGCCCTCGGGGGCGGCGCCTTCGGGGGCGGCCCCACTTCGGCCTCCTCGGTCAGTACCGCCCCCCAGGCCAGCTTCCACGACCTGTTTGAGCTGCAGGAGGAGCTAGGGCGCGGCGCCTTCAGCGTGGTGCACAAGACGAGGCACCGCCGCTCCGGCCGCGACTTCGCGGTCAAGGTGCTCAATCGCGAGGCCATGACCGACGACGACGTGCAGAGCCTCGTCGGAGAGGTCTCCACCCAGCGCTACCTCCGGCACCCCAACGTCGTCCGCCTCGTGGCATTCTTCGACTCGGACCCGGAGCGCTTCTTCCTCGTCACGGAGCTCTGCACCGGGGGGGAGCTCTTCCACCGCATCGTGAAGCAGACGCGCTTCTCGGAGCGCGAGGCCGCCGGCTACGTGTACGTCCTGCTCGACGCCATCGGCTACTTCCACAAGCACGGCATCGTGCACCGCGACCTCAAGCCCGAGAACATCCTCTTCCAGGACGCCAGGCCCGGCGCACCCCTCAAGATCGCCGACTTCGGCTTCGCGGTGCACAACGGCACGGGGGAGACGCTGCGATCCCTCGCCGGCTCCCCCAACTACCTGGCCCCCGAGATCGTGAGCAACCGCCCGTACGGCGTCGCCGTCGACGTCTGGTCCCTGGGAGTCATCACCTACATCCTCCTCTGCGGCTACATGCCCTTCGACCACCCGAGGCAGTCCGAGCTCTTCCGCATCATCTCCTCCGGCCGGTTCACCTTCCCGGCCAAGGACTGGGACGCGATCTCCCCCGAGGCCAAGGACTTCGTCTCCCGCCTCCTCGTCGTCGACCCCCGGGACCGCCTCACCGCCGAAGCGGCCCTCCGCCACCGGTGGATCACGACCACCGACCTGTCCGATGCCCACCTGAGCCGCTCCGTCGGCAAGCTCCGCTCCTTCCACTCCAAGCGCCGCGCCTCCATGCTCCGCAACGCCGTCAGGGCCGTGCACTTCGGGCGCAGGGCGAGCTCCGCGGCCGTGACCGACTCCCCGCGCCGCGCCGTGGCGCTGCGTAACATGGGTGTGAACCGCGCCGCTAGCGCCATGCTTGGCACGTTCGACGTCATCCCGCCGTCCCCCGTCGTGTCCATGGCCATCAACGCCGACCCCGCCGACGATGAGACGCGGTTCAACGGCATGCTCGACTCGCCGCGCGTCGTCGCCGACACACCGGAGCCCCTGGCGAAGGGATGGGCCCCGACGCCGTCGGCAGCGGCACCCGCCGCCGCCGCCTCCGCCGGCACGTCACCTTCCCCGAGCCCGGCGGTGACCCCGCAGCGCAGCCGCCGAGGCAGGCCGAGGTCCATGACGGCCCCCCACACCGACGGAGCCTTCATCGACGACATCCTGCCCCTCGACGCCGCCCCGCGCGCCGCCGCTGCGGGGATCCCAAACTTCCTTCCGCGCCCTCCCCCCGGGTCCCCGCCGGTGGCATGACCGCCGCCGGGCCTGAGGACGCGCCGCCCTGGCCGCCCCGTGCGGTCGTTTTCGCCGATTCATCCTTGTCTGCTACGATTCCAACGCCCTGGTCCGCCCGGCCCGACCAATCCCGCCCCCTCGTCCGTCTCTGCCGTTTGCGCGAGTGTGAGAGCGCGACGCTGCCGGGTGCGCTGCTTGTCGCCCGCCCGCCGGCGCCGTTCCGGCTGGGCTGGGCACACGCAGCGCTCGGCAGCGGCGCGCCCCGCCCCCGCACCACCAATCTTCCCGCCCCAGCCGGCTTGTTTGCACGCACGCGCACGGTCACACGTCCCCCCGCGGCACACTCTCGTCCGGCAGCGCGGCCGCCGTGGCGGGGCGTCAGGCCACGGCCCGCTGCAGCCAGGCCCGGGCGCAGAGGTGCGCCGCGCCCGGCCGCCGCATCCACACAGACACGTGGAGCGCACCCCTCGACGCCACGACCACGTCGGCGTCCGCCCCGCTGCCGCGCCCCGGGCGGCGCCGGCACACGGCGCCGGCAGTCACGGCCGCGAGCCATTCGTCCTGCCCCGAGCGAACGCTCAGCCCGTCACTCCCAGGGAAGGCCGACACAAACTCGGATGAGGCGACGCCTGGCTTGTCCCGCGAGAAGGAAGCGTAGACGTCTGGGTCGGGCTCGGACGACCGGAACCCGGCGGGCGTCGAGTCTGCTGCCGTCGCGCAGACGCTCAACCAGAGCTCCATGGCGTCGCCCGCCGCCGGGCACACGTCCGCCCATCCGGCAACTGCCTCGATCCTGATGCGCACGGTCTCGCCGGCCAGCAGTTTGCGAGAGGGGGCTGCCAGGTGGATGGACGCCGAGCTTGGCGCCGTCGAGGCGTTCAGGCGAAGCACTTGCACCGCACTCCACATCCTGCGCGGGTCAAAAGGTGCCCACGGCCCGGAGCCGGCCGCCACTGCCACCTCGTTGTCCTCCGTGGCATGGGGCGGCGGGCTCTCCTTGCACTGGCAGTGCGTCGCGGCTGCGCTAGCCAGAAGCAAAGCGACCCCCGCCGCGCCCAGGAGGCCCATCGGACATGTGGCTGCCGGCGTCAACGCGCCGTGCGGGTGTGTCCGCCCAAGCGGGCAGGCCGAGCCTTTCGGGTTTAACAACCCCCTGCAGAGTGAAGCCTCAGTGTCTGACCCCAGATCATTGCTGCAAGCGGCGGTAGTGCTGTTTTGATGCTCGCCGGCTCACAGACACACGCCCCAGGGTGGAGCTTGCCTTACAGACACCTGCTCGCCAGCACTGTGGCAGGCCAGGGCGGCATGGCGAGAGCCGCGAAGCGTTATAGGGCGGAGCCGGTCAGCAGCCTCCTCGGCTCGACGGACTCCCTTGCCGGGGCCGACGACGCGGAGCGGCTGGCGGCGGAGCTCGGGATCAGCGACCCGGCTGCCAGGCAGCGCCTGAGTGACCGCCTCGGGGCGTCGTTCCGAAAGGCGGGCACGGCGGCCGCCATTGCTCCTCGCCCCGGCTTCTGCTCGTTCCCCGCGACAGGGCTCGCGGCGGCCGCACAGCCTTGTTTGAAATGCCTCACTTGCGTCATGGACCGGGTGTGCGAGGGCTGCGCGAGGAGCTGCCACGCCGGGCACGCCCTCGTGAGGCCGACCCCCGACGGCGGGGTCAGAGCGTTCTGCCAGTGCGGCGCCGGCGGCCGGTGCGCGGCGGGCAACGCGGCGTCGCTGTGCGTGGACACGGGGGACGACGATGCCGGGGCGGTCGCCGCGGTCTGCGAAGCGATCCTGTGCTGGGGCCTGGCCCTACCGGAGCACCAGGCCGCCCTGGCGGCGTCTGCGGACGAGCTAGGCTTCATCCCCCTCGCGGCCCTGCACCAGGCCGCGAGGGCGGCGTCGCGCGCTGTGGACACCGTCTCCGAGACGTCGCTCGCCTCGGCGCTGCAGCGCCACGGGCTCTGCCGCTTCGCGAAGTTCGGGTCGGCGGGAGTGAAGGTCGCCCCGAGGCACCCCCACGGCCACGTGGTGATCCACCTGGCGGCAAGGGCGCTGCGGGAGGCCGCCCGGGGGCGCGGCGCCGCCGGCTGGCCGCGGTCGGTCCGGATCCGGCGAGCGGCGACGCTGCCACGGCGGGTCCCCGACGCCGTGCTGTGCCTCGCGGCGTCGGTGAGCGCGGAGGTGTCCGTCAGCGGCGGGGCCGGGCCGTCGGCGGCGGGTGTCGCCGGCCCGTCGCTCCGCCGCCCCGCCCCGCCGCCCGACGAGTGCGCTTCACTGCTCGCCGCGGCCAGCGGCGGTGGGCTATCGTCGTCCGGCGGCCGTGTCGCCGCCTTTCGGCGGTCATTCCTCGCCGCCCGCGCGACGACGGGCGGCGGCCCGCCCGCAGACGGCCATCATCCGCCGGAGCGCCCGCCCGGCGCCGGGGCAGATCCCCTGGAGCTGTCGGTGCCGGGACCGGACTTTGCTCCCGGCGATAGGCGCGCGGCGCAGGCACGGGTGGAGCGACTCCAGGCGCAGAGAGACGCCGCCGCGAGGGCTGCGGCCAGGCTCAGAGGGGAGGAGCCGGCCTGGGAGGAGGAGCCGGCGTGGGGGCAGCAGTCGGGCGGCCCATTGACGGCCGGCACCGCCGCGCCGCCCCCGGCCGCGCCGCCTGCGGCCGCGGCGGCGTCCTCCGGCTCTGTCGCCGCAGAGCTCGTCATCGCCGGCTCGGAGGCGGACGTCGCCGGCCCTTGCGGCAGAGCCCACTCCGAAGCGGGTCTGCAGGGCGGCCGGCTGGGCCTGGCTGTTGTGCGGGAGGGCCGGTCGACGCGCGCTCGCGGCGTGGCGCTCGCCTTCCGCTCGCGGGCGGCGGGGGGCGCCGAGGGGTCCTTCGCCGCGGCGGTGGAGGGCGGCGGTGCCGGTCCGCCCGCCGGGGCCCTGTCCGTCGTCGTGGCGGTGCTGCCGCCGGGCGCCGCGGCCCCCGACGCCTCGCGCCGCGGCGCCGACCCCACGGGCGACCGCACGGCTCTGCAGCCGCTCCTGCCGCTGCTGTTTGACGCGTCTGTGGTCAAGGCGTGCTTCGGTCTGGGCGACGCTTGCGCCGACCTCTCCGCCGACGTCGGCCTCTTCATCGTCAACGGACGGGAGTGCGGCGGGCTCCGGGGCGGCGGCGCCGACGCGTCGGCGCCGAGGGCGGAGGATGCCACCGGGGGCGGAGCGGCCGCCGAGGCCTCGGCCGCTGTTGCAGCCCTCGCGTCGCGCTCCCTGGCCGCGATGCCGCTCCTCGGCGATGCCGCCGCGTCGGCCGCACGGTCCGCGGTCCTGGCTCTGCTGGCCGCGGAGACCCTGCCGCCGCCCGGCCCGCTCGATGACGTGGCCTCGCACCTCCTGTGCCTGTCCGCGCCCGATGTCGACTGGGGCAAGGCGGGGAGCGAGGTCCCGCCGCTCACGGCGGCACCCTGGTACCTGCGGTGCAACCGCTGCGGCGGCGGCGGTCACTTCGCCCTGGCATGCCCTGTGCGCGGCTGAGCCGATCTGCGCGCCTCAACTGACCGCACACGGAATCCCGTCGCCCGGCTGCCCCAGCACGCGACAGCAAGCGCCCGTGTATAGGCGCGGCCGTGCGTTGGCTTGTGTCCGGCCGCCAGCCATTCACGGGGGGGGGGACAGACAGAGCGGGCCGCCCGTCGCAGTCGGGCGCCCGCACTCGTGGGCATGCGAATGGCGGCGGCCCGCGCCGACCGCCGTGCCGAGCGTGCGCAGGCCCGCATGACTGCGGCCGTCGAGGCAGGCGACACGTACGAGGCGCTCCAGGCGGGACTTGCGCTGCTCTCGCGGGCAAAGTGCCCCGCCGATGCGCTCAAGAGCGCAATCACGCCTGTCCGGGCGCTCAGCGCGTGCGGGGCGGTCAAGGAGGCGGCGGAGCTGTTCCAGGCCGCCGTAGGCTCAAAGACGAAGCTGGACGACGAAGGCGTGGCGCTCCTCCCCGCTGCGGTGGACGCGCTTTGCGGGGAGGTCGACTTTTCGGCCGTCGAGGAGAGCGTGGCCACCGTGGTCATCCGCGCGCTGGATGTGTGCGTCGCGGCGGGCGCTCACGTGGCTGGCCGGGACGGCTTCGCCGACTTGCTGCCAAAGATCCACCTGAAGGCGGCAAGGGTGTCCAGGCAGGCTGGGCATGCATCGACGGCCATCTCCCACTTCCTGCGCGCCGGCGCCCCGGACGAGTTCTCCGAGTTTGCGGTGTCGCAGGCCGCCAGCTGCAGCCCGTCGGAGCGCCCCGTCGTCCTGGTTCGCACGTGCCTGCAGCTCCTGTCCATTGGGAGCTACCGCGATGCCGTGCGGTTTCTTGACGCCCTGGCCGCCCGGGGTGTCGCCCCGACGGAGGACGCGGCGTTTGCGGCGTCCATGGCCGCGGCCGAGGGCGGCGCCGCGCCCGAGGCTTGCGAGTGCGCCTGCCGCGGCGTCCTGTGGCGCGGCGCGTCGCTCAGCTGCCTCAACGCCACGCGGCTCCTGCTCCGGGCCTGCTCCAGGGGCCGCGCGGCGGCCGACGTGATGCTTGCGGTGCGTGAGAGGTACTCCCCCGTTCTTGACGCTGTCGGCGGCGCCGACGTGGACGACGGCGAGCTCGGCTCCCTGTTCGACGCCGCCGTTCGCACCTTCTCACGGACGGAGTGATCCGCCGACGGCGGCGGGGACCGCCCGGGAAGGGGAGCGCATCTGCGTACCTGGCCGGTGCCGCGCCGGCGCTCGCTACGCGGCCGCGAGACGCCTGGCCGCGGGCCGCTCGGGGCGCCACGGGCACGGGCGGGGACGCGCCGTCGCGCGTGCGCGGGAGTCGGCCGTGCCGCGGCAAGACGCGACACAGGCCCCGGGGCCTGCTGCGCCGCCGCTCTGGGCCGCGGCGGGCGTCTCACGAGTGATGCGTGAGAGCGGCGCGGACGTAATGCAGATCGCGCAGCTACGGGTCACGCGATCGTGTCACAAACTCAGACCAATGCTGGGGGGGAAAGGCACTTGCTGCCTCTCCCCGCACAAGCTTCGCGGCTAGCGCCGCGAGCCAGCCATGGGTGCGGCGAGCAGCACCCAGCAGCGACGATTGGGACCGATACGTCCAATCGCCCGACTGCGGGGCGCACACACCGCGTGGGGGGGGGTGCCGTGGCGCCGTCGGAACCTAGTCCGTGCTGCCGCGGAGGCCGCGCATGGGAGCTGCCGCGGCGGTCCCCGCCGCCGCCGCCGCCGAGCCGCTGCCCTTGCGCCCCTCCGAGCTGCTGCTCCTGCGGCGCGCTGCCGGCCCCGCCGCGGCGTCCGCCTTCAGGCTCGGGAAGGAGTCGCCCGCCCCCGCGAACACGCCGGCCCGACCGCTCTCCGAGGTGGTTGAGCCGGGCGTGGCGTCCCCGGGACCGGCAAAACCGCAGTCGGCGGAGCCCACGGACTCGGCGGCGGTGCTGAGCGTCGTGCTTGCGCCGCAGGGGAGCGACCGCGTGAAGCCAGGCGGCGTACGGCTCTGCCCAGGCACGTGGGCAAAGCTGACGGAGTGCCCGAGCTCCCCGAGGTGGGAGCGGCGGGAGTCGTCGCCGTACTCGGACGGCGAGGGGGCCGCGTCGGTGGCCTCGCTCATCTCGCGGAGCACTTCGGGCGGCGCGTCGGCCGGCGCGGCGGCGGCCCCCGGGTCGGCCGCCGTCGACATAGCGGTGGTGAGGGACCCCCGCTCCTCCGCGTCGGTACGGGGGCGCGAGGCGGGCTGCCGCTCCGGCGCGCCGGCAGCAGCGCCGACCGAAGCCTCCCACGGCGCCGCCGGCGTGGTGCGCGGGCCGGACCCCTCCGCCGGGCTCGCTGCGGGCGAACCAGCGCCGGGGACCGTCGTGCCGCGGGGACGCGGGGCGCTGAGAAGCATCGGACCGCGGGACCGTTGGGCGGGACGGGCGGTGGCGTCGGCGGGGGGTCCGGCCGGCACCGCGCTCGTCCCCGCCGCCGCCGCCGCCGCCGCCGCCGCCGCCGCCGCCTCCCTGCCCTGGCTCGCGGCCTGGGAGGCAAGCAGCTCGTCGTCGAGCTCGTCATCGCCCTGCTCCTCGTCATGGGCGGGCGTCTCGAAGTCGCCGCACGTCCAGTCCACGGTCGAGGTGGGCGAGGTCACGGGCGGCTCGTCCGACGCCATGCCGGCGACAAGTCCGGGCAACGGCGGCCGGCGCCCGCCCCACCCCGCGCGGGAGCGAGCGTCGAACTCCCACGTACCAGTCGCTACCCGAGCATCGATGGCGCTGACAGGCATGCAGTTGTTAAACCACGGGGCCAGGTGCGCACGGTCGGGGGCAGGTGGCATGGGCTGAGGGCTTCCCGCGGAGGGCGTGCGCTGGATGTCGAGGAGAGTGTTCCCCCCGGGTCCCCCACCCGGGGTGTCCGGGAACGGCGAATGCCCGCCGTCTCCCATTGTCGAGGCCGACAAAAACCTGAGGGCCTGGGGGGGGACGGCACGCGCAGGCACCGCGGACCGAGGGACCCTGCGCTCGGAGTCGCCCTCGCCCGGCAGCTGCGGGGTTGCCATCCCGGGCAGGCCTGACTCCCGGGGCTGGCCGCGGCCTTCCATGGCTGCTGCGGCCACGCCTGGAGGGGGCTCGTCGCCAAACGCACACGGGCAGTCGAACTCTCCCGGATTGCTGCCTGCGGCCCGGCTTGCCTCGTGGTGTGCAGCCCCCGCGACCACGTCCGTGATCCATTCCGGCCCCAAAGACAAGGCAGGCGGCAAGAACTCGGCACCGGGGGGTGCGGCCGGCGCGTCGGGAAGCTGTGCGCCTTCCTGGTTGTCATGGAAGGTCGGCGTGCCGTGAGACTGGTCTGGGTGGGCTGGCGCACCGCCAGGGGTGCCTTGGGCCGGGGAGTTCCCCATGCTCCCGGTGCGTGGCTGCTCCGAAGCGTTTTTGCTGGCGGTGGTCTTGCCTCGTGAGAGCGCGAGTGCTCGCGTGGGGTGCAGCGAGGCGGGCTGGTCGTACCTCCCAGAGCAACGCGGATCCCCCCCCGCGCGCGCGTGCCCTTGGGCCTCTCGACCCCTCTGCAGGAGAAAAAACATGTTTCTGGTGCCCCGGGCTAAAGCGCGGCGAGACTCCGGGTCGAGACCGTGACGCAATCACGAGATGACGCATCGTTCGCTCGACGGTCAACAGGACCTCACGGAGGGCCGGCCCGCCCCATCACGGCAATGTTCTCCCTAGAGCAGACACAGTCGTCCCCAGAGTCAGCGCCGAGGACCGCAGCAATGTCCGCGGAGGCCTTTCCGGCGATCAGGCCGATGTCTTCGCTGGAAAAGTTGACCAGGGCACGCGCCACTGCGTTACCGTGGGGGTCAACCAGGTCCACCGCTGCGTTGATGCCGAAATTTCCTTCCACCCCTGTGATCCCGGCCGGGAACAGCGTGGACCGATGCTGCGCGACGGCCTTGGCGGCGCCAAGGTCGAGCAGCACCCTTCCCATGGGCGTCTGCGTCGTCAGCCAGCGCTTGTGACCCTTCTTAGCCGGTGTTGCAGCCTCCATGAACACGGTGGCGGTCGTTGACGGGGCGCCGGCCGCAATGAGCGCCGGGATCGCGGAGGCCTCCTCGGCCCGCATGATCGCCGTCCTCGCACCGCACGACGTGGCGATCTGCGCCGCGCCAAGTTTCGTTGACATGCCGCCAGTGCCCCATTTGCCAGACCTGACCGGGCCACCGGGCGAAGCGGACGAGGCGGCGCCGCCGGTCAGGGTCGAGTCCGGGGCAGGGCCCTCCCCGCTGGACGCGCTCGCCTCAGCATCGCTGGGAGGCGCGGGCTCGTCGCCCAGGCGGCCAGCTGCTGCAGCGAGCTCGATGCCGTCCGCAAGGGAGGATTCAGAGCGCGGGTCGAATGATTCTCCGGCGGCGAAGCGTCGCCGAACCTCGGGGAGGCACTCGTGCGCCACCGTCGCGAGGCGCCTCGCCGCTGGCACCGTCGTGGGGTCCGCCGTGTAGAGGCCATCAACGTCGGTGAGCAAGACAAGCCAGTTCGCATCGACCATCGAAGCAACCATCGCGGCCAGGTTGTCGTTGTCACCGATCTGCGAAAGTCGAGGACAACACGGGGGCCGGCACCGCTTGGGTCGGCGATGCATGCTCCATGCTGAGGCCAGGCTCACTGCCCGTGGGTGGGGCCCCGAATCCCCGCCACGGGCGGCACGGACCTGACGTGCGGCTGATCGACTTCGGTCGTGTTCAGGCCCTCGCTTGTGTTCCGCGAGCACCCCGTGGCCTCACCTTGAGCTCCTCGCAGCTGACAACATCGTTTTCGTTCACCACTGGCGTGACCCCGAGGGCTAGGAGCTCATCGAAAGCTCTCTGCGGGAGCGTGACGGTGTCTCGGGAGACGGGCTCTCAGCTTTCGACGATTTGGAAGGCTTGCCTGACGAGGGCACCCTTGCGCTATCCGCTCACCCTGGCTGTCGAAAACTGGGTCTTGGATCCGAAAGTGGAGTAAGTGAGGAGCACCTGTGCGCACCGGCCGCCGGTGAGCTCGAAGGCCTGCTCGTAGAGCCGAGAGAGCGCCATTCCGCCAACAGCCGCCATTGCCTGAAGCTTCCCCAGCTCGGTGGGGCGTGGACACTTGAGGCGCATGCATCCCATGCCGACGGCGCCCGAAGTCACGAGCACCACGTCGTGCTTTGCGGCGCGCAGCGCCTGGACCGCCTCGCACACGTTGGCCAGCACCGACAGCCGGACGCACGACCCATCGTCGTTCAGGAGGGACGACGTCCCGACCTTGATAACGATTCTCATCGCACGGGCGGTTCAGAGGCGTCGAAGGGCGCAGGCGCGGCGGAGGCCGGAGCAGCGAAAGTCGGAGCAGGTGGCGGACGACGAGGCCCCGGGTCCACGTACGAAGTGGGTCGGCAAGGGCAGCGGCTTTGGCGCACGGGCGAAGCGGCGAGAGTGCCACGGTTCCGGGCTGCCGCCACGCCCCGATGGCCGTCGACGTTTGGGGGCAGAGCAAGGGTGGCAGTCCCGCACCCGCCCGCACCGCCTGCGGAACGCCCCGCCAGAATGGACGACCCACGCCTGTGGGTTGAGCCAGTCGTGGTGACGGTGTGCGCCATGATGTCCGGCCTGACCTGTGAGCCCCGCCGGAGCCGCCGGAAAACTCCTCCGTGTGCTTCTGATCGCGTCCTGTCGTCTGACCGAGCTTGCATGAGCGCCGGCCGCTTTGCCCGCTGCGAACGGCGCCAACTTGCGCACGGGAAACGAATCACCTTTGCTATGAGCCTCAGCTTTGCGCAGCCGCGGGTCACGACCTCAGAGCGTTCCGCCCGCATGAGGCCTCTTCACCGGCCATGCCTGGCGATCCCCTGGTCCGTTCGCAGCGTTTGGGGATGCAATCATGCTTCATGTCGTGTTCGTTGTGCTCGGTGGCCTCGGGCTCGTCGAGTACGAGGTCCAGCGGGTGACCTATCTTGCCTCGCTTCTCGCCGCCACAGCGGTGTGGTTCATGCTGGCATCGAGCTGGAAGGAGCAATCGCTGCACTCCATGGCTTTGAGCCTCGCCATGCTCGTCCCGGGCGTCACGATGGCGTCGATGATGACGGGAATCCTCCTCACCATCGGCGACACTCGCCCGATTCAGGTCGGGATGGGCGTCGTGTTCATGGCATTCAGCGTGTGGCGGCTGACCGTGATGGTCGGCTGCGCTGCCCCGCGCACGCCCGAGGAGATGCCCGCGGCGAGGGCGAGAGCGGGGGCCAAGGCGGCGTCCCAGGGCTCGCCCGCGGCGCTGACCTCGTCGCAGGGCTCGCCCGCGGCCCTGGCCACGCCCACTAGCGCGCACGCGGGCAGGACCCACCGCCCCGCGCTGAGCACGGGACGCTCGTCCGCCGCCCTCTTCGCAATCGAGCCCGCGGACTCGGTGGGCTCTGCCACGCTGGCAGAGCCCAAGCGGCTCACCTTCGGGCCTCCCTCGGACGCCGGAGCGACGGCGCTCAAGCCCGCGCACGAGACGGAGGGCGCCGCGTACGCGCCGCTCCAGCCGCCCATCACCGGCCGCTTCGGCCCCGAGGCTTGGCCGGCCGGCGCCGTCGCCCTGGGCCGCGGGGAGGCCGACGCGAAGCGCTTCCCCGCCCCAGCCGCCCCCTGCGAGCCGCCCCCGGGCCTCGTCGCCCGGGCCCCGCGCCAGGTCCCACCCCCGGCGACGGGGGGCAACCCCGAGACCCGCGGGTGCGCCGACCGCTTCGCGCTCCGT